>Ga0209389_1001576_pt1 | contig 16285 bp, 9 predicted proteins | sample CowpearedBW_FD_187526 | JGI IMG/M metagenome (GOLD analysis project Ga0209389, IMG submission 187526) | Root nodule microbial communities of legume samples collected from California, USA - Cow pea red BW (SPAdes) (version 2) | ecosystem: Host-associated > Plants > Roots > Nodule | place: USA...
ACCTAGAAAAGTCAAACAAATTCCAAAGAAAATGGTGGCAGTTAGAAGGAGGAAATGGAAAAAGTTGGGATTCAAAAGGGATAAAGCTGTCACCTTTTCAATCAAGAACAGAGGCTGTTGAAGATGGGTAATTGTATTTGTAGAACTAACTTGAATTTCTATAACCGATTCTTTGTGACTATCATGAAATTCCGATGTGAATAACTTTAACTTGGGACAATATGACACGTCTAAGGTTTCTAACAAGGGGGATTCCAGATGGTGTTTTCCAGGATAAAAGCAACTGAGCAGTGGCAACCTAAAAAGAATCAAAAACAACAAACAAGGGAATTTAAACACTTTAGTTGTTTCAAGCTCTATTTCATCATCCTTTCCAACAATATCTACCAACTTGTCACAGTTCTCTATCTGAAGTTCCTCAAGCTTTACAAGATTTCTGGCAAGGGATGAAGGGAACAATGCTGTCAACTCTCCACAGTCAGAGACAGACACTTCTTGCAAATTGGGAAAGCTGACAATTCCTTGAGGATTTTTGTTCCATACACACTTCAAATTTGGTAGGGTATCTAAAGTAAGCTTTTTCAAACGAGACACTATTCCCTTTTTCTTCGTGTCAATGTCATTTACCTCAAATATTATCCCCACTGCCTTGCAGCTTTGTACCTGCAATTCTTCCAAGCTCTTTAAGCAAGGAAGTACTTGAGATGGAATCACATGATCGATATCCATTGTCACGTCCTTCACCACCAATGACTTTAAACTGTGAAAATTATTATCTTGAAACGCAGCTTTGCTGTGCAAAATTTTCTCCAGCTTAGAATCATCCGCTACAGTTAAATGCTTTGACTGTTCAACCGAAACCTGTGATAATGAAGAAATGTGAAAAGTACATTTGGCAAGACAAATATAAAAATTGAAAAAGATAACATCATGTTATCAAATATAACATTTGTTATGAATTGATTAAATTTAGTGGGAATATTGATCCAATTTGGGTAATGAATTACTTACGTGTTGGTGAAGCCACTGGACTGTCGAGTTGAGATCATTGTGGAAGTGGAAATCAGAATCCTTCAAAGAAGTTTTAATCCCAGAAAACATTGGGGCATTTAAGCCTCCTTCAGAGAATGTTTTCATTTCGGGACATTTAACTATCGTCACTGTACTCAAACATGGCAATTGCAACATTGCATTCCCTGAATAAAAGCATACTAGCCTTGATAAGAAATTCAGTTTTAATGTTTTGAGCCGTCCAAGTATGATCTCCTCATAGGCCTCTTCATCTTCATCTTTTACTATTTCTTTCATTGATTCACAATTTAGTACTGTTAGGATCTCAAGTTGCACCAAACTTTTGGCAGTTGAAAAAGTGAATAAATTCTTCATCTCTTCACACGAATCAACAGCCAACTGTTTCAGATTGCTGAAAGATACCACATCGAACACTAATCTTTCTAACCGAGGGCACTCCTCTAGCTTTAAAACTTCAAGCTTTTCAGTGTATGGCTTTATCCATGAGTGCTCTAACCCTATTGTGTCCAGCTCTGGAAGGTTATTTAGGGTTAATTTTCTCAATCTGATAAGTATTCTTTCATGATATTGGAGTGTTTGAGATGGAAATATCTCCATTAGACCAAAGCACTCGTACACTTGAAGATGTTCTAAACTGGGTACCTTGTGAAGGAAATGAAAAGGAAAAGTATCTTTCTTATTGTTCTCATCTTCAAAGCATAGCTGAAGAAGATTTAATCTGCAAAAGAGGTCTTGTGGCAAATGTGCATGGCTCAACAAGATAATGCTTTCCTCATTGACTGTCAATTCTTTCAGTTTGGGAACAACCTAGCAAGCCAAACAAATTTGAAAGAAAATGGTGGCAGTTAGAAGCTAAGAGAAAACTAAATGAAAAGCAAACGCAAAAAAAGATTGAAATTCTAATGCTTTGTCACCTCTTCAACCAAAAACAGAGGTTGCTGACTCTCTGTAACTGCTTCTTTGTAACTATCATGAAATTTTGATGTGAATAGCTTCAACATAGGACAACAGGACACGTCTAAGACATCTAACATGTGGCACTCCAGCCGGTGTTTTCCAGAATAAAAGCAAGCAAGCAGTGGCAGATTATAAAGAAGCAACGAAAACAAACAAGGGAACTTGAACATTTCAGCTTTTCCAGGTTCAATTGCATCGTCTTTTTCAACAATTTCTACAAGATTATCACACCACTGTATTTCAAGTGTCTGAAGCTTAAAGAGATTTATTGCAAGGGATAAAGGAAACAGTGATGCTAACTGTCCACAATCAAAAACAGAGACTTCTTGCAAATTGGGAAAGCTAACAATTCCTTGAGGATTTTTTTTCCATACACGGCTCAAATTTGGCAACATAGTTAAAGTTAGCTTTTTCAGTCGAGCCACTGTTCCTTTTTTCTTCGTGGCAGTGTCATTTACATCAAATATTACCTCCACTGCCCCGCAGCTTTCTACCTCCAATTCTTCTAAGTTCTTTAGTACATGAGATGGAATCACATGATCTTTTGTAATGTCCATCACCACCAATGTTTTTAAACTGTGAAAGTAGTTATCTTGAAAAGCAGCTTTGCTGTGCCAAATTTCCTCCAACTCAGAATCCTCTGTAATTGTTAAATGCTTTGAATGTTTGAAAGAAACCTACAAAAATGAATAAATATATACTACGTTAACCACCTCAAACTTTGAACTTCCAGTATAAAAGAGTAATGATATTTTCTGATCCCTCAATTTGTGCCTGGAAAGTTTCAAAGAAAACATCATTTGTGCCTAACCAACTTATTTCCAGAGGTAATACCATGAATGGAACCAGAACTGCTTCTTCCTTGGATCTCACAAAAACCCTCCTGAAACTATAAACCTCTATGTTCCCTCAACATTTAACATGGCACAACCAGGACCAAACAAATAAACTAACACAAATCTTACAAATACACACTGTCTTGTATCGTTGGAGACATGACTACATGTATTTGATTTAATTTACTTTTAAAAAATAATTAGTGTCTTATATTACATAATTATCCGGTAGCAGAACATCAACTGAAAATTTACATTGGAAAGAAAAATGTGTGGCGATGATAATGATTTCTAATATATGCATACCTTATCAGTGGAAAGTTTTTGCAGAGTGCTATTTAAATCACCTTCCCAATACCATCTGTCCTTTTCACCCACTAGAACATGTATTTTTCTTAGATTAGGTGCACTTTGGACTTCAGAGAATGTTTCCATTAGAAGACAATCACTCACTACTAAATTTTCAAGAGAGGGGAACTTTAAGTCACACTTCTCAGAACTGCAGAAACAGGTGAGGCTTGGTAGAGACACCAATTCTATAGCTTTCAGATGTCTAAACTCAATCACTTGTGTTTTTTCCTCTTCTGCAACAATTTTCTCAATCCCTTGACAGAGGCTTACCTTCATGATTGTCAGTTGAACCAAGGTCATGGCAGTTGAGGATGTTATTAAATTCCTCAATCCTGAACAATTACTTACTTCCAAATATGTCAAGTAACTGAATGACACTGATAAAGGCAATAAACTTTTCAAATTTAGGCATTCAGAAATGACTAAGCGCTCTACCCTTTGAAGAAGCAGGTCATGTTCAAAGCCTATATTCTGTAAATACCTCAATTTGTCAATTATCAACTCCTTAAGTTGTACCACAACCCCAACTTTTTCATGTGCAGCAAGGTTTGTAGAAGCCCAAACCCCTTCAAAGAGACAATTTTTCAAAGTAATGCTTTCCAAATTTGGAAGTCTATGAAGCAACCAAAAGAGTATCTCAGTATTCTCCAATCCAGACAAAACAAGTGATTGTAGTTTATGCATTCTATGAACACTATAGATATAGTCTCGTAACCACTCTGCTTCCGTCAAGCTGATTGACATATATTCCAAGTTGTGTATGACCTAAAAATAGTAGTTATCAAAGCAAAATTAGAGCCAAAGTCATGCATGCTAAAATATATATAATATAAGATGACTGCATATTTTGTTAAGAAATAAAAATATAACTTCCAACATCCTTCAACAAGAGTTTCATAAGTTTCATGGCTTTCTTTAATCATGTTTTTTAACTTATACCTTTTCTGTAGCTAAAAAGATCGACTTCACTTGCAAATTTGTGGTTTCCTCCAACTTGCCACAAAAGAGTATAAATAATTTTTTCAAAAATGGCCATTCTATATCATGTGGTCCCAGATAGAAACTCCTGAGTTCAAATAAATGTTGTAACGATAGAGTGTTGAGTTGGGGGAACCTAAAGGTGATAAGGTTTTCATTTGATTGATAGTCACAAGCAACAACTTCTTCCATTTCCCAGCAATTACATACATCAAGTGTTTCCAGTTTTTCTAGGCCTTTGGCAACTGAGAGTGGAAAGAGATATTTTAAAATTTTACTCTCATAAACAACAATGCTCTGCAGATTACTAAAATTGAGAATTTCATCGGTGTCCACCTTCCATATATGCACCAACTTTGGCAGCCCTTTTAAAAAGACACTATGCAAGTTTGTCACATTTGTACCACAAGTTTGCGAAATATTTCCAAAATCAAATATGGTTTCCACCGACATACAATTAGTAATCACCACACTCTGAAGGCTCTGAAATCCTTCCCCTGTGTGACTGGGAAATATTGTCTCAAGTTTGTTGCATTCTCTTATTATCAAAGAATCCAAACTGTGGAAGGAATGAAAACCAATATAGGGCTGCCATAGGGTACTTAATTTTTCCATGCAGTTAATCTCCATTTTCTTTAACTTAGGCAAAATGTCAATATTATGCTGCAAGAGGAAGTAAATTGAGTGATCAAATAAAAAACCTTAGCAATTAGGAACACTGCCATTAATTTAATTGAATGAATATACATACCAGTGCATCTTCTGCACAAAATATGTCCTCCATCAATTCACATCCACTTACAAAAAGGCTCTGCAGATTCACTAAACTTTCAGACATGGAAAGTGACAATAAATATTTTAAATTGCCACAATCTGATACATTCAGTGTAAGCAAACTTTGAAAGCAATGCAAAGATTTCTCATTCCATATCTGTGGGATGTTGATTGAAGACAACTCCAAGAACTCTAATTTGGGCATTGCAACCTATAAGAGAACATAGTATTATTGTCTTAAGTATAAGAAACTTTGATGTACAAAAGTTGACTGACCCATTCGAAAGGGCAAGAGATAAAAAACATGAATTCTTACATCTTTTAGAGAAATAACACATCAAATTAAACATGAAAGTTTGCAAATGTGAAGTAAAGAATAAAAATCTATCATAATATTTATTTTAAATACCTTTCCATTGAAGAGTGAAAAGCAAGCATTTGTATCTTGGCCAATTTCTTTAAGCTCCCTGTTTTGCATTTGGTCTTCTGATGATTCAGAGATGGAAGGCATTTTATCGTTGGTATACAAACCAAAAAATGCTGGTAAAGATTGCAACGTTAAAAATCGTAATTGAGGAAACTGGATCTTGTCAGTTTGCACATCACTGACAGTATCAAATTCTCCTTCAAAATAAACAATCTCCTTTAAAGAATCACAATCACACACTTCAATTGTTTCAAGCATGGTGAGACGACTGAGCATGAAAAATGAGAAAATACTTTCCAATTGACCACATGTTTTAATCTTGATGATCTTTAATCTGCAGAAGGAGGCCTCTGTGAGTTGACTGTCACATATTTTCTCCAAATTCTCCAATTTGTAAAGACACATGGACTCCAATTTGGGGAAAGCAAGTAAAGGGTGAAATCGCTTCACGGAGTTGATAATGTACAGAAGGCCAACATTGTTTACAATAAACAAATGTTTCAAATGTGGAAATCCTTCGACATTTAATTCATAGAAAACATCATGAACATCATTGAGTTCTCCTAGAAGCAAATACTCAACTCTTTTGAACAACATTTTAATCCATTTTTCAGAATGAATGTTAATACCATCTTTTAGGTTCAATGCCAAAAATTTCACTACTTCATACTTGTCAGGGATTTTGAATTCTCCCACTGAAAGCATGTTAATTTCTCCAATGATAATCTTGTAGCTATCCAACTTGTCAAAGAATAAATTTTGTGGAAAATGGGCAACACTAGGAATGTGTATGTCTAAACTTCTTAACTGCTTCAAGTGCCTCAATTCAGAAAGACTAGCATTCTTACTTTGGATTTCCTCATTAGTTTCCCTCAAAATCAAGTCATCTCTCATATAAAACTCTTCCAAACTGTTCATTCCTAATATCATATTGGAAGGTATCGCTCTTAGTTGCGAGCAATTGCTTAAGTCCAAAAGTTGCAACTTATCCAATTGCCTCAATTCAACAGGCAAACATTCAATATTAGATCCTGAAAGGGAAAGAATTCTTAATTTCCTTAACTCTCCTATGATTGCTAAGTTATTTCTTAGAGTGCATCTCTCCAAACAAAGCATCTTTAGGTTTGTTAGGTATGTAATGGAAGAAGGTAAGCATGACAAATTAACACCAGTCAATATCAATACTTTGAGTTCAATCATATACTTAAAAAGGTCATCTGGTATTTTCAAAAAATCATCTTTACTGTCAATATGGAAGACTTCAAGTCTAGAACAGTATTTACTCTCTGGAAGCTCAACAATATCACAATAATGTAAAACAATAGTTGTGTACCTTTCTAACTTATCCTTATGAGGCCACTCATTTAGTTTGCCATTTTTCATGAAAAATACATGTTTCTCTTTAGATGAAATTGAAAGAGCAACGTCACGCACAATGTCATGCATGTTGAAACAGTCATTAGAATAACTTTTTACCAGCAAACTTGACTCAGTTAGCTCTTCCATCAACACATTTACTCTAGATTTTGTTTCTCTTATTGTGTAAACACCTTGAAGCATATCAAAACCAATACAGAACTTGACTAGGTCCATAATCGAGAAATCACTTCCCATTCTAGCACATTGTAAGAAAATATGCTTAAGCTCCTCAGTTTTTAAATGATCATAACTTAACTTTGCAGAGAATTCAATAGGTTCCTGACCTCCAGTAAAATTTTGTCTTTCAATTTGTCGACAAACATCCTCCCACACATAAGGGCTCTTATTCTTTAATGTTTTTCCAATGGAAATCAATGCTATGGGCAACCCAGCACACATTTTGGATATCTCAGTAACTTTGTCATCAAATGCAGAATTGGTAACACTTATTTCAGCCATTTTCTTAAGTAAAGCCTCTCCCTCCTTTTGGTCAAGGACTCCTAATGGGAAAGTTGATCTTTCTTGGACATCCATTTGATTGCATAATACTTCTTTATTTCTAGATGTTAAGAAAATTTTGAATCCTTTGTGATCAACAGATAAGTTTTCTTTTTTAATCTTATTGTAGTCACTAGATAATTTTTCTTTCTTCATCTTATTGGAATCAGCAGATAACTTTTCTGTCTCCACCCTTTTATAACCAAAATCTGCAACATCCTTTGCAACCTTTTGACTGACATCATCAACTTCATTACGTTGAATCCCCAGTCTGTTCAAGTCCAATCCATTCCAGAGATCATCTAGGATTATAAGGGTATTCTCCTTTTCTTTCTTTAATCTTTTTCGAATACGATCTGCTCTTACAATCTCACTTTCCTCTTCCAATCTCATTCCTAACATCTCAGCAATTTGTCCTTGAACTTTCTTTATGTCAGGGTTTCTTGTTATATTTGCCATAACCACCTTGTTGAACAACTTCCTTTCTTTAGCTTGCTTAGCAACTTCTTTGACTAAAGTGGTCTTTCCCACACCTCCAACACCGTAAACTCCAATCATACTAATTGTAGAGTCTTCAAGTGCTTGCATAATCATTCCCATAATTTTCTTTCTCGATGTGAAACTTTCATAGCCAGTGTTTGACAAAGCAGCATCCATGGATGGGCCTATATGATACGATACTTTATCAAACTTTTTATTCAAAAGTTCATCTGCAATGACTTCCTCTACAATCTTCGTAGCTTTTCTTCCTAGCCTATACCTCAATTGCAAGTTATTAGGAAAGAAACCAATGGAGCAGCTTGTCTTCTCATGGCGTTTATCGCACAGGAAATTTTCGTATTCTTTGATCTTCTCATCCACATGTTTCAACCAATGTTTAACATCTTCTTCAATTTCTTCTGCATTCATTTCTGCAACCATAACATCATTTTGCACCCTTTTTCTAGTATCATCAAGCATCTCAACACGATGTTTCACCTCTTCAAATTTGCCATTATAATTATAAAAGTAACCCAAATGACGGGTAACCAGATTTTCCCCAAATTTAAATACACTTTCAGTGGCTGTAGACACGAAAATGTTTGGGTCCATGCTTCCTAGACACTTCCTGTTGACTTGTTTTCAACAGTGACTACAACTTCTTCCTGAATTTTATAAATATAAATTTAGATTAAAAAAACAAAAATCAAATCACAATACAAATGATCGAGTGGTAAGGGATACAACAAAACAACATATATTAAAGTATTGTAGAGCATTCCCAAATCAGTTCATATTTCGGGTCAACTATACATGATTTTGATATCATAATTAGACTTCTTATGTAGGGGTGATCATGGATTGGATTTTTAATGATCCAATCCATATCGATTTTGGATCCAAATAATTGGATTAGATTTTCGATCCAAATCCATTTTCTTAAAAAAAGTAGATTGAATATTTTAAAAATCCAGATCCAAATATTTAGATCAAGTTTAAATCCAAATCTAAATATTTGGATCAAGTTTAAAATCCAAAATCTATTTTTCATAAAATAAATTCAAATTAATTTTTTTACAACTTGTGTCCAGGGTTGACACCATAGAATTTGGCAGATTTTTTGTCGAGACCAACGAGGCCAAATTTCAGCATGGGATGAATTTGGATGACTTTCGAACGAATTTCGGTCGGAGACGACGTAACCAAATTTGGGCCAAGGTCGACTTGACAAAATTTCAGTCGAGATCGACTTGACTGGATTCGACTGAATTTAGGCCAGAGGCGATTTTGCCTAATACGACCAAATTTTGGCCAGAGCCGACTTGGCCAAATATGGCCACATTTGGGCTAGGGCCTGATCAGTCAAATTTCGGTCAGGGTTGACTCCACTAAATTCATCGGTCGGGACCAACTTGACTAAACATGGCCAATTTTTTATCACAGCCGACTAAGTTGAATATAGTCAAATTTCGTTCGAGACTTACTCAACCGAATACGATAAATTTGGGCTAGTGCCGACTCGACCAAATTTTGGTCATGACCAACTTTACTAAATTTGGCCAAATTTAGGTCAGGACCGACTCGCCTAAATATGACCAAATTTCGGTCGCAATTGACTCTGCCGAATACGACCAAATTCAGGTCAGGACCAACTCAATCAAATTTTGGTTGAGGCCAACACGACTAAATTTTGACCGGAGCCGGCTCGACTTAATTCGGCCGAATTTCGATAGTGGTCGACTCAGTTGAATACGGCCAAATTTCATCCTAGGCCGTCTCAGCCGAATACGACCAAATTTGGGTCAGGGCCGACTTGGCCAAATCTCAATCGGGGCCAACTCGATTGAATTCGACCGAATTTTGACTAGAGCCAACTAGGCTAAATACAGCCAAATTTTGGTAGCGATTGTCTCGGCCGAATACGGTCAAATTTTGTCTAGGTCGAATCAGCCCAATGTAGTCAAATTTGGGTCGGGGTGAACTCAACCGAATACTTCCAAATTTTGTCCAGAACCAGCTGGGCCAAATTTCGATCGGGACCGACTTGACAGAATTTGGCCTAATTCAGCCAAATTTTGTATAGGGTCACGCCAACTCAATCAAATACGAGTAAATTTGGGCTAGTCCGTCTCAACATTTAGCCTAACCTAACCAAAAATATAAACTGAAAATTTGGATTAGATATTTTGGATTATCCATTTTGAAAATATAATCCAAAATATATATTTAGAGTATGGATATATAATCCATAAAATATATAAAATGTAGATCAGATTGATATCCAAATCTAATAAAATTGATTGGATTTTTAATAATATGAATATTAAATGGATTGGATTATAGCAAAAATGGATTGGATCATGAAAATTAGATTTTTTGTCCATCATTAGTTTAACTTTTCAGATCATCATCTGTTTCCTTCCGCTCATTTAAGAGTTCAATAAATATAAATTATTGTTGTTATCCTCATAATTTTTATTTTTATGTGTTAAATAAACATTAATTATTACTTTTACCATAATATTTTATTCTTTCAATTTTATATATATTTAATATCTTTTTATTAAATTTGTTAGTACAAATTTATGGATACATTAACCATTCTTTTATTAAACTTCTAAAATTTTCAACTAAATTGTAAACTTTAAAGTTTATGAATATAAATTTCAAGGTTTAGTGTTTACGGACGTCTCACGTCTCACGTCGCGCGTCTCACGTCGCACGTCTCCCGTCTCTAATCTCACATCTCTTATCTCACGTCTCTCATCTCACGTCTCTCACGTCTCACGTCTATCATGTCCCACGTCTCTCACATCTTTCACGTCTCACATCCGACGTTCCACATGTCACATGTCAAGTCTCACGTTCCACGTTCCAAGTCCCACGTCTCACGTCCCACGTCCCACGTCCCACGTCCTACGTCCCACGTCCCACGTCCTACGTCCCATGTTCCACGTCTCACGTCTCACGTCCCACGTCCCACGTCCCACGTCCCAAGTCTCACATCTAACGTCTCACGTCCCACATCCCACGTCCTACGTCCCACGTCCCACGTCTCACACGTCTCACATCCCACGTCTCACATCCCACGTAATACGTCCAACGTCTCATGTCTCACGTCTCACGTCCCACATCCCACGTTTCACGTCCCACCTCCCATCTCCCACGTTCTACGTTTCATGTCTAACGTCTCTCGTCTCACGTTTCTCATCTCACGTTGCATGTCTCACGTCCCACGTTCCATGTCTAACATCTCTCGTCTCATATTTCTCATCTCACGTCGCACGTCCCACGTCCCACGTTTCATGTCTAACGTCTCTCATCTCACGTTTCTCATCTCACGTCGCACGTCCCATGTCTCACGTTCTACGTCCAACATCTCATGTCTCACGTCTCACTTCTCACGTCTCATCTATCACGTCTCACATTTCATGTCTCAAGTCGCACGTCTCGCGTCCTACGTCTGACGTCCCACGTCTCGCGTCCCACATCTTACGTCTCACGTCTCACGTCCCAAGTTTTACGTCCCACGTCCTACGTTCCACGTCCTACGTCTCACGTCTCACGTTTCATGTCTCATGTCTCATGTTTCATGTCTCATGTCTCATATTTCATGTCTCACGTCTCACGTCCTACTTTCCACGTCCTACGTTCCACGTCTCACGTCCCACGTCCCATATCTCACGTCTCATGTCTCACGTCCCACGTCTCATGTCGCACGTCTCACCTCCCACGTATCATGTCTCACGTCTCACGTCTCACGTCTCACGTATCACGTTTCACGTCTCACGTCTCTCGTCACGTCGCACGTCGCACGTCCCATCTCTCACGTGTGACGTCCATGTCCCACGTCTCAGGTCCCACGTTCCACATCTCACGTCCCATGTCCTACGTCTCACATCTCACGTCTCACGTTCCACGTATCACGCCCATGTCTCACCTTCCACGTCCCACGTAAAACGTCTCACGTTCCATATTTTACGTCTTACATTATTGCACTGAACTACTTGATTCTTTCATAAAGTAATGGTGTTTTGGTTTACTGGTTGCAGTATTTTTATCCTTCTTTGGATAATAGTTTCTTATTGATCGAAAGAAGGAAAATAAATGACATTATTTTATCAGAAATAGGAAAGCTAACATTATGCAACAACAGTAATTTGAAGCTTTTGCAGATGTCTGCTATCATTACATGGATGATTTTAGAAAAGTGTTTAAATGTTGGCAGACAATATTTTTTTTATTGGTTTTCTGTTCTGACATTCAATATGCGAAGAGATGTGTCACAAAATTCTAATCAAGGATGGGCAAAAAATCCATTTTTTATAATGCAATCTATTTTTTCTATGATCTAATCCATTTAATATCTATTTTATTAAAAATTCAATCCATTTAAAATCCCTTTTATTGGATATGGATATGGATACCAATCTGATATATATTTTATATATTTTATGAATTGGATATCCATTCTCTAAATCTAGATTTTAAAAATGGATAATCCAAAATATCCAATCCAAATTTTCTGTTTATATTTTTGGTTAAGTTAGGCTAAAAGTTGAGACCGACTAGTTCAAATTTAGTCGTATTTGATTGAGTTAGCGTGACCCTATATAAAATTTGGCTGAATTAGGCCAAATTCTGTCAAGTCAGTCCCGATCGAAATTTGGCTCAGCTAGTCCTAGACAAAATTTAGAAGTATTCAATTGAGTTCACCCCGACCCAAATTTGACTACATTGGCCTGAGTCGACCTAGACAAAATTTGACCATATTCGACCAAGACAACCGCAACCAAAATTTGGTTGTATTCAACCTAGTTGGCTCAAGTCAAAATTTGGTCGAATTCAATCGAGTTGGCCCTGATTGAAATTTGGCCGAGTGGGCTCTTACCTAAATTTGGTCGTATTTGGCTGAGACGGTGTAGGGTGAAATTTGGCTGAGATTGTATTTGACTAAGTCCCAAACGAAATTTGACTATATTCAACTTAGTCGGCTGTGATCGAAAATTGGTCATGTTTAGTCAAGTCGGTCCCGACCGACGAATTTAGTGGAGTTAACCCTGACCGAAATTTGACTAATCAGACCCTGACCCAAATGTGGTCATATTTGGCCAAGTCGGCTCTGGCCAAAATTTGGTCGTATTAGGCAAAATCGGCTTTGGCCGAAATGCAGTCGAATACAATAAAGTCGATCTCGACTGAAGTTTTATCGAGTCGACCTTAGCCCAAATTTGGTCATGTCGTCTCCGACCGAAATTCGTTCGAAAGTCATCCAAGTTCATCTCATGCTGAAATTTGGCCTCGTTGGCCTCAACAAAAAATCTGCCAAATTTTATGGTGTCAGCCCTATCGAAAATCTAATTCACATCCATTTTGGATCCAAATAATGGATGTGGATCCATATTTGTGTCCATAGGGCTGACACCAAAGAATTTCACAGATTTGGCTGAATACTTCCAAATTTTGTCAAGGATCAATTGGGTCAAATCTCGATCGGGACCGACTTGACAAAATTCGGCCAAATTTTGTACAGGTTCACGCCAACTCAATCAAATATGACTAAATTTGGGCTAGTCCGTCTCAATCTTTAGCCTAACCTAACAAAAAATATAAAGTGAAAATTTGGATTGGATATTTTGGATTATCCATTTTGAAAATCTAGATTTCGAGAATGGATATTCAATCCATAAAATATATAAAATGTAGATTAGATTGATATCCAGATCTAATAAAATGGATTTTAAATGGATTGGATTTTTAATATAATGGATATTAAATGGATTGGATCATAAAAATTGGACTTTTTGCCCACCCTCACTAAAGTTGACATTTTTATTAAATATTTGTAGAAATATTTTTTAACAAAATTTTTGGTTTTAGTTTTATTGTTAATCAAAGTCCAACCCCAAACATAATTTCAATAATTAACCATTTTGTCATCACATATAAAGGCATCAAGTGTACCATAATATACAAACTTAGTGAAGATTAAAAATCAAATAACTTGTCACACATAGGTTTAAGAACTAAATTTCAAGTTCAAAATAAAACCAAAGTTTAAAGTTTTGTATAAAATTTAAATTTAATTTAAAAATATTTCTAGAAATATTTAATAAAAATGTTAATTTTAGTAAGAATATCACCATAAGATCTATACAAAATGTAAATTGAGTATCAATGTAAGGACATACAATATTGCTATATTTTTACAAAAATTGGAACTAAATTGAAACAAAAAACAAATATAGGAACCAAATTAAATCATTTTGACATGTAACACAACTCTGAAGTGACTTGTGTAAAAAATAAAAAAATTCAAAAAGATCACAAATTGACACGTGCCATTGATTTTAACATTATTTGGTCAAATTAACGACAATAATAAAATTGAATCATTTTTTTTAAATAAAAAAAACCAAATTAAGATAAAAAATAACTAGCGGACCAATTTGACAATACTTGAGTTCTATAAGAACAAAAGAATAATTTAACCTGTCCCAATCACACCTCAGACGCACGTGACACACGACACACAACCTAACCAAGGTTATTTCCCCAAGGATGTTAGCGGTACACGGCCACCAAACTCCCTAGGACCGAGAGCCGAGCCCCGCGCACTAAGAGCACCTCCAAGGGCAAAGATGTTAGCGGTGCACGACCACCAACCAAACTCCCTAGGCCGAGGGCCGAGCCTCGTACTAAGAGCATCCCCAAGGACAAGGACGTCCGCGGTACACGGCCTCTGTCAAACTCCCTAGGCCGAGTACTAATCCCCGCACACCAAGACGCCTAGGACCTCCCAGATCACAAACTAGACGGCCCCCAGCCAGCGGCAACCTAAGCTAGCCAAGCTAGCCCCAAGTAACCAACCCCTCAGATCCACATGGCCAAATACCAAATCCCCCTTACTAAGAAGGAACTTATCACCCATACTCATAACCAACACTCATTGCATAACAACCCTCAGGGGCTCGTTGGTATTTTCACCCCATACCAGTGAACCCCAAGAAAGGTAAATAGGTATTTGGGCATCTAAAGCCCACTACAGGTAGGATCCACAGGTAAAATAGTATATATAGCACATTATCCCATGCATTGATTACACATTAATATATTCTCTGAAAGTTCTGACATCACCAGTGCTAACTTAAGCATCGGAGTGTCTTTTGCAGGTCTCCTGCGCCGCTCCCTATATCCGACTGAAATAAGAGAAGACAGCTAGAGATCAGATATCTGAGTACCTCAGCAGATTTGTGGATTACAGCTTGGCTCTATAAGAACATAACCAATTTTTTTTTATAAGCTTTTAAGGCCTCTTTCTTTTATAAGTCTATTTCTCGCTCGTTATTAATTATTTAATTAAGTCCGTCGTATTTATTAAGCACCCTGCTGCCACTACTTAATTATTATCGTACGAAAGTCTATGTTACATTTTGAAATATTGGCCGTACGAGCCACTTTAATATTTTATTATTTTAGTCCAATAAACGTCACGATTAAATGCATGAGCTAAAATATAATTTATTTGATATACTAAAGACATTTTTAATAAAATATTTAATTATATTGTTTTTGAACTCGCATAAATATTTTTTATATCATCGTCAACAGCCAAAAGCCTTTCTGTTTATTCAGTTAGAGCACTTTAAGCTATAATATTTTGGTATTTGATTTTACACTTGGAGAGTCTAAAATATGTATAAAAAAAAATCAATAATATCAAATTATTCACGTTGAAAAAAATAGCAACAAAATAATATCAGAGATAAAAAGTAAATTGGTCTCTAATTTTGTGATTAATTTCGGATAACTTTCATTACAAGAAAAAACCTAAATATATAATGATTAAATTTAGTGATAAAAAATAATTAGTTACGATCAATTTAGATTATAATTTATAAACTAAAAATTATTAGTAACTAAACTAGTTTCAAAAACTTACAATTAGTCTTTAAACTGGTAATTAAAATATTTTTTATTATGAATTAATCTCTAAATTAATCATTAACATTAAGTACTTAGGTTTTGGTTACTAAATGAATTGATTTCTAGATTGATATTTAAATAATTAATTAAAAACTAATTTAGTGAATAATTTATTTGATAACCAAAACCTACGTAACTAATATTAGTAACCAATTTAGAGATCAATTTATAATAGAAACTATTTTAGTTACCAATTTTGAAATCAATTATAAATTTTTAAAACAAGTTTAGTTACCAATAACTTTTAGTTTATAAATTAATATCTGACTAATTATTTTTTGTCACTAAATTTAATATTATTTAAGGTTTTTCAATATGCTTTAATTTTCAAATATGTCAATCAAGATTATATTACTCTCCATAATTGTATATGGAAAATACATTTTACAAAAAGTTATATTGAATTTAATTCGGTATATATAATAAAACACTTTCATCAGCATTGCAAAACAGAAGGAAAGAAAGTAAAATTGTAACTAAAAAGCAGAAACTAACAGACACGTTAGATGTCTTTGTCGTTGGATTTAATCAAGCGGATTGTTCGAAG
>Ga0209389_1001578_pt1 | contig 16276 bp, 16 predicted proteins | sample CowpearedBW_FD_187526 | JGI IMG/M metagenome (GOLD analysis project Ga0209389, IMG submission 187526) | Root nodule microbial communities of legume samples collected from California, USA - Cow pea red BW (SPAdes) (version 2) | ecosystem: Host-associated > Plants > Roots > Nodule | place: USA...
TCGAGTTCGTCTTCCCATCCCGGCATGGTCAGCCCTCCAAGAGCCGACCACCCATGAATCATTGAAAAATTGATTCGGGAATCCTATAAAACGCGCCAAAATCAACAATCTGCCAAAGTAGTGCTAGGACGTGTAGTCATAAACGTCGGCTCCGCAAGGCAAAGCGGAAGTCACCCGCTTGAGCGTGATCGGCTGCTTGCGTGATGGGTTTCGGATGTCGGCCGCATGAAGGACGGGACCGCATATTCGGCGGCCGGCGTCCGAAAGCCTCCAAGGGAGGAAACCGCGCTTGGGGAGCAAACGGCCGTGCGGCAGGCGCTATGGCGATTTGAGCGCCGCGAACATCGCCGCCCGGCTCGAGGAGTTGTGCGAACCCGGCGGCGTCTGCATCTCGCGCGCGGCGAACGAGCAAATCAGGGACAAGCTGTCGCTCGCTTTCGCCGATCTCGGCGAGCAGACGGTGAAGAACATCGCCCGCGCTGTCGGTGTATATGGACTTGCGGCCAAGGACATCATGTCGCTTCCGGACATTGCGGTTTTGGGCGCGTCGGAGCCGGCACGGCCGATTGCCGCCGATGCACAGAATATCCACTTCTGTCAGACGAAAGATGGCGTGCAACTGGCCTATGCCAAGACCGGCCAGGGTCCGCCGATCGTCAAGACCGGCAACTGGATGACCATCTCGAATTCGACCTGGAAAGCCCGATCTGGCGGCATCTTTACCGCGAGCTGTCCAGTGAGCACACCCTCATCCGCTACGATGCGCGGGGCAACGGTCTTTCCGATCGCGAGGTGCCCGACGTCACCTTCGATCACTTCGTTGGCGACCTCGAAACCGTCGTCGATGCCGCGGGTATCGATCGTTTCGCGCTGCTCGGCGTCTCCCAGGGCTGCGCCGTATCGATCGCCTACGCGGTTCGGCACCCCGAGCGCGTCTCCCATCTCGTGCTTTTTGGCGGCTACGCCGTGGGCTGGCGGAAACGGGCAAGGACGCAGGCCGACAAGGAGACCGGCGAAGCGATGCTCACGCTGGTGCGCGTCGGATGGGGCCAGGAAAATCCGGCGTTCCGCCAGCTCTCCAAAGAGGTGCTTTATGAAGATTTCGGTTGTTGCCGCGCTGCTGCTTACTGCTGCCGCCCTGCCCGCTGCTGCACAGTCCGGTCCATCGCTGCCGCGGCGACGCCGGCAAATTCTGCGCCGAGCCTATCGGCAAGCCGCCGCAGATGAATGCCTGTCTGCGCGAGAACAAGTCGAAGCTCTCGGAGTCCTGCCGCAAGGTCGTTGAATCCCGCGGAGGCTAGTGTTTCATTCTTAGCCCTTGAGAGAAGGCAGAGAGGGCGACGCTCTGTCGCCCCCTCAAGAAAGGCCGAAGCCGAGCTTCGGCCTTTTGGCCTTCAAATGACGGCCGCTACTCCTGCATCATCTCGCCGCTGCCGCCGAACTCGGCGGGGAAATCCTTCAGCTTGGGCAGGCCATCGCGCATCGGCAGCACGGTCTCGGCATAGTTGACGTGGACGCCGGGCGTGAACGCGAGTGTTGGGATGGTGGCGCTGAAAACGTCGATCAGACCGAGCGGGGGATGGTTGGTCATGAGATGGCCGCCGCACTTCCTGCAATATTTGCGCTGGCTCTGCGGCGTCTTGGCGAAGGTCTCGACATGCTGCGCGCCCTCGGTGATGCGCACGGCTTCCGGCTTCCACAGGGTGAAGGCGTTGACCGGACCGCCCGACCAGGAGCGGCAGGAGCGGCAATGGCAATAGCCCATCGCCTCCGGCGCGCCCGTGACCTCGACCGTGACCGCGCCACAGAAGCAGTTTCCGACATGTTTCATTGGACGTCTCCGTTTTATGTTATCGCGCGTCGGCGCCTCGCGCGTGCTCCTTTCGGGGAACGCGCGAGGCGAGGCCGAGACTACACCGACCGGCGCCAGGGAATAAGCATCGACACCCGTTGTTTGTACCGCCGGTACTCGTCGCCGAAGAGATCGACGAGATCGCGTTCCTCCAGCGCGATGCCGACGAAGATGTAGAGCGTGGTCACGGCTGCGAACATCAGATGACCCGCAGTCATGGTCGGCGCCGCCCAGAACGCGACGATGAACCCGAGATAGATCGGATGCCGGACGAACTTGTAGAGCAGCGGCGTCTTGAAACGCGGCGGCGCCGCTTCCCTGCCGACGAGATGATCGGTCACCTGAGACAGGCCGAACAATTCGAAATGGTTGATGATGAAGGTCGAGGTGAACACCAGCACCCAGCCGGCGAAGGACAGCGTGACCACCGTTACGGCAAGATCCGGGTTCTCGACGTTCCATATGACCGCCGGCAGCGGACGCCACTGCCAGAACAGGAGGAGCAATGACAGGCTCGCGAACAGCACGTAGGTGCTGCGCTCGACCGGCTTGGGGACGAACTGCGTCCACCACGCCTTGAATTGCTGGCGCGCCATCACGCTGTGTTGAACGGCGAACAGCGACATCAGCAGCAGATTGATGATGACCGCGCGAACGACGGGCGCTTCGGCTCCGGTGTCGATGGTCTTGGGCACCATCACGCCCATGACGAAGCCGATCGCGTAGAGAATGGTGACGAAAAACACGAGATATGCCGCAATTCCGTACAGAAAGGCGATGAACCTGAAAATGCGCGAGCCCGTAACCTCCGGGCCGATGGAATGAACCTGGTCATCGAGTTGGGTCATGAAACGCTCCGTTGTGCCGAGGCATCGGCACGGTTTGGTCTTCGCACCATGCCGGATCGGACGTCTCCCGACTTTCGCGGACGATTGATTTTCGCCTGAGACGACTTTGATTTTTGCTTGAGACGACGAAAACGTGCGATTTTGCTTTGAAAACAAGGTGCTCGACAGCGATCTTCGGGAGCTCACCTGCGACGGGGCGGCCGTTCCGTTGCAGCCGCAAGTGTTCGATCTCTTGCTTTATCTGGTCACGCAACGAGCGCGTGTGGTCAGCAAGGATGACCTGATCAGCCAGATCTGGAGCGACCGCATTGTCTCGGATTCCGCCCTGAACAGCCGGATCAACGCCGCGCGCAAGGCGGTGGGCGACGACGGCGCGACCCAGCGGCTGATCAAGACCATTCCGCGCAAGGGCTTTCGGTTCGTCGGCGAGGTCCGCGAAGAAATGGCAGCGTCCGCCGCGCGGGCGGAAGCCAAGCCCGCTCCCCTGCGCATGACGGACCGTCCGGCGATCGCGGTGCTCGCCTTCGGAAACATGAGCGGCGATCCCGCGCAGGACTATTTCGGCGACGGGATCAGCGAGGACATCCTCACCGCGCTGTCGAAACAGCGCTGGTTCTTGGTGATCGCGCGCAACTCCTCCTTCACCTACAGGGGGCGCGCGGTCGACATCAGGCAGATCGCCGAGGAGCTCGGCGTCCGCTACATCGTCGAAGGCAGCGTGCGCAAGGCGGACAACCGGGTGCGCATCACCGCGCAGCTCAACGACGCCGTGTCAGCAAGACATATCTGGGCGGAGCGCTACGACCGGGAGCTCGTCGACGTCTTCTCCGTGCAGGACGAGATCACCAACGCGATCGCTGCGGCGATCGAGCCGCAGATCCACGCGGCGGAAAATTTTCGCAGCCATCGCAAGCCGCCTGCGAGCCTGGACGCCTGGGACCTCTTGATGCGCGCGCTGTCGCATTTTTGGCGCGTGACCCGGCAGGATCACGGGGCCGCGCGGGCACTGCTCGAGCGCGCGGTTGCCATCGATCCGAATTACGGCCAGGCGCTGTCGGTGCTGGCCGTGAACGACATGTTCGGCGTGCATCTCGGCTGGGCCGAGCTGGCCGCAGTTGCGCCGGCCGCGGAAGCCGCCGCGCTCGCCGCGGTACGTTGCGACCACGAGGATGCCTGGGCGCATGCCGCGCTCGGCAGCGTCTGCTTCTCGACCCGCAGGCTTGCGGATGCGCTGTCCGAGTTCGAGCAGGCGCTCGCGCTCAATCCGAACTTCTCGCTGGCGCAGAGCTATTACGCGCTGGCGCTGTCCTATGCCGGACGAGCGAAGGATTCCTTCGAGGCCGCGCAAAGGACGATCCTGCTGTCGCCGCGCGATCCGTCACTGGCAATCTATCACGGCATCGCCGCCTATGCGCGTTTCACCGAGCGTCGGTATGACGAAGCCATCGCGCTGGCGCGCGAGGCGATCCGCCACCGCGGCGACCTCACCGGCGCCTACCGCGTGCTCGCCGTCTCCGCCGGCATGACAGGCGACGGAACGCTTGCGGAGATGGCGCTCACCGAGCTCCGCCGCACCCAGCCGGGCATCTCGCTGCACTGGATCGCGACGCAACTGCCGTGGGCCAATGACGGGGATCGCGAACACTATCTGGAGGGATTCCGCCGGGCCGGGCTGCGGTGATACCTCTGACCCTCCCTTGGAGGGTCCTGGAGGGGGAGGGTTAGCGCTACGCTCGCTTCCGGCGCAAATGGACGATGACGTCCAGCCGCGCGATCTCGTGGCCGGGAAGCGCCTCGGGCACCTTGGTGAAGGCCAGGCCCTCGGCAACGTCGACCAGCACGTCCTCGCCTTCGATATAGAAATGCGGATGCACGGATGTGTCGGTGTCGAAGAACGACTTGATGCCGTCGGCGGCGATCCGGCGCAGCAGGCCAGCCTCGGTGAACTGGTTCAGGGTGTTGTAGACCGTCGCAAGCGACAGATGCGCGCTGGCCGCAATTGCCTCGGCATAGAGGCTCTCTGCGGTGACGTGGCGATGGCCGCCCTGGAACAGCAATTGGCCGAGCGCCAGGCGCTGGCGGGTCGGGCGCAGGCCGGCATTGCTCAGCAATTGCAAGCAGTGCTGCACGCCAGGCTCGGACGCTGGATCGAGGCCGGCGACGTCGGGGCCACGATCGTCACCCGCAGGGATGATCGTGCCCTGGATGTCCATCGATCGTCTCACGGCTCAAGGGAACGGGACGCGCAGTGCCGCGTCCGCAGTTGCCATTCGATCGCAAAAGCGGCGGTTCGACTTTGATGCGGATCAAATTGGGCGGCGCAACCGCTTCTGACTGATCGCCGGCCAGCGCGGCCTATTCCCGGCTGGCACGAGAGCGCTCTCACCGGCGGCCCACCGCGACGCTGTGTCGCGACCCCGTCATGTCGGCCAGCGACCAACATGACGGATGCCCCGCGACAAGAGGTCAATCCATCAAAACACGACGCGCTGTACATTTTTTGTGCGAACACTGTCGAGACTTTCATCTTGCCGCGCCGAACGAGGCTGTGTGAGCCTCGATATCGGATGGGGACTGGGATGGACCGGCCGTCGCTTTGCGCGCGAGGACGTGCGAAGTGTTTACGGCCGGTCTCGCTTGAGAAAGATACGACATGCCAAAACGAGTGTTGCTTGGTCTCCTCCTGGCTTGCGGCCTTACGGCCTCGGCGCTGGCGCAAGAGCCGAAGACGGGGGGCGTGATCAATGCCGTGATCCAGCCCGAGCCGCCCGGCCTGATGCTGGCGATGGTCCAGAACGGCCCGGTGCAGATGGTGTCAGGCAACATCTTCGAGGGACTGCTGCGCTACAGCCCCAAGCTCGACCCTCAGCCGGAGCTCGCCGAGAGCTGGAGCGTCAGCGAGGACGCCAAGACCTATACCTTCAAGCTGAGGAAGGGCGTGACCTGGCATGACGGCAAGCCCTTCACCGCCGCCGACGTGCTGTTCTCGATCGAGATGCTGAAGCAGACCCATGCGCGTGCCCGCACCAATTTGGCCCAGCTCGAGAAGGTCGAGACGCCGGACGATTACACGGTGGTGTTCACGCTGAAGCAGCCGTTCGGCCCGTTCCTCGGCATCTTCGAGGTCGGCTCGATGCCGATGGTGCCGAAGCATCTCTATGAAGGCACCGACTGGAAAACCAATCCCTACAACAACGCGCCGGTCGGCACCGGCCCCTTCATGTTCAAGGAATGGCAGAAGGGCTCGTTCATCCGCCTGGTCAAAAACCCGAACTACTACGAGAATGGCAAGCCCTATCTCGACGAGATCTACTGGCAGATCATCCCCGACGCCGCCGCGCGCTCGGTGGCGTATGAGACCGGCAAGGTCGACGTGTTGCCGGGCGGCTCGGTCGAGAATTTCGACGTGCCGCGGCTGTCCAAGCTGAAGGATACCTGCGTCACCGGTGCTGGCTGGGAGTTCTTCTCGCCGCTGGCCTGGCTGTGGCTGAACAACCGCCAGGGGCCGCTCGCGGACAAGCGGGTGCGGCAGGCGATCATGTATGCGATCGACCGTGACTTCGCCAAGGACGTGATCTGGAACGGGCTCGGCAAGGTCGCCACCGGCCCGTCGGCCTCGACCATCAAGTACTACACCGACGATGTGAAGAAATATCCCTACGATCCGGCCAAGGCCAAGGCGTTGCTGAAGGAGGCCGGCTACAAGGGCGAGAAGATCCGCCTGCTGCCGCTCGCCTATGGCGAGACCTGGCAGCGTTGGGGTGAAGCGGTGAAGCAGAACCTCCAGGACGTCGGCATGACTATCGAGACGATCGCCACCGACGTTGCCGGCGGCAACCAGAAGATCGGCGATTGGGACTACGACATCGCCTTCACCTATCTCTACCAGTACGGCGATCCCGCGCTCGGGGTTGGCCGCAACTATATCTCCAGCAACATCGCGAAGGGGCAGGTCTTCAACAACGTCGAGGGCTATTCCAACCCGGAGATCGACAAGCTGTTCGCCGAGGGCGCGGTCGCGACGCCCGATTCCAAGCGCAAGGAGATCTACGAGAAGGCGCAGAAGATCCTGGTCGAGGACGTGCCGGTGGCCTGGATGCTCGAGCTGCAATTCCCGACCATCATGCGCTGCAAGGTCAAGAACCTGATCACCACCGGGATCGGGGTCAATGACGGCTTCAAGGACGCATGGCTCGACAAGTGAGGGATTCCATGCGACGCCGCGGCAGATCTCTGCTGCGGTGTCGTTCCAAGATACCGGCTGCTTCACGATGAAACCGTATCGAGACGCTGAGGCATCCGCGGTGCCCACCTCTCCCATAGGGAGAGGTCGGATCGCATCGCCAGATGCGATCCGGGTGAGGGTTACGCTCTCTCGTGGAACCTGATCCCCCTCACCTGCGCCTTCGGCGCGACCTCTCCTCGTTGGGGCCCCCGTTGGGGAGAGGTATCCTTCGCGGCAAGACCGCCTCAACCAACTAGCGTACGAGTCTAGACGCTCTCCTTCGTCGCTCAGCGTGTGCTGAAGGGCGTGATCGTCCTGTTCGCGATCGTCGTTCTCAACTCCTCACCGGCCTTGCCCACGCGGTCGACGTCGCAAAACACCTGATCATGCCGGCGATGACGCTCGGCCTGTTCTTCATGGCGACCTACACCCGCATGACGCGCGCCTCGATGCTGGAGGTGAAGCGGCTCGACTTCGTCAAGACGGCGCGTGCGAAAGGTCTCTCCGACGCCGTGATCCAGCGCCGCGACGTGTTCGCCGGCATGATTTTTGGCGCGCGCGTGTCGCTACTCGTTGGCCTTGTATCGACCCTGGTCGCGCTGCTTGCCGCGCGCGCGGTCAACTTCAACATCCTCAAAGGCGAGACGCTTGGCCTGGTCGGCGAATCCGGCTCCGGCAAATCGTCGGTGGCGCGCCGCCGCGCCCGAGCACGCCTATACGCGCGAGCTGCTCGCGGCAGTGCCGGGACGGAAGGAGCAAGTGGCCTGAGGCGGCTTGTCGTCGTTCATCGATCTTCGTGATGGTTCCAAAACTTGCTCGCTGCGCGCAACGAAACATATTCGATCGAGCAGCATTTGCTTTCGTAAGGCTATCCTTGCTGATTTTTGCAAGGAGTAAGTTGAGGCCAGCAATCGTTCGCTTGCCGCCTGGAGCCGTACAGGGAACGTGACGTGGTGGACAGCTTTGCAACCCAGCGCATGAGCCACACCGGGACATTCGGTTCCGGGAGCTCGGTCACGTGCTTTTTATCCGGTCGTGACCGGCCCCGACGCTTCAAAGCCGAAAGCGACACCATAGATGACGATTGAATGATTGACGTCATCTGATGACGGACCACCCACCGATAGTCGGAGCCAACATGGGCGAAGTTATTCGATTTGTCTCGAAATCCGAGCACGAGCGAGCCCGCCTCATCGAGGAGGCACGCGCGATCTACGACAGCATCTTCCCGCCGGCCGATGCGGCCAACGAGGGGCACGACGAGCCGACGATCGGCCGCGCATTCATCGGCCGCGACGGGGGTAACCTGTCGTGATCAAAATCATCGCCGTGCTCTGCAGCCTCGCCTCTCCCTCCAATTGCCACGAGCAGCTCGTCACCAGCTCGGATTTTGCGCAGGTCTCGGTGCAGTCCTGCTTGATGGGCGCGCCGCAGCTCGCCGAATGGATGAACCAGCACCCGGCCGAGCGCCTGGCGGCATGGCGCTGCGTGATCGGTCAACAGACCGGCCGCGGAATTTAGCAGCGGACGCCCAGTTTCGATGGGATGCTTCGCGCCGATCGCGACGATGCTGTCGGTCACCACATTGCTGATTGCGCTTTATCTGCTCTCCGGATCGGTGAGCGGCACGCGTTGATCCGGAGAGCGGCCTCCACGTCGCCGAAGCGCCCTCTATCTCGTGGTGTTGCTCCAGGTGGGGACCGCGTTAGTCACGCCGACCGAAGGCCAATTGTACGAGCCGATCGATGGCGCGGTAACGGTGCCGACCGTCTGTCCGGATGACCCGTAGGGCCCCGTTGGCTGCGTGGCCGGCACGCCGACACCGCCATAGGTCGGCGCCACGACACCGGTGCTGTAATGCCGGCTCGACCGGACCTTCTTTGCTTCAGCCGCGAAAGGCGTAGCAAGCAGTCCGGTCGTGACGAGCGCGGCGATCGCGAGTCTGATGGTTCTCATGGCTGATCCTTTCGCCCGGTGCGCCCCGTCATGCCAAGTGTTCACTCATAGGGAAATTTCCACAGGTCTCCATTCATAACTCCGTGCGCGGGCGAAGGTGCCGGAGCGCGGGCACGCAACTGCCGCCTTCGGACGGACCCGAATCAGCGCTACTGCGTTGCGTTCCGTGATTTCCCTGGACGCAAACAGCATGACCGGCGCCGAACTGAAGCAGCTTCGCAACGATCTCTCCGATGCCCTCGAGCGCGAGCTCACTGCAGCCGACATGGCCAGGCTGTGCGGATTGCCGGAGAGAGGCGGCGCCGACACCATCCGGCGCTGGGAGGTCAGCGGCCCCTCGCCGGAGGCGACCAAGATACTGCGCGTGCTCGCGATGGCGAGCGAGCGCTATCCGATCCTGGAGAAGTTCGACATCTTCGATCGTCATGACGTCCGCGAGGAAGACCGGCCCGCGAAGCGCGCGGCCTTTCGCGCGCAGATGCGCGATGAGGCGCGGCGGCGTCTCGGTTAACAAGAGGTGCGCACAAGTTACCTGTCACGCGCGAAGTTAAGCCTTCCTTCAGCACTTCTTAAGCCGGCATTAAGCACGAAAATCGTTTGCGCCCCAATAAGTTGGGTTGGCTCTCGCTACGCCACGGATGTGACAGCATTTTCGTCAAAAGCGAGCTATCTGCAAAACCAACGACGGCGCGAAACAGCGCGCCTGCCGGGGACATAAAGTGTTGGAGTTCAAGACCATGAAGAAGTTTCTGTTTGCGACCGTTGCGCTGCTCGCGCTGGGTGCGGCTGCGCCGGCCGTCGGCGCCGATCTCGGCGCGCGCAATTATTACAAGTCTCCGGCCCCGGCCTATGCGGCACCGATCTACAACTGGACCGGCTTCTATCTCGGCGCCCATGTCGGCGGCGCGTTCTCCAGCGACAACAATTTCAACGGCCTCTCCACCGGCAACAATGGCAACGGCCGCTTCCTCGGCGGCGTGCAGGTCGGTGCTGACTGGCAGCTCAACCCCAACTTCGTGGTCGGCGTCGAAGGCCAGTATTCCTGGCTCTCCGGCAGCGTCGGCGCGGTGTTCCCGGGCGGCGTCGCCTACACCAACGATCAGCGCGGCCTCGGCTCGATCACCGGCCGCGTCGGCTATACCTGGGGTCCCGGCCTGCTCTATGTGAAGGGTGGCTACGCCTATTCGGACAACAACGAGAAGGTGACCGTCGGCGGCGTGCCGACCGGCTTCATCATCGATGGCGATCACCGCAACGGCTACACCCTCGGCGCCGGCCTGGAATACATGTTTGCCCCGAACTGGTCGGCCAAGGCCGAGTACCAGTACTACAATTTCGGCGACGCGCACTTCACCGCGGGCCCGCTGGCCGGCACCGGCAACTTCACCACCGACGACCATACCTTCAAGGCGGGCGTCAACTACCGCTTCAACTGGGCAAGCCCGGCTGTGGCGCGCTACTGATCGGTTATCAAAACCTTATCGCGCTGAAGGGCCGGCCTCGTTGCCGGCCCTTCTTTTTTCGCCCTGCGGAACATGCGCAACCAATTGCGCCAATTGCGATTTTTTAACCGGTGCTGCCGATACTGCCGCCCACAAACAAAAGAACATTGGGGGAATTTCGATGGCGATCCGTCTGGGCCTTGGCGGCTTCCTTGGCCGTTTCCGTCCTCGTTTCAAAATGCCGAAATGGGGCGTGCGCGGCAGCCTGTTCGCGGCCTTCGGGGTGATCGCAGGCATGGGCCTCGTGATCGCGGCAGGCGCTGGCCTCGCGCTGCAGAATCTCGGCGGACGCATGACCGAACTCAGCGGGCGGGACATTCCACGCCTTTCCGCCAGCCTGCAATTGTCGGCACTGAGCGCGAGCCTTGCGGCGCAGGGACCAGCCCTGCTTGCGGCGCAAAGCGAGGACGCCCTGAATGAACGCACCAAGAAGCTCAGGGAATTGCAGGAGCAGACGCAGCAGAAGCTCAACGAGATCATCGAGCTCGGCGCCGACAAGAGCGTCGTCTCCGGCCTCAGCGACACCATGAAGAGCATCAACGAGGCGGCTCAGAGCCTGGCGAAGGCCGCCCGCGAACGGCTCGATATCGCGGCGCTCCATGATAAGCAATATGACGCGCTTCGCAGTGCGCAGGGCGCGTTCGTCGGCGCCGCGAGTCCGGCGATGCTGGACGCGCAGACCCGCGTCAACGCCATTCTCGGTTCGGCCGACATGTCAGCCGCGGATGCAACCGACGCCGCGCAGACCGTCGGTCAGCTCGGCAACGTCGTCGCCAGCGGCAATCTCGCTGCCGCCGACATGAGCGCGGCGCTGTCGGCGAGCACGAGCGACAAGCTCGACGACATCCAGAAGGAATTCAAGACGGCACAGGGACGCCTGCGCTCGAACCTCGATCTGCTGCCGGACAACCAGGGCAACAAGATGCTGCGCGAGACGGCGGAGAAGCTGCTCGCACTCGGCACCGGCAAGACCGGCGTGTTCAATCTGCGCGAGAAGGAGCTCGACTCGATCGACTACGGTCAGACCATCCTGGACGAGACCCGCAAGCTCAATGTCGGCCTCGGCATCAGCGTGCAGCAGCTCGTCGAAGGCGTGCAGAAGGAGACCAACGCCTCGACCTTCGCGGCGCGGCAGGAGATTTCGCTCGCGACGTCAGTCATGCTGGCGCTGGGCGCGTTGATGCTGGTCGGCTCGGCGCTGTTCGTCTGGCTCTATGTCGGCCGCAACATCCTGCGCCGGATCGGCGCCTTGCATCAATCGATGCAGCTGCTGGCGAACGGCGATCTCGAAACCGAGATCTACCGCTCGAAGAACCACAACGACGAAATCTCGGTGATGGCGAACACGCTGCAAGTGTTCCGGGAAAGCATGATCGAGACCCGCGCACTGACGAACGCGCAGGACAAGGACCGTATCGCCAAGGCCGAGCGTGCCGCGCGCATGGAGGCGAAGATCGCCGAATTCGAAAGCACGGTGCGCTCCGCGCTCGACAATCTGGCGCAATCGGCCAATTCGATGCAATCGACCGCGCAGAGCATGTCGAACACTGCCGACCAGTCCAGCGCGCTGGTGAACGCGGTCGCCTCCGCGGCGGAGGAAACCTCGGTCAACGTGCAGACCGTGTCGGCCGGCACCGAGCAGCTGTCCTCCTCGATCCAGGAGATCAGCCGGCAGGTGGTCACCTCGGCCGAGATCGCCAAGAAAGCCGTCGATGAAGCGGGGTCGACCGATGCCACCGTACAGAGCCTTGCCGACAGCGCGAGCCGCATCAGCGTCGTGGTCGACCTGATCCAGACCATTGCCTCGCAGACCAATCTGCTCGCGCTCAACGCCACCATCGAGGCGGCGCGCGCGGGCGAAGCCGGCCGCGGCTTCGCGGTGGTCGCCTCCGAGGTGAAGAGCCTGGCGAGCCAGACCGCCAAGGCGACGGAAGAGATCCGCACCCAGATTTCCAGCATGCAGGAGATCACGAGCTCCGCGGTCGGCGCCATCCAGGGGATCGGCCGGATCATCGGCGAGATCAACGACGTCACCACGACGATTGCCGCCGCAGTCGAGGAGCAGGGCGCCGCCACGCGCGAAATCGCCCGCAACATCCAGCATGCCGCCGGCGGCACCAGCGAAGTCTCCAGCAACATCATCGGCGTCTCCACCGCGTCCGCCGAAGCCGGCGCTGCGGCCAGCGAGGTGCTGAACGCCTCGGACGCGCTCAGGCGCGAGGCCGATATGCTGCGCGGGGAGATTGATGCATTCCTCAACGACATGCGGGCAGCGTAGGGACGCCGGCCCGTAGCCTGGATGAAGCTGCGCGCAATCCGGGCTACGGAAAACGGCCGGTATGCCGGCCATGCGGAGAGCACGGCCCGTCCTTTTTCGGCTGGCGCCCCGCGCGCGCTGGGTTTAAGCGGGTAGCATGAGCTCAAAAACCGACACCGCACAGTCCTCGGCCGAGGCCCTGCGCTACCCCTGGGAACAGCACCCCGGCCCCGAACAGATCGTGGAGGTCAGGCCCGGCGTGTTATGGGCCCGGTTGAAGCTGCCGTTCCGCCTCAACCACGTGAACATCTACCTGCTCGCCGATGGCGACGGCTACGCGATGATCGATGCCGGATTCGGCAACGAGGAGACGATCGAGGCCTGGACCAAGCTGTTCGATGGACCGCTGAAGGGCGTCAACATCACGCGCCTGATCGTCACTCACTCGCACCCTGATCATGTCGGTCTCGCGGGGTGGATCGTCGAGCGTTTCAATTGCCCGCTGGTGATGTCGCAGGTCGAATATCTGCAATCGGTCTATCACCAGAACCGCGGCACCGAGGAGCGGCGCGAGGCGCAGCGGCTGTTCTTCCGCCGCCACGGCATGGACGAGTCGCTCACCGAAAAGCTGCTCGGCCGCGGCCAGGACTATCTCAAGCGCGTCTCGGTGCTGCCGCCGTCCTACCGCCGCATCTCGCATGGCGACGACGTCGTGATCGGCACGCGCCGCTTCAAGGTGATCACCGGCGGCGGCCACGCGCTCGATCAGGTGATGCTGTATTGCGCCGACGACAAGCTGTTCCTCTCCGCCGACCAGGTGCTGAGCAAGATCTCGCCGAATGTCAGCGTCTGGGCGGTCGAGCCCGACCAGAACTCGCTCGGCGAATATCTGGCCTCGCTCGCCAGCCTCACCACGACACTTCCCTATGACGTGCTGGTGCTGCCCGGCCATGGCGTGCCGTTCTACGGGTTGAAGACCCGCATCAAGCAGCTCGCCGACCACCACGAGGAGCGCTGCCGCCTGATCGCGGAAGCTTGCCGCGAGGTGCCGCAAACCTCGCGAGCACTGGTGCCTGTCGTGTTCAACAAGCACGTGCTGGACGAGCACCAGATGGGTTTTGCCGCCGGCGAGCTGGTCGCCCACGTCAACTACATGATCGTCGAGGGCCGGCTGACGGCCGAGATGCAGGACGGCGTGTTGCAGTTTCGGACGACGTGAGTCTTGTCTTCGCCTCGCCCCGCCTGCGGGAAGAGGCCGACACGCGAAGCGTGGCGGCGCGAGTCCAATTCTCACCGTCTCCGCGGAGAGCCCCTCACCCCAACCTCCCGCAAGCGGGGCGAGGGAGCGCACCGCCGCCGCGGCAGCATCTCACTTCATATTCGCGATCGCGTGCAGTGCCGCGATGTAGCCGAACGGTCCCAGCCCGCAGATCACACCGGTTGCCACGAACGAGATCTTCGAGTGGCGGTGATATTCGTCGCGGGCGTGGATGTTGGAGATGTGAACCTCCAGCACCGGGCCCTCGAATGTCTTGATCGCGTCCATGATCGCGACCGAGGTAAAGGAGAAGCCGGCCGGGTTGATGACGATGGCATCGGCGTCCTGCCGCGCCGACTGGATCAGATCGACGAGCACGCCCTCATGGTTGGACTGGTGGAAGGCAAGCTTGAGGCCGAGCTTGGCGGCAGCCTCCTCGCAGCTCGCGTTGACCTCCGCGAGCGTCGTCGTGCCGTAGATGTGCGGCTCGCGGATGCCGAGCATGTTGAGGTTGGGACCGTTGAGGATCATCACACGTTTCATCGGGGCTTCCTTTCGAATGTGTCCGCGTCGGCGCGACCGGCTCGGCAATCATGGACGGCAGCCGCGCCATGGACAAAATGTCCACGGCAGCCCCTGCCTGGCCCTGGCAACTCCGGTCCGGACGGCAGGCCCGTGTTAGGCGCTTGATCCACATCAACAATCGCCGCCGGACCGGCGTTATCAATTGGCCGCTCGCCTTGCTTCGAATGTGCGCAGGCGCATGGACATTGGAGCTGGAAAAGCTCTAAAAATGAACGGCCGCCTTGGACCAGGTTCCGCAGCAGGTTTTGCCGATGGATTACAACCAGTTCTTCGATACCGCCCTCGACCGTCTCCACACCGAGCGGCGCTACCGCGTGTTCGCCGACCTCGAACGCACGGCCGGCCGGTTCCCGCACGCGGTCTGGCACTCCCCCAAGGGCAAGCGCGACGTCGTGATCTGGTGCTCCAACGACTATCTCGGCATGGGCCAGCACCCGAAGGTGGTCGGCGCCATGGTCGAGACCGCAACGCGCGTCGGCACCGGCGCCGGCGGTACCCGCAACATCGCCGGCACGCATCATCCGCTGGTCCAGCTCGAAGCCGAGCTCGCCGATCTCCACGGCAAGGAGGCCGCGCTGCTGTTCACCTCGGGCTATGTCTCGAACCAGACCGGCATCCCGACCATCGCAAAGCTCATTCCGAACTGCCTGATCCTGTCGGACGAGCTCAACCACAATTCGATGATCGAGGGCATCCGCCAGTCCGGCTGCGAGCGCGTCGTGTTCCGCCACAACGACGTTGCGCATCTCGAGGAGCTGTTGAAAGCGGCCGGCCCCAATCGGCCGAAGCTGATCGTCTGCGAGAGCCTCTATTCCATGGACGGCGACGTCGCGCCGCTCGCCAAGATCTGCGATCTCGCCGAGACCTATGGCGCGATGACCTATGTCGATGAAGTCCACGCCGTCGGCATGTACGGCCCGCGCGGCGGCGGCATCGCCGAGCGTGACGGCGTGATGCATCGCATCGACATTCTCGAGGGCACGCTGGCCAAGGCGTTCGGCTGTCTCGGCGGCTACATCGCGGCCAATGGCCAGATCATCGACGCCGTGCGCTCCTATGCACCGGGCTTCATCTTCACCACCGCGCTGCCGCCGGCGGTCTGCTCGGCCGCAACCGCAGCGATCAAGCACCTGAAGACGTCGAGCTGGGAACGCGAGCGCCACCAGGACCGCGCCGCCCGTGTCAAGGCGATCCTCAATGCCGCCGGCCTGCCGGTGATGTCGAGCGACACCCACATCGTGCCGCTGTTCGTCGGCGATCCCGAGAAGTGCAAGCAGGCCTCCGACCTCCTGCTCGAAGAGCACGGGATCTACATCCAGCCGATCAATTATCCGACCGTCGCCAAGGGCACCGAGCGCCTGCGCATCACGCCCTCGCCCTATCACGACGACGGCCTGATCGATCAACTCGCCGAAGCCCTCCTGCAGGTGTGGGACCGCCTCGGCCTGCCGCTGCGCGAGAAGTCGCTGGCCGCGGAGTAGGCCCTTTCCACCCTCCCCTGGAGGGTCCGAGACGAGCGTAGCTCGCTCGTGGGTCGGCTCACATTGAGCACAGCGAAATGTGAGACGGGGTGGGGTGACAGTCTCTCCACGTCCAACGGTGCCCGAGTGGAGAGATCACCCCACCCCGCTCGCGCGGCGCGCGATCGACCCTCCCCCTCCAGGGTAGGGCTATCGCATATGGGCGAGGGCGGAGAGAAGGAAGTCATTATTCCATCTGGCTTGGAGCATTTTGTGGCTGATGCGGGCAGGACCGGGCGTTGCCTGCAGGGTATTGATGGCCAGCTTGCGGAT
>Ga0209389_1001585_pt1 | contig 16241 bp, 7 predicted proteins | sample CowpearedBW_FD_187526 | JGI IMG/M metagenome (GOLD analysis project Ga0209389, IMG submission 187526) | Root nodule microbial communities of legume samples collected from California, USA - Cow pea red BW (SPAdes) (version 2) | ecosystem: Host-associated > Plants > Roots > Nodule | place: USA...
ATATATATATATATATATATATATATAATATTTTTTTAAAATTCATCTAAAGCAATTGATTTTATTGATATTTGTGGTTATATTAATAATATCTTACGTGAAATATAATATGAAGAATAATTATAAATTTGATTAATGAATTATAAATGAGTAGACATTCTAAACGAACTATTTTTTAAATGTTTATTGTTTATACAATGACCGTAAAAGTTATAGAAAAATCAATAAATAACTCATAAAAAATCAAATTAGCGAAGTTATTACAAACACAAATTGGTTTGTTAAAAACAGAAATTAGAGTGTAAAATGAGGTCTACTTATCTATGTGTGTAAATACAGAGAAAACCATTATTAATTAATGAATTAGTTTAGTTTTATTATACATAATTTGAAGTTGAGGTAATTTGATTCTCGGAAATTAAACAATTTAACCAATAAACAAGGAAGCTTAAACCATAAATAAACCAAAAGCATATAGGAATATTTGGAAAATTAAATTAATAATTAAGGAAGAAACTTTTTACTATACAAAACTAAACTTGAAAAAAATCTATACATTAAATTATGGGTTTTCTTTTAGAGCTTTAGATAGTTGATTCATTTCTTAGAGCAACCTTTCAAGGTTTTCATTAGGAAACTATGGCGTTAACAATCTAATGCACTTTCTCTTTCCACATTTTTTTTCTCTCTCTCCTTCTCTCTCTCTTTTTCCCTTGTTTTGTTCACTACCTCTCCCCACCTCTCTTTTTTGAATTTTTGTCTATATTTTATCTTTTTTCAAAATTTGATTGTACGTATTTTTATCCAATCAAGTTTTTAAATGTAATAAGTTTCTATTTATTTTAAAGATTATTTATTTATTTATTTTCTGATTTTGTCATCCATCTGAGAAAAATATCCTTTTAATAACTTTTTTTATAATATATTGAAATTATGTTATATTTGAATACTTCGTTATAAGTTTCTAACTTTTTAGTATCATTATGATAACATTATTTTCTATTTTTAAAGTTTTGTGAATAAAATGAACTGATTTCTAATTTCTCATCTTATATATTTAATCTTCAAGTTTGTATTATATACGTAATTTGCTATGTTTTAGTTATTTTGTGTTTGAGAGTGTTTGAAATGAGTGAAAAAGAAGTAATCAAAGGGAAGGATAACAAGTTAAACTTTAAAGAAGTATGATTGGACATCCAAAAAGGAACTTTATGGCAAATACGTGCGTCCAGTGTCTCCTCTTTCATCCATAGTGGTTCATACTAAGTTTCATATCCTCCAAGTATATAAACCCAATTAATGCCCCGATCCACGATGCTATCAACAATCTTTTGGTGTTAAATGAATTGTATTTCGAGAATAAAAATTTGGATATCCTCCCCACATGTAACCAAATACAAGATTTACACTTTAATCATACACATTCACACTAGAAACTACTCAATACTTGTCAAAATTGCAATTAAAGCTCCTAATCTTTTACGGTTTTAACAAATATAGACACATACTTGAGTGATATTATAATTGGTCCATAAACAATATCTCTATTCCCAAACTATCTGCACCCCATACTCTGTCCATTAACCACTCTTATATTTTTATTAATATAAACAAAAATATACATGACAGGTTGTTACAAGGGAGAAAGTATTAGTCGAAAACAGGTTACCATATTTTCATTGACCACAATAAAAAAGCAGAGAACAACACTGTGATGACTCTAACCTCAGTCAAAGCTTGTGAGATACTAATATTTGAGCTCAAAAGGGACAGTAAAACACTGCTAAAACTAGTAACCTAACCACTATACGGTAACTGGTCAGAGTTGGTCGTTAAATATGTTACAATATGTCTCTGAAGACATTCAATTATAACACTAACAAGTTGGAGTATTATAACTCCATTCTATTTTCCTAATAGTTATTACATAGAAAAGATCATGTAATCCTCATTTGTATGCCGGAAAAGCATATCATTTTATGAGATGCTTAAGCCCATCACCTTCCCAACCAAGCTTGAGCATTTGATCGACCACCTTCAAGCTCAACTGCAAGAAGCAATAAAACTATCAAACCGAACAGGTGTAAATTGTAAACTCCAAATAATGTGCAAATCTGATTAAACTAGAATGCAGGTGAAATCAATGTTCATGGTTTATCCAATTTACAAGGATCATAAAAAAAAATCATTGCTTGGAATCATGGAATATTTAGAAACAGTATTCGCTGGTAAATCATAAGCAATGATTGATATTTGACAATGATCCTTATCAAGAGTGATCTAACTTACAGTCGGATCAGTGAAGACAATCAACTGTTTGTCCCATGTTGAAACCAAAAGATTTGTGTTATCCTTATTTAGAGCAAGAGCTGTGATATCCTGTCCTTCTCTCAGCTTCAACACATGAAACACCTACACAAGATAGTATGGTAGAGTGGTTAGCAATGAAAAACAGTTCCAAGGATATGCATAGTAGGAAAGAAACAGGGCTCATGATGTTTGAGAGAATCAGAATGCTGTTCTTACTGAGTGTTTTCTTATAGTATGCGAATATTGAGGAAGTATGAAGGCACATAAAGAAACAGTTTGATGAGAAATAAAAGATATGATTTTCTTTAGACAGCTCAATTTAAACATCTTAATATTGTACCTCCAAAGTGTGCAAATCCAGGAAGCAAATTGAAGGTGATGGAGCATTTATTCTGTTGGTATCGTGAGTTTCTTCTGAGTCTGAATAAAAATCTTCATTACCCGACTTACTCGATTGCGAATTCCAACTGCTATTGTAGGCTCTACCATTTTCTTGAGAATTAATTCCAATCAAAGCACTCCATCCATCAAGAGAAATTTCCATGCAACTAATGCTGCTAGAGAAAGGTAATTCTGATTTTGCAATCAGAAGACCATTAAGAGTAAAGGTACTGAGAATATGCTTCGATTCATTCCACACCACGACAACCCCTTCAGAGGAAAGGGAGACAGTGTGAGCCACCACACCATCCAGCCTTCTGACTAAACGTCCCTTTCTTATAGAGTGTAGAAGAACATCTGATGAGTGAGAGCATGAAACAACCATTCGAAGATCTGAGTTAACACAACAGCTGAGTATTTCACTTTGGTGCCCCCTAAGTACCTGTATAGGGCCCTCAATACGGCGTCTACGATTCTTTTCCATCAACAAATGTGATGAAGAACTACTGCTGGTTGAAGGCCGCGTGCCAGTGCCAGTGCCATTCGCAGTCGAAGATTCTGTTGTGACACTTGAATGTGATGCAAGTGCCTTATGTATTCTCCAGAGTAATACTGTTGTATCTCGGGATCCTGTCACCAGGTAGTCACTATTCGGTGAAAGACCAAGGCAAGTCACAGGAGCACAGTGAGCATAGGCTGTTTCCAAGGTTTTAGCTCCATCTGAGGATATTAACCTGATACTATTATCAGCATGCCCACCTAATCAGAAGTCCAATTGTCAAGTTAGATGTGAAAGATTCAGGCAGTTTAAAAAGTTGGTACTACAAATGTAGGTCAAGTTTCTTAGATGAAGTTTAAGATCTGAGAGGGAGGGGGAAGAGAGTATTTTGAAAAAAGAAAAAGAACTACATTTTTCACATACTACTAGTGGCAGCATATTTTAATAATCGTAGCTCGTCTACATTTACCAGTAATAATTTCTTTGTCACATGTTATAGAGACAATAGCTTGGCTTCTAATTCCAGAAACAGGAAAAGCCAATGCTTGGGGATATTGCCACTCTTCAGCAGTCCCAGCAGGACCTTTTAACATTCGTATAATCCCACCAGCAGAACCTGCTGTAGCCTTTCCATGGTGAAAGAGGAATGGTGTACCCTGCCCATCAGGTGTATTGGGTTGCCATTTGTGCTGTGCAACATGAGCTGCTGGTGCATTTAAACCAACAACCACAACCATATCTGAAGACGCATGGATAGCAGCTGCTGGTAGATTGCAGTGTTCAGGGGATGGAATGGGATATGACTTGATTGCTTTTGGGTTGCGGAATATTGTCTGATAGACAAAAATGTATGCATTATCAGTTTATCATTATAATCACATGCATTGATCATTCGCAGTTGAGCAAGCATGAAACAATAGGAGAGCATTTCGAAGCAACATAACATACTAATGACAAAAATAGTCAGAGGTAATCGAAACAGATAAGTTAGGCTTTCTTTCTGACTAGGTGTAGGTGGTGTCTAATCCGGGATCAATTTATTTTTTCTCTCTTTCTACTTCTAGGAAGGAGAGAAGAAGGGTTCATAATTCTTAAGTTTAGAAGAAAATAATTTCTTTCTCATTATTTCACATTACATACATTCGATATATATACACAAATTTATTGGACAATTTTAGAAAAAGCACAGCCTATTCTAGGAAATAAATTCCAGAGATTGTGGGATTATTATGCTAGTAATAAAACTGAGATACAACAAATATACAGAATTAAAGTCAATAGGAATAAAATCTAAATCTTTCTTGACCATAGTGTTCTGCACAAATATGAGAAACTGATCTCAGGTTCAAGTTTTTTTTAATTTGTTTTTTATACATGGAGCATATGGCTGGAGTATATTAGAATACTTTAGTCTGTTAATTGGATACAATTTTTACTAAAATATGTTTAATAAAACTTAAAGCTATGCACGTAATACATGATTTATAGTAGCTACCTTAAATCATTTAATCATAGTAATTTACGTAGTAAAAAAATTTCTTAAGATGTATGCATTATGTTAAAGAGACAAATAATGAAACAGATGGAATATTTAACAAATAAAAATAAAACCCTTTTTGTCTGGAAATGCTTAAGGGAATCAAAGTCAATGGTAACTCAAATATAAGAAATGGCGCCGAGTATGGATTTTGGTCATGTTTGGGATTTTTTCCTGTAAGAGTTTAGAATTAGTGAGTTATTTAGTAAAAAGAAATATACATTTTCTCTTCATATACGAACCAAAATAAAGAAAAACAGCCATTATCCTTGCATGGCTAATGGCTAATGGCTAACCATGAATTATCAGTTTGCTAGATGACTTTTGTATGTAATCAAGACACATTACAGAAAGCCAAAATAAAACATGGGAAACAAGACAGGGAGGCATACATAGATGCTTACTCAGAAAGAAGTAATCAATATCGAAATTACCTGCAAATGAAGAACTTCTGATAGTGGCTTTTTCTTCAAGTGTGGAATAGTCAAAAGTTGAGATGGTGTTTGTCCAAAATAAGCAATCTGATCTTGTGTGGCATGCTGTTGCACCTTTACATGTCATGCACAGTAGAAAGTACCGAGTGTTAGTAGAAACAAGTCAGTTTGGATAGTTTGTAGATGTATTACTTGTAAGTTTTCTTTGTATAGCTGTAGGTTTATTTGTAAATTACTTTGCACAGATGTCAGTTCTTATTCAGTTGTTAGTATGTAGGCTATTTCTTCCCGTACCCTAGCAATCTTCTTCCTGCACCCCATCATAGCTTCTAGAAAAATTTGTCCGGAGTTAGTGAGTGTATTCCGGAAAAATGGGTAAGTGCCTTCTTGAAAAATGTTTCCAGAATTGATTTAGTGTGTTCCGGAAAATAAAATCTAGAATGATGAAGTGCAGGAAGAAATTTGATGGGAGTGCAAGAAGAAACAGCCTAGTAACTAATGTCTATAAATACACATGTATTCATATACTTTCAGATGTGATATACATAATAAAAATTCAGTTAATGTTCAATTCTCTTTCTCTCTTTTCACTCTCAGTTCAATCCATCTAAGATGGTATCCAGAGCATTTCTTTTACGATCCAGCTTTTCCTCTGACTTTTTCATGATTCAGCTCGCTGTTGCTTCTGTTCAGTCAATTTAATACTATCAATCGGTGAATTGTTCTAGGTTCCTGATTTTGATATTATCTCGGTCTCTTTGATGCCGTTCGTAATTTTCTTCATTCAGTTGCATTTTGATGCTGGTTCATTATCTGTTCATAAATTTTTGTTTTATGTAATTGAACTCTGAAAGTTAATTAGAAGTTGCAATCAGTGAATTGTTCTCATAGCTACGTTTTCTTTTGGTGATAGTGAATTGAACTTTTGAGCGGTGACTTGTTCTCAGACCCACTTTTCTTCTTTTTGGCGATAGTGAGTTTTGCTCTGCACAAGGTAAATTACACTTGGCAATTATTTTCAACAACTATTGCTGAGATAATCAAATCGCCAAGTTACAACGATTTGTTGCGAATCCAATGGTTCCACCTTGATATCTAACTGAACATGATTGTGTTGCTAAAGATATTCATTCATCTTGAGCATGAAGCTTGGGAAGTTTGGAATCAAACGTTATTGGTTTGGCTTCATACTCTCTTTCTCTCGTATTCTTGTTTGTACTCATAAAGTTTGGGAGAAAATTCATGAGTATTTCAGTCTTCAAACCAAGTCTCATACACGACAACTGCACACTACAATGCATGCTATCAAACTTGGTTCCAAATCAAGGGAAGAGTATTTGCTCAAGATTAAAAATTATGTTGTGAGCTTGCTGGTGTTGGTATTCCTGTGCGCCATGAAGAATATGTTGATGCTATTTGGAAGGTCTTCCATTCCATTTGACTATGCTCCAGTTGTATTTGTTATTGAGAGTAAGAAATGCACACCTTCAATTACTGAAATTGAAGCTCTTTTGTATGGACATGAAACACGCCATTTCTATGTTCAAGAGACACAAACTTTAGTCTAACCATCACTGCATTACATTCAAGCTCCTTACACTCATTTGGCAGTCAATGTGGAGGCTTTCTCGCTGGAGTATCCTCTCATGGTGGTAGTTCTAGCAGAGGAAGTGGTGGTAAATTTGCCAATTTTCAGTGCCAAATATGTCTCGAATTTGGACATACAACCAATGTTTGTTATTTCATATCTGATGCATCCTATCAGCCTCATTAATCATTGTTTTTCATTTGTCCTGCTACACAACAGTCCATTCCTTATTTGGGTGGTTCATATAAAACATCAAATACTTGGGTGAATACTAATACTAAGCCTAATGGCAATGCTCAACCGAGTGCAATGATGATGAAGTCTACTTCTCAAGGTAATGCCAATATTTTGGTGCAAGCTTCCATGTTACTGGTGAACCACAAAACATGAAATATCTTCAACAGTTTAATGGTCCAGATCAAATTTTCATTGGAAACGGTGCAGGTTTGAGTATTTATGGTGTTGGTTCCTCTCTTTTGTGTCACCTTATGAGTCACTTTTCAACCAAATAATTTTTTGCATGTTCCTTCCACTACAAAAAATATGTTAAGTGTTAGTTAATTTGAAAGAGATAATTTGTTTTCTTATCAATAGGTTGCCTACAACATCTCTAGACTTTGCCATTCCGTATTCTGCTTTGTTTAATAAACATCCCAATTTTCATTTCCTCAAAAGTTTTGGTTGTGCTTGCTTTCCTCTTTTACGACCTTATCATTATCACAAACTTGATTTCATGTCTGAGGAGTGTATTTCCCTCGGTTACTCATAGTTACACAAAGGCTACAAATGTCTCTCATCTAGTGTTCGTATATATATTTCCAAGGATGTTTTGTTTAAAATGAACAAATATTTCCTTATTATGTTTTTTCTCCCAAGTACACCAAACTCTATCCAAGATCTTAGTCAGTATTTTAGTTTAAACCCAAATCTATCGCCACCTCAACAATTTGAAAATCCAGTGTTTAGTACTTCCATGACATCAGATTCTGGTGCAACATTATCTATATCTTCTACTATTAATTCATCTTCTTTTGAATCTGACTGCACCTTTACATAATACTTCTTATGAAAACTTGATCTAAATTTGGTATTTTTCAAAACAGATTTCATTCATCTTTGTTGTTATCTCATTTTGAACCTACCAGTGTCAAACAAGCTCTTAAAGATGAAAATTGGCTGGCTGCAATGTAGCAGGAATATGATGTTCTAATGAATTAAAAAAACTTGGGATCTGCCACACTTACCCTCTAATAGAAGGGTTGTTGGTTGTAAATGGGTTTTTTGAGTAAGGAAAAAGCAGATGGCTCAATAAATAAGTATAAAGCTCATCTTGTAGCAAAAGGTTTTCATCAAGTCCATGGTTTTTATTTTTCATGAAACCTTTCCTCCCGTAGGTAAACCTTTTACAATAAAAAATATTCTTACTATTGCTCTCTCTCATGGGTGGAAATTGTTTCAAATTGATCTCAATAATGCCTTTTTGAATGATTATCTTGATGAAACAATTTATATGCAACAACCACCTAGTTTTGAAGCAAGTGATAAGGCTCTTGTTTGTATGTTAAAAACAGAACTCTTATGGATTAAAACAAGCCCTGAGGCAGTGGTTCAATCAATCATTTACAAACTACTCTTCATAAGTTTGGTTTTGTTAACCACACTTGTGACGCCTCTCTCTTCATCTACATAAAAGGAATTAGAAGTTGTCCACTTTTTGGTTTATATTGATGATATAATCATAACTGGTAGCTCTACTACTCTCATTTAAAATATTACAACCTGACTTCATGTGACTTTTTCCTTGAAACAACTTGGTCAACTAGACTACTTTCTTGGCTTTGAGATAAAATGTTTGTGTGATCAGTCTATTCTCATGACTCAGACAAATAATGTAAGAGACTTGCTTCATAAAACACATGGTACCGATCTTTTTTCAGAACCTATTTTATTTCGCTCAGTAGTTGGTGCTTTCCAATATGCCACTCTTACTTGGCCAAAAATTAGCTTTGTTGTAAATAAAGTTTATTAGTTTATGGCTAACCCATTGGATTCTCATTGGGCTGTAGTTAAACGCATTTAGGGTTTAGGTCAAACTCAATATGAAGATTTTTTCTTCTGAAAAATCTTGTCCTTGAGTTTGTGAGGGGATGTTAGTAGAACCAAGTCAGTTTGTATAGTTTGTAGATGTATTACTTGTAAGTTTTCTTTGTACAGCGGTAGGTTTACTTGTAATCTAATTTGTACAGCTGTCAGTTATTATATAGCTGTTAGTAAGCAATGCCAATAAATGCATCTTGTACTCATACTTTCTGATGTAATATGCATAATAAAGATTCCCTTCATATTCAGTTCTCTTTCTCTCTTTTCACTCTCAGTTCAGTTCATCTAAGAACAAGTTACAAACCATGGATAAGTTATTTGTTGAGGTCTGATGCTTTTATAATATTCAGAGGTGTTGCATATGATTGATGTTGTTTGTGATGCAAACATAGTTGGGATGACAAACGACGAAATGAGTCCTTGGCACTCTTTTTTAAAGTTATGCAATAGCATTTGTTGCTTTTGATTAAAAAAAGAGATAGTAATGGCAAAAGGGATTCTTTTTCTAGCTCTAATTTTAACAAGAACAGGATTGCAATGTTTATCAAGCTTAAGCAGTTAATTTCCTTTATAATAAAATTATGGAAACAAACACATATATAAGTGACAAAAATAACTATAGCTAACATGTACTTTAGTCGTTTAACCAAAGAAGGTAGTTCTCATACGACAATTAATGTGGATATTTTCATATTTTGCTTCAGGGAGTTGGATTTGCATGTTATATAGACGACAAAATTAATTGAAAATATGAAGATGCAACAGAGACATACTGGGTCAGATATTTTATCAATATCCACTGTCCCTTCATAAGTAATGTAAAAGAAAACATTATTTGCTGCAATAGCCTCCTTTCCCCGTTGCTTATACCTGCATGGTTAAATCCATTTAATGTAAACAAATGCAAGTTTTCAAGGGACTAAAATAAAGTGAAAATTTAAAAAGGAATGCCAGAGATGTCTACATAAAAAATGCTAGAAAAATAAAACTCATGAATAAACAAAAGGGAGATTTTGTTAGGAACCCAAGTATGATTTGAATGTCTCGCCTTGAATACAAATGAGAAAGTTGAGTGACATATAAGAAAAGAAAGACCTACAAACAACCCTTAAGGTTTTGTGTTAAAGGTGGTATCAGGTCTCTTATTATGTAACTTATAGCTCTGAGGTGGTAAATATTCTTAGTTTATCCCAGTAAAAAAAATCCCAAAAATGGTATCAGAGTCAAGTTTATCTTGGTGCCAAACTGAAATGGAGACAAGTATGTCCCGTTGTGGTAAAACGCCACTATAGTAAGGGTAAGGGGAAGTGTGTTGAGATAAATGGCTGGTACAACCATGTCTTGTTGTGGAAGAAACTCGTGGTAAAACCCAACTGAAATTTTAGGGGAAAACAGTTAAAAATCCAAGTATGAGTTGAAAGTTCCAAAGAAAGTAGATATGAGAAAGTTGATGTCATATAAGAAAAGAAAGATCCACAAACATTGAACCTTAAGGTTTTGTATTAAAGGTGGTGGTGTCAAATCTCTTATATGGGCAACTCATACTTCAAAGGTGGTGAATATCCTCGGTCTATCCTAGTAAAAAAATATGGAGAAAATAAAAAGCAAGAAGAAAACCTACCCAAAAATGAGATCAATCCACTCATGCAAATGAGAAGATACATATTCACTCTCTAGAGCCATCCTATGCTTGTGCACAAAATCAACTGGATTCTCAGCCCAAGCAGGAAGTTTTATAGTATCTGGTATGACAAAAAGTAATTCTCATGTGGGGTAATAACTTTAATATGCATATATATGTAATCACATTTTCTTCATAAAAAGGAAATGAAGAAAATCTCAATGAGTATACCAAGCTTTCCTCCCGATTGTGTTGTGCCAAAATCAATTGAATTTTCATTTGTGAGGACCTCGGGGAGGTAAAATAGCTCAGGAACCTAAGTTGAGATTAAAATGGGGAAAAAAGAAAGAAAGAATGAAATATAAGTTTCAAGAAAACCATGGTAAGCATTTAACAATATAAGTACTAAAAACATTGAAGTCCTCCAAGGAACCCTAGAAGTCTTTGATATTGAAGTACTAAAATTTAATTAAAAGCATTTACGAAAACCAATCGTTCTGTTGTATGTTAGTAAACATATACCAATTCCTTCACATCACTCATGTCCTCAAGAACTCCATTCCAAGTAGCAGAAATATCAGAAAACATTCGATCTGCATGATCAAATTTTCCACCTTGAAGTTTGATTGCAAGAGTAGTGAATGGTTCAACCCTAACAAGATAATACAAAACCTGTAAAAGATAATAACCATTAACTAATGCAAAATCAGCAACTAAAATGCAACCATATTAAATGCTGTCATTTGCATACTGGGTGATTGCTTCTGTTGCTACTTCAGAAGAACTGGAAAAAATCATGGTGATTTTGATTTATTCTATGACTTAGCAAGGAGATGGGAGATTTAATGCAGAAGCCAAAAATAAACACAGATGCTAAAAGGACCCTTCAGAAACAGCCTCTTTACATGTGTGTGTGTGTATGTATATATATATATATATATATATATATATATATATATATATATATATATATATATATGTGTGTGTGTGTGTAGGGGTAGGGCTACACAGTGACCCTTTCCTGTACTTTTGCATGCAAGAAGCCTTTTAACACTGGGGTATGTTAGTAGTATGCCAACAAACAGGAAATAAGAATAAACAAAATAGCATAACATTAAAGTGCCCAAGTTTACACTAAGCACATTTTGTGAGATGTCTTTCTGTATCAGGACTTTGTTGACAATACTTGAATGTAAACCAACCTTATTTTAATATCCTAAGCATTTATTATTTGATTGGTATCACATGGAAGCCATTTTGTTTGATCTTAACATGATTGACCATTTAAAGCATCCTGGCAAAAAATCTACATCTTTCCCTTTAAAAATCATCTAGCCCAAAATCAATAAATATTCTCTATCTCCCTTTTTTCTGAGCGCCAAGGTTCAGATGATTGTACATTTGATGCTTCCAACATACTGACATAGTGCAGCCAAAAATGATTCAAATTTTATTGATTGTGATTCGGGATACGTGAAACTTCCTATTTTGAAATTGGGAGTTCATGCATAAAAATAAACTTGACATCAACTCAAAGTTAATCACTTAAGCTCCATCTGAATCAACCATGAATCACAAGTAAGAGAATAAACCAAAAACTAGCATCCACAGCCTACGTACTAAATTGCCTACGTACTAAATTACCAGAGGAAAATTCAAAGAAGGAGGTGGGGGGTGGGACCTACTGTTCCTGCACTTGAGTAGTGTGATCCATAGTGGAATTTAGGTATTACGGGGTCATCAAAGCTGGAGTATCTCTCTTGAAATTTTTTAAGACGATCTGGGTTCAGTGCTCCAATAGGCTGCATGATATAAAAAAATTACAAATTTAAAATATGAGGTAATTTCCCTTGATTTCACCAAAGCAACATTCATGATAACCTTTGAAAGGTCCCGGTAAGAAGAAGGATTAGAAAGATCCAAGCTCTTTGAACTGTAATCAGAAAGAATCCAGGGGAAAACTGGATACTGCAAAAAATTCATAATGATAAAATAAATAACATGAAGATAGAGTTAAAGAGTTAATTATAGAGTGCAATAGCGAAGATCACCTGGGTTATATCATTATAACTACGGCCAGCCAATGTATTGAGTTGCATTAGATACTCAAAATTACTGATCTGCATAAGGGCACCGTAAAGTTAGTAAGCAAATTACATTAGAAACTTATTGTTTGTCTGGATAGCTGTTACTAAAAAGTATGTAAAAGTTTTCAACAAAATGAATTATGACAAATTTCATATGTTTGTGTTAGAGATACCAGAGCACCTCTGCTGCTGCTACCCAATACAGTGGCATAGACAGTACTGCTATCTTAGTTCAGTTAGATTTTGTTAGACAGTTATACCAATTACAATTAGGTTTATTCTCAGTATCTGTATGAGTTATGTACAGTATATATACAATGTATCCAATTCTATTTAAATCAATGAAAAACATGTTTGGCATTCCAAAAGAAAAATCAATGAAAAATATCACACTTTCAGAAATTTAGCATTTCTCTTATTGTGTGTTTCTCAACCTTTCGTCAAGAGCTTGAAAATCCATAGCTGAAGAAAATCCCTACCTTTTGGTTCCATCTCCTACTTACTACAGCCAATTCTCGTCTCTCCTATTTAGTTCATAATTGAAAATTGATTTGATCATAAGAAAGTGTTTTTGACTGTAAAAAATATCACTTTATTGTAATGGCTGGAATGAAAAATGGTAACAAACCTCACAATGTAGGAGAATTCAAGGGTGTTCATTCAGCCTATCCATTGAATGGAAAAAATTATCCAAAATGGTTTCCACTCATTAGGACCATCTTCAACGGAAAAGGAAAGGCTAGCCATTTAACTTTATGATTATCTTGCTAAAGATGATCCTACATTCAGTTCATGGGACGAAGAAAACTACATGATTATGGCTTGGTTATGGAACTCAATGGTTCCAGAAATCAGTGACACATGTATGTTTCTCAATTCAGCAAAAGCCATATGGATTGCAATAGAGAAAACCTATTCCAACTTTATAGAGTTGCCTGAAGTACAACCAACTTGTGGTTCTGTCCACTGTTGCACCCCATTTGTCGTGCACCAAAGCCACTGCCAAACTTTTGCTGGAGCTGTTGCTAGACCTTCCTAGAGATTTTGTTGGACCCTTGCCATAGCTGTTGTTGTACCCTAGCCGGAGCTGTCGTTGGACCTCTGTCGGACCTTTCACCAGAGCTTTCGCCATTGTCATCGTTGGAATTGTTGTTGTCATCACCACTGCCACCACTGAGGCTTTTGGTGCCCTATTGTCTTTATTTATTTTTAATTAAGAGGGGTCAAGAATCCCTATTATTTACTTAAACATACAGCTCCACTAAGCAATGTTGATCTGTTAACCTTAGAGGTGCATGCACTACATACTGAAATTGAACGTTTGAAATCTCTCATGTAGTCTATCAATAAGTCACCTTCAAGTACGTGCTTTGTAGTCATGACTGGTAAGAACTCCAATTCTTCTTTTGATGTTTCTAAAACTTTATGTAAGTAATCTTGGGTTTCGGACTCTGGTGCGACAAGCCATATGACCCCTAAAGTATTCATTCCAATATATTTTATTTCCTTTTTTTTAAGAGATGTGATTATTACAAAAGAGTAGTTGAAAATGTAATTATCACGCCAGTAATTAGTAAAATATTTCTTTTCTACCTCTTATTATTGAAGTATACGTTACGTGCGATGTAATCCAATTGGACACGTGACAAAAGTGTTACACATGCTATATCTAGTAAGGAATAAATGGTTGGTACAAAAACAAATCATCAACTTTTATGCCTGAATTTAAACATGATTTCTTTTGAATAAAGCAGCTTAATATGAGAAAAAAGATTGCTTTATAACGTAACCAAGCAAATCCAAACACACTAACGTCTTTAGAGTTAAGAAACTTCTCACCTCCCACCTTGCCCAACGTTCCATAAGCTGGGTTCTTTTCAAAAGTAGTCCAGGCCTCTGAAAAATAAATTACTTTTATCCTAATCTCACATGCAAAGAAATTTATGAAGACGAAAGTTCACTAACAAAAATAATACCTGGGTAGCTAAATATATATTGTTTAAATACAGAGGTCGAGTATGAACAATTGCTTGATATGCATTTCTTCGCCCATCTCTACTCTGCAGAGGAAATTTTGGTAGGGAGAATCAGTTCAAGGATTGTAAGTTTGCATCAATTACCAATCATCCGCTCATCATTAAGATGTTAAAAAATATATTAAGATTAATTGTGGTTAAAAATCCGAGATGATTACATTGCTGAACTACGAAAGGAAACAAAGCAGCATATTCTAGAATCAGTACCCCAAAGTCAAAGAAGAAGTTGGAACGGTCCACCATAAATATCTCTAGTGCACTTCTTCTAAGAAGATATCTGTAAAAGGAATCAATTAATGATATGCATACAACATCAAGTTCAAAATGTTAACTCCAACAAGTTTGCACTATAAACTGTCAAAAAGAAAACACAAAGTAGCTAAGCAAAATGGAAGAAGGTGCAATTAGATAGGGAGATATTTACTAAACGGACTGCTATTGTTTTCTGGCGCCTACTTCATTAGATTATTTATAATTGCACTATACCTTCCCTCAATTTAAGCAACCAATTTAGAAATATCCAAATGCATCTTGGGTGGGCTCATATACTTGATTTTTGAAAGAATCTTTATTGTTCAACACTTCAATAGAAACATGATTGACAAAATTAAGAAATTGAGTTTTAATAGTAATATGCAGTTTTTTAGTAGTCCTTTTGATGCAGACTGCAATAACAAAAGCAAAAAAGGACAGAAAAGGAATGCAAAAAATGGAACAGAAACAGGGGAATATATTAGGTATCCTTAAGAGGAAAACAAAACATGCACTAGAAATTATAGACCTTTCTAATACCCCAAAGCAATCACTCCTTACACAGAAGCATAAAGCATGCCTTTTGACTTTGCTATGTTCCACCCAAAATTTAAGGTAAAAACAACAATGACATTCAACATACAAAGAGTTTTTCTCATATTCTTAAATATTTAAGATATATATGTATGTATTAAGAATCAAAATGATTGCAGGTGCATACAATAGAACAATAAAATAATAAATAGTCAACAAAATGAATTCACCTCCGACTATAAATTTGATGAAGAGTAGATATTAACCAGCTGCGGTTCTTTTCTTGTTCTTGTGTCTCACAACCAAATTTCAAACCATCCATTACGGTGCTCGTCTCATTATGGTCAACTATAAAATTTATCCTCTTACTAGTAACCTACAACAAGACAATAAGCATTTCACACTAGTGCAGTTTAACTATATTTAAGGCAAGAGAATAATTTCTATACTCTTCATCCATTTTTCTGACAATAAAAATAGCAGCCCAAATCTTAACTAACTCATCTATAATTTTCCATGTATTTGATGGTAGAAAGCAACAAAAAGCTACAATACCCAGAGTAATGATGATAATAAGAGTAACTGAGATAAGTATCATGGGCCAGATATATTCATCGTGATCTTATCATGTGTGCCAAACTCCCCATGCATTGCTGAAAACCATCAATTCTACAATATCCTTACACTGTTCTGATACTGCTTTTCTACAACCCTTTTGGTGTTGAGTGTGTCCTCAGCCCATGGGCCAAATCTTTAAGAGCTTTCATTTCTTCGGAAGAAGTAGAAAAGGAAAAATGTGGCGTGAATCTTATATTACACTTTGGTACATTTGGTTTGGGTGCAATTCTCATGTATCAACGTA
>Ga0209389_1001586_pt1 | contig 16241 bp, 8 predicted proteins | sample CowpearedBW_FD_187526 | JGI IMG/M metagenome (GOLD analysis project Ga0209389, IMG submission 187526) | Root nodule microbial communities of legume samples collected from California, USA - Cow pea red BW (SPAdes) (version 2) | ecosystem: Host-associated > Plants > Roots > Nodule | place: USA...
AACATTTATGCAACTAAAAAACTATTTTTAACATGTTTTTGTATCTCATGGTCAATAAACCCAATTATAGGAAATCCCAATTAAATCAATCTTTAAGCACACAAATTCAATTAAATACCCAAAATTAAACATTAAATGAGGGCAAAAATACGCACTAATCAATACTTTGTAAATCTTTTGGAATAGTGCAAAGTCAAGCTCAGGTTGCCTTGACAAACTGGATGTAGCTCATGTTTGAGTAAAGCAGCATAAAAATCTCGTGGTGTCCTCTTTTCTCTAACCTTTCTCTCTTGCATTTGCATTTTAAAGTTTAAAGAACTTGTGGTATAATCATCGTTTTCATGTTCTTCCATGTTTTCATACCATCTGCAGCATTGAGCATGTTTACATAATCATATGGAACCTGTCTTGATCAATCTTGTACATTTTTCCTGGTTTAAAACTCAAATCTGCATTTTTTCATTTTCCCAATATTTCAGTCGACTGTTTTCTTGTTTCAATCGGTTGATTATACCAGAACATAATCTGTTTAGTAAAATCAATCGATTAACTCTGTTTTTAATCAATTAAAAGTGTATCGTTCAGTACTGTTTGCATCCTAACTTGGTGATCTAATTGATTCAATTAAAGGTGGTTTTTAGCTTTCAAAGATAGCCTAAATTTTTAACTAGCTAATTCAACCCCTCCTTCTTGGCATTTCAACCATTTCAAAACTAATTGCTTCGTGTGAATTTTTTTACAATTTTTATATATTAAATTTCAAATATTTAAATTGTAAATGTTAAAAATTAGTAAAAAAAATTAAAAAAGTGTCAGAAAAAGAGGATATTTTTCAAATTTCATAACACCAATAATCCCCTTTGAGTATTTGCATCAAGTTTCTTATGAAATTTTCAGCAATTTTTATATAGAAAACATGAATTATTTAAATTGTAAATAGGAGAAAGTAGTAAGAAAAAGGAAAAATTGTTAACTAGAAATTGAATTTTTGAAATTTCAGAAACTAATCCTATTTGAGTATCGGCCAACCTGTTTGTTATGAAATTTTGAGATATTTTTGTTCATAAAATGTCAATTATTTGAAAGGTAAACAGTTAGAAATTGTAAAAAGAATTAAAAAACTGTTACCAAGAGATGAAATTTGTTAAATTTAAGAACATAAGTCCTATCCTGGTATGGGCCAACTTGTTTCATGTGAATTTTTTTTCAATTTTTATATATAAAATTTCAATTATTTAAATTGCAAATAGTAAAAATTATCAAAAAAATTTAAAAAAAGTGTTAGATAAAGAGGAAATTTTTCAAATTTCAAAACACCAATAACCCCCTTTGAGTATTTGCAACAAGTTTCTTATGAAATTTTGAGCAATTTTTATTTGGAAAACATGAATTGTTTAAATTCTAAATAGTAGAAAGTAGTAAAAAAAAATTGAAAAATTTTTACCTAGAGATTGAATTTTTTAAATTTCAGAAACTAATCCTATTTGAGTATTCGCCAACTTGTTTTATGAAATTTTGAGATATTTTTGTGCATAAAATTTCAATTATTTGAATTGTAAATAGTTAAAAATAGTAAAAAGAATTAAAAAAGTGTTACAAGGAGATGAAATTTGTTAAATTTAAGAACACCAATTCTATCCTAGTATTGGCTAACTTGTTTCTTGTGAATTTGTTTACAATTTTTATATATAAATTTTCAATTATTTAAATTGTATATAGTAAAAATTAATAAAAAAAATTAAAAAAGTGTCAAATAAAGAGGAAATTTTTCCAATTTTATAACACCAATAATCCCCTTTGAGTATTTGCAACAAGTTTCTTATGAAATTTTGAGCAATTTTTATGTAGAAAACATGAATTATTTAAATTGTAAATAGTAGAAAGTAGTAAAAAAAACTGAAAAATTGTTACCTGGAGATTGAAATTTTTAAATTTTAGAAACTAATCCCATTTGAGTATGCGCCAACCTGTTTGTGATGAAATTTTTAGATATTTTTGTACATAAAGTTTCAAATATTTGAATTGTAAATAGTTAAAAATAGTAAAAACAATTAAAAAAGTGTTACCAGGAGATGAAATTTGTCAAATTGAAGAAGGCAAATCCTATCCTAGTATTGGCCAACTTGTTTCTTGTGAAATTTTTTGAAATTTTTATATATAAAATATAAATTATTTAAATTGTTAATAGTAAAACAAGTAAAATAACTAAAAAGTGTCACAAAAAGAAGAAAATTTCCAAAGTTCATAACACTTGTTCCTGCAGAGAACAAATAAGATATGTCAGACACAAGCGTACCTTACTCCGGTCCACAATCTCCTAAGTAGGCTTCCTCCCGGCCGGTACATGTCGTCTATGGATATCTCGGTGTGAATTGGTTTTGACCCGAGGGGGGTTACCTGCAGAAGAGACTCTAATGCTCAAGTCAGCAAAATCTCTTAGAAAGTCAAATCCCGTAATTATGAGAGTAATGAATGCGTACCTTTAATTCGTGGGGTCTATGCATATTTATAGATTATTAATTATGTTTGGCCACGTCATGGGCTGGGCCCCTGTTTCGGCTGTAGGTACGCTTGGGCCTTAGCCCAAGCCCCTTAGTTCGATCATCGTGGGCCCTATGGGTCTTACCAGTAATGTTCTGAATTTGTCAAGTTCTTGCTTAGTTTCCTAAAGTTACCGGCCTAGACCGGTTACTCTTTAGCGGCTTAGGCCAGTTACTTTTATTCGCTGAGCATATATATGGTGATTGTTATTATTTGCGTCCTTGGTGGTCACATAGACGGGTTTTATGGTTATTATTTAGCTAGGCCGGCTAGGTGTGGTACAACACTAATAATCCCCTTTGAGTATTTGCTACTGAGTTCCTTGTTAAATTTTGAGCAATTTTTATGTAGAAAACATGAATTATTTAAATTGTAAATAGTAGAAAATAGTAAAAAAAAATAAAAAATTGTAACTAGAGATTGAATTTTTTAAATTTCAAAAACTAATCTCATTTGAGTATCCGCCAACCTGTTTGTTATGAAATTTTGAGCAATTTTTATACATAAAATATCAATTATTTAAATTGTAAACAGTTAAACATGAGATGGAATTTGTCAAATTTAAGAACACAAATCCTATCCTTGTATTGGCCAACTTGTTTCTTGTGAAATTTTTTGCAATTGTTATATATAAAATATCAATTATTTAAATTGTAAATAGTAAAAATTAGTAAAAAAAATTAAAAAAGTGTCACAAAAAGAAGAAATTTTTCAAATTTCATAACACCAATAATCCCCATTGAGTATTGGCCAATTGGTTTCATGTGAAATTTTGAAGATTTGTTATATAGAAAATATGTATTATTTAAATTGTAAATAGTAAAAAGTAGGAAAAAATTGAAAAATTGTTACCCACAAATGAAATTTTTTAAATTTAAGAAACTGATCCAATATTAGTATCCGCCAACCTATTTGTTATGAAATTTTGAGCACTATTTATACATAAAATATCAATTATTTAAATTGTAAATAGCTAACAATTGTAAAAAGAATTTAAAAAGTGTTACCAGGAGATGGAACTTATCAAATTTAAGAACACAAATCCTATCCTAGTATTGGCCAAGTTGTTTCTTGTGAAATTTTTTGCAATTTTTATATATAAAATATCAATTATTTAAATTGTAAATAGTAAAGATTAGTATAAAAATTAAAAAAAAGTGTCACAAATAGAATATTTTTTTCAAATTTCATAACACCAATAATCCCCATTGATTATTGACCAATGGTTTTCTTGTGAAATTTCGAGCAATTTTTATGAAGAAAATATGAATTATTTAAATTGTAAATAGTAAAAGGTAGAAAAAAAAATTGAAAAACAATTGCCTACAGATGGAATTTTTTAAATTGAAGAAACTAATCCCATCTAAATATCTGCCAACTTGTTTCTCATGAAATTTTGAGCAACCTTTATACATAAAATATCAATTATATAAATTGTAAGTAGTTAAAAATAGTAAAAAGAATTAAAAAAGTGTTACAAGGAGATGGAATTTGTCAAATTTAAGAACACATCCTGGTATTGGCCAACTTATTTCTTGTGAAATTTTTTGCAATTTGTATATATAAAATATCAATAATTTAAATTATAAATAGTAAAATTTAGTAAAAATATTTTAAAAGTGTCATCAAAAGAAGAAATTTTTCAAATTTCATAACACCAATAATCCCCATTGAGTATTTGCCAACAGGTTTTTTGTGAAATTTTGAGCAATTTTTATGTAGAAAATATGAATTATTTAAATTGTAAATAATAGAAAGTAGTAAAAAAATTGAAAAATTGTTACCTAGAGATTGAATTTTTTAAATTTCACAAACTAATCCCATCTAAGTATCCGCTAACCTGTTTGTTATGAAATTTTGAGAAACTTTTATACATAAAATATCAATTATTTAAATTGTAAATAGTTAAAAATAGCAAAAAGAATTTAAAAAGTGTTACCATGATATGGAATTTCTCAAATTTAAGAACACAAATCCTATCCTAGTATTGGCCAACTTGTTTCTTGTGAAATTTTTTGCAATTTTTATATATAAAATATCAATTATTTAAATTGTAAATAGTAAAAATTAGTAAAAAAATATTCAAAAATAGTCACAACAAGTAGAAAATTTTCAAATTTCATAACACCAATAATCCCTTTTGAGTATTTGCCAATGTGTTTCTTGTGAAATTTTGAGCAATTTTTATGTAGAAAACATGAATTATTTAAATTGTAAATAGTAGAAAGTAGTAAAAAAAATTGAAAAATTGTTACCTAGAGATTGAATTTCTTAAATTTCTGAAACTAATCCCATCTAAGTATCTGCTAACCTATTTGTTATGAAATTTTGAGCAATTTTTGTACATAAAATATCAATTATTTAAATTGTAAATAGTTAAAAATAGTAAAAAGATTTTAAAAAGTGTTACCAGTGTTATGTTTGAAATGGTGATTTTAGCCAAGAAGGAGGGGTTGAATTGGCTTTATAAATCTTTTTCGAATGCTTAAACCTCTTTTCAATTGAATCTAATAGACTGGAGTGTTTGGTTGTAAATGTTGTAGACCAGTACACTTTCAGTTGATTAAAATATAAAACAACAGACTAATATGTTCTTGAAGCTATAAAATAGTGAATTAAAAAGATAAATTAGTCGGCTAAAATACTAAAGATTTATACAGAATGCAGAATTTGCAAATTCAACTCAAACAACAATCTTTTACATACAAGACTTGTTTCAATCAATGTTTTTAACCAGTATAAAAGCTCAGATTACACAAGAACGCATTAAATCACACCAAAGATCAGATTGCTTGGTTTTCTTGAGTTTTAAAGAGTTTCAAAGTGAGCGAGATGAGGGAAAGTGAAATGCACAATTGTTTTTATACTGGTTCACTCAATCATAGAGTTACATCTAGTTTACCAGGACAACCTAAGCAAGGTTCCCACTATATTCAAAAGTTTTACAAATCACAGACCAAGATTACACTTTTGAACAACAAAACTCAATATTTTTGACTCACAAAAAATCTAGACACACCGCCTACAAGAATCACACTTACAGACTTGAAATCACATCAGGCAAACCAACCAGAGGCACAAGAACATCCAAACTTGATGGTGGTTGTCCCTAGCCAGCCATACATGTGTTCTTCAAGGTACTCACAACCCAAAATGCCTCCAAGATCAACCAAGATCAACCAAGATCTTCAAAACATGAGTTGGAGCTGTGTATTGTAGAGAGAGAGCTTTCCAAAGATGAATGACAAAGTTTCGTGCTCAAAAACTCATATTCGCACCTCTGCTCGCGAAAACATAGCTTATACATTGAATTTTCCATACAGTCAGCTGATTTCACTTGACATAAGTGAAATAAGTCGATTGAAAAATAATTCAACTGACTGAATGCATTCATACCAGAAACTATATACAACAAGCCTTTTAACCTGTTAAAACCCATTTTAACACATTAAAAGAGACACAATAAGGCACACAAGACATCTAATCTATGTCGAATAGCCTACCAACAAGATATAACATTATCACATTACATTTAACATGTTATTTTCATATTTAATATACTAAAACTTAATCTTGAAGAGGATCTTCATCAATCTTCATCAAACACCTATGATCTTCATGCACATGGCTTTATCAATTCTTTGCTTCAAGCTTGCTTGTGCCAACAATCTCCCCCTGAATTGATGAAGCAAACATCCTCGAGTTGAATTGATGGGCTAAGATCCATAGAGAAACCTGAAAAAGCTTTTGCGTACAAGATACCAATATTCCAAACATACAACCAAGCAAAAGCACACAAGCATACATACATATCACATATGCATATGCTCCCCCTATCACTAATGATATGATTTAACTTCAGATTTTAGATTAAGTTTGCAGTATTATATGATTCCAGCAGATTTATTTCAGGTTTTCCAATACACAATTTTACACATTTTTCTCTCCCTTTGGATTCATCAAATGAAAGTAAGTGCTTAGATCATTTTGGAAAGATGAAATTTTCATTAAAATAGTAACATAGGGGTGTATCAGGGCAGCTGATACAAATACAAGCACATTAGAACAGAAGCATAAATAACAAATACATGATGAAGCTAAACTAGTATAATCAGTCGACTAAAATGGGAAAATAGCCGATTAAAAAACTTGAACAAATAGACAGATATACAAAATACAACACGAAAATCCAATGCATGACCTATGAGCCATCCCCTTCACTCATTCCTAGGGTTGTCTCTATTGTAGACATTGGAACCTTTTCATGAACATTATGGAGTTGATCATCCAAGTCTTGGAACCTTGTTGTGCAATAACCATGGTCTGCATTTTGTGCCATGTTGAGGTATTGAAGCTGATTGAGAACCATTCTCTCAAACTAGGAGTATGCAAGTCCATTATTTTTAGGAGGGTTATAAAGCTCAATTGCTATGGGTTGTGGTTCATCTTCCTCTTGGTTTCCTCCACTAGTTCCAGCTTCATGATCATTTGCTCCAACTTCAATATTAGCACCATGATCTCTTTCAACTAGCCAAGTATTGCCTATCTTGGTGAATCCCATCTTGTACATATTCAGTGTTGAAATATGATTGAGAAGACCACTAGACTCCTCAAGCTCTCTTTCCACATCCATACCAAAATGCTCAATGAACTTAGAGATGAGCACCACATATGGAAGCTTGAAATCTGTAAGCCTCTTTGCCTTCATCAGGTGGTCACAAATTGTGTAGGTTCAGTCTGCTATCACACTATTTTGAATGCAGTACATCACCACAAGATCACCTTCATTCAAGGTTGGATGATTGCTCCCCCTAGGCGTGATGATTTTGGTCACCACCATAGTTAGCAACCTTTCCTCTAGACAAAGCCTTCCCACATGGAAATTTCTAGTTTGCTCACCTTGATTACACACACATTGGTTGAAGTATTGCACCTTGTTGAATTCATCCACTACACTAGTTTCACCCTTATGGACTTGCACACCTCTTTGCCTTGGGCCAACCACATCCTTCCATGTTTGCCCACTGATTTCCATCTCCACAACTTTGACACTTGTTTTGAGAATGCTATTGTTGAACTTGAGGTTGGCATAGAACACCTTCACCAAATTCGAATACACCTTGCCCGTAAGTTCAAGGAATGTCTTCAATTTTTGAGCTTTGAGATATTGCTAAAGGTTGCCAAAGTTTTCTACCCTCAGCCATGCGTGAATCACCTTAGGAAGGATGATTTGCTTCCTATTGATATCAATCAAGAAGGTCTGAATTTTGTCTTCATGGCCTTCAAACCATATCTCAAGCCTTCCTTGATTCATGGCATTTTGATTAGATGGAGTAGGTGGGGTGGAGCTTTCATCATCTCAGGGGGTTGTTCGTGATCTTCTAGGCATGGTGAATTGTAGGTTTGACTCATACTAGCAAATGAGAATGTCAATGCATGATGCTTATACAAGTATTTATAGAATCAGTATGTTGATTTTCAAAATCAATCAATTAAATTGTGTAGATATTTTGTTTTCAATGCAGTATAGGAAATCACAACAATCAAATGTTAGGGAATTTGTTTTAGAGATGTAGTGATGTGTTTCCTATGCGTTTTATGAATAATCCACTCACAAATAGTTCACATGTAATGCATGCACGTTGAAATCATGTAATTAAAGCACTTTATGGTCAATGCAATTTGAAAACTTGATTTTAGCTGATGTAATAGATGTTACATGCTGCTACTACAGTCCAAAAATAGTCATGTGATGCATACTTTGATTGGGTCAATCAATTAAAATCAATTCAAGCAAGTCCACATCAGCATAAGTGATTTTAACACATTAAAATATAGAGCCAGTCGACTAAAACTGTACCAGAAAACTGATTTTTGGAGCAGTGACAGTTTTAAGTGAAATCTGTGTTAAATTTGCAGTTTTAGCTGACTAAAAATTTTAGATTACATGAAATACACACCAGACCAATTTAAATCAAATATATTTGTTGTTTTGTGAGATTTAAGAGATTGAAACAATTCCATAACACAAATTATGCAAATTTTGAAAGTTTAAGTGAAATCTATGTGTTGAATTTTCAAATTTAGTTGACTGAAATTCTGACTGTTTTCAAATTATGTGGATTTTGCCACTTTAAATTCAGCACACACATGATCTAATAAGATTGACAAGCAAAACAGATATCAACATACATTCTTCATGTCAAGAATACCTAATTCAGTTATAAGCTTATTGAATCAATCACGTGTAAGTGGTTTAGTGAATAAATCCGCCAATTGATTTTCGGTTTTCACAAACATGATTTCAATATCACCTTTTTGAATATTATCTCTTATGAAATGATGTTTGATTTCAATGTGTTTAGTTTTAGAATGTTGAATTGGATTCTAAGTTAGGTTGATTGCACTTGTATTGTCACAATAAAGAGGTACCATCTCTAGCTTTATACCATAATCCATAAGTTGATGCTTCAACCATATGCTTTGAGCACATGCATGTCCAATTGCTATGTACTCAACCTCAACTGTAGAGAGTGCTACACAAGCTTGCTTCTTGCTATTCCATGAGATTAGGCTTAATCCAAGTAGATGGCATGTACCACTTGTGCTTTTCCTATCCAACTTGCACCCTGCATAGTCAGAATATGATAAACCACTAAGAACAATGTTAGATTCATTAGGATACCATAATCCAACATTAGTTGTCCCTTTCAGATACTTGAGAATCCTTTTTGCAGCTTTAAAGTTTGATTCATTTGGATTGGATTGAAACCTTGCACACAAGCAAACACCAAATTGTATATCCGACCTACTAGCAATTAGATATAGCAAGGAACCAATTAACCCTCTATATTTGGTTGAATCTGTTAACATAAGAAACCAAGGTGGTTTGCTTCTTGAAGATTTAATGAAGATTGAATGAAGCCTTTTTGAACTATCTTGAAGCCATTACCATTGGAATGAAGCCTACATTGATGAAGGAAAGGTGATTTGATGATAACCATGTTGATCAAGGCTGTAACGTGTGATCTCCATGTTGTTACATCATTTAGAAAGTGTATTTTAAGTTTGTAATTCATGTTGTAGACCTTATAGCATTAATGAGATGTTTTTGGTCTTAGGTGTGTCGTTTAATCTATTGAATGGTTTTTCAACAGGTTAAAATGTCTCTTTTAGTCTATTGAATGGTTTTTTAAAAGGTTAACAGGTTGGCTGCAGTAGTCTTAAACTACAACAAATTTAATCAGTTGATTTAGGTTTTAATCGACTAATTTCACTTAAGTCAAGTGAAATCAACCGATTGATTTGAAAATCAACCTGTTGAATTTCGTAACAGTTTGACTATAAAAGCTGTGATTTTTGAAAGAGAGGAAAATTGATCATTTTAGAGCACAAATTTATTCTAGAAACTTGTGGATGTTGAAGATTGATCTTGGATCAATTCTTGGAGCTTTTGGCTTGGTTTGAAGCTTGGAGAAAGTGGTTTGTGGTAGGATGTGTTGTGCTACAACTGAGGTTTGATCTTTCTCAAGCTTTGTGTGTGCCCCTAGTGGCTTTCCAGGTCTGCAAGAGGGTGGTTCTTGTTGTGTTGGTGTGATTCTTGTGTGATTCAAGAGTCTTTTGTGGTGTTTTTGCATATTTTGGAAGTGTAAGTGATGAAGGATCGTCTCGGATTTCAGGTGAAATTTGTCTAGAACGAAAATGGGTATGAACCCTAAAATGAAAAAGGGGGAAATGGAGGATGTCGAATTGGGGAATTTTGCAGAACGGGAGGAAATCACGCCACTTGGAGGAGGTTCCAAGATAAGTGAGGAAGATCCGCCACTTTGAATTGGAGATTTAAAGATAAGGATCAGTGGTTCTGAGGAGAACCTTGAGACTTGAGAGAAAACTCAAATTTTCATATAACTCAAATCTGAATACAAATGTGTCTCACAAGGGCTTATATACTATGGGCCAAAACACCAAAAGGCCCAACACAACTAAAGGTCCGATGAAGCCCAAACAAAAACATTACAAAAACATATAAAAGAGTTCCTATTCTACGATCTAAAGTTAATCCGAGATCTCTTTGAAGGTCTTGGACATGATTCCATCAAATGCTCTGAGATTCCTGTGACACTCCTGAACCACGCCTCCATCATTGCCTCCGGGTTGGAGAAAATTCGACCTCAAATTTTAGCGCTTTATTACCTACAACCAAACACACAAACATAAGTGTTGAAAGCACACAAAACCAGTGTAAAGACAGAAATAAAATGCTATATAAAAAAATGAGATTGGAATCATGGAAGAGGCCAATCTCTTATTATCAAGGTGCTCGGAGATTGTCCTCCAGGATCAAAGATAAACCTGCAGAACACATCAAAGAGTTTCAACACAACTATACTATTCACAATGAAACACAAGGGAAAACAACCCATAGTAATCATAATAGAAAACGAGTGTCCTTGAAATCCCTTTGGATTTTCAGGGTAGGACAAACACATAAGCAGATGATTAAAGTCAGGTTCATGTGTTGCCCATGTTGTTGTTTCCTTTTCTATCATCTTTTCCTCACCCCATTGCTTATGCTATTGCTCCTTAATGTATAAGTCTTCCCTAGGTATTAAGACAAAAAGAGAGGGGTTAGTAAGTGTTCCTAATGAAAATGAAAAATCATGATGTGAATGGGAACAACAATTTAACGCATTATCATCCCCCTTTAAGGATTTCATCTCAACCATGCATGTCAAGGGTGTGAGGAGAGACTCATTCTCGTGTTTCTCTCTTTGTTCTTCTTCTTCCTTTGCTCTTTGTTCTTTCTCTTCTTGCTCTTTTAGCTCTTTTTCTTTTCTTTCTCTAAGCTCTTTCATCTTTTGTTCTCTTTCTCTCATCTCTAGCTCTTTTCTTTCTCTTTGCTTTTTCTTCTCTTGCTCTCTTAGCTCTTGCTCCTTTCTCTCTTTTAGCTCTCTCTTTTGTTTTGCTTTTTCCCACATTTCCTTTAGTGTTCTTTCCGCCTTTTCATGCTCCCTTTTTGCTTGTTGCTCTTGCCTAACTTTGAGCTTTCGCCTAACACTCTTTTTTACCTCTTTCAAGTATACAATGTAATCCTGGAGTTCCTGAATATTCATGTACTTTGCATTCCAATTAGGACATTGATAATTTTTGTGTCCATAACCTTCACACGTGGTGCATCTAATAGCACTTGTTTTGTCTTTTGGCAATGATTGTCTATCTTCATGGTGCTTCCTTCTAAGATTCCCAAGTTTGCTATTCAACCTAATAATTCTAGACACAATGAAGTTGATATTTTCTATCAAGGTTGAATGTGTATGGAACATTCTGGAGTGCTTAGAATTCCTAATTCCTACAGTGAAAGAGAGGAAACAAGAACTAACACAAAACACAGTAAGTGGTTAACAAAAGTAATGGGGATAAAATTATTAAATGGGCCTCACTAGTCCTTACGTGTTTACAGTCAATTCCACTTGTGTTTCACTCTCAAAGTGTTCACTTGCGCTCAAGTTCCTGTTCAGTTCTTCAAAGAACCTCCAATCAACCCATCAAGAATTCAACATCAAAGTGAAAGATGTAATGAATCTAAGCTCAACTCAGGAGGCCAAGGAAAGGAAAACTCTAAGACAAAACCAAGGAAATTTAAAGACAAACTAAAAAACACCAAAAGCAAGAAAGGGTTAAACAAAGAGACTGAATATGTGACAAACTAAGACCCTGACAACGAGAAAAGCACTTTAAAAGACAAGAGTAATCTAAACAAAGTATTTAGAATTACCACTGGAAGTGTGAAACAAAATACTCAAGTTAAATTGTGATGGATAATTCAAACTCCTACAAGCAATACTTTCAACAACTTAGCCCGATGTACATTGTCCCACAACACAAGAATCCAAGGAAAATCAAACTCAAAAGGAAAAGTGATAGACAATAGACTCAAGCAAAGCTAGAAGTTCAAGAAAAGAGACTTATACTCACAAGAATATTGACCCAGAAATAAGCACAATAGGCACCATGTATATCCATCATAACAACAACAACTTTAGAATCCCATCGATGGAGCAGTGATAGCAAAGTGCATAATGAACGCCAAACTGATGAACCTCGTGTTGCACTAAAAAAACACACTAAAGACAAGGCCAATTTCAATTCTGCACTAACTGTAACCCTGCACCGAATGCTATTGTTGTGATAATTTCACTTGGCTGCACCGCTTGAGATTTGGCTGCACCTTGCGTGATGGTTCCAGCCACTTCTAACTCCAGTTTCACGCTACTCTATTGCCAATACAAACTGAAAAGGCTACCACCCACTAAACCTAAAGAGAACGACACTGATCGCTACCAACTTACTAAAGGACGGTGGTTGTTGTCCAAGTTGGTTTAAACAAATTGTGTTTCTGCTGCACCAGACATTGAAGGCTGAAATAGAATGTTGCAGCTTCTAACTATCACCAAACACTCAACTATCACCATGAAATGCAACACGTAAAAACAGATTTAGTTGCTCCAAAAATGGGCCAGTTGCTGCCAAAATGCTTAAATCAAATATGGCTGGGTTTGTTGTTTCAACAATTGGACCAAAACAAATCTGGAATGATGGTTGCACATTCACTTTGCACCGTTTTACTGCACCAAAGGGACAAACTAATTGTTGCCACAAAATTGCCACCAAGAATACTAGAGAGACCTTGTGGTGAGGACACGTACTTGGCTATTGCCACTGCACCAAATCAAATTCCACTTCCCAATTTGCACACTACTTGGATCCAATCTGCACCGCATCAACAATAGTCGAATCAAATTTAACGTGAATGTGGCAGGGCACCCTTCCAAATTATAAAATCATAGCACCACTTGGCATCTCTACTCTGCCACAAAGTATTTGATGGATCAAGGAATAACACCTCCAGCTTAATAAAGAAGCACACCACAAGTTTGGTTAGATTGGCCAGCCTTTTTTTTTTACTGCACTAGTTCACCTTTCCAAACTCCACCCTTCAAGAACAACACCTCAAGCTCCTTCTAGCGTTGCACCAGTGGATTGGATGATGAGGCAAACTTTTCTGCATTACGATTTCTAATTCCACCGCTTGAAGCAACACCTAGTGCACAACTTTGCAAGCTGAACACGCACTTTCGAGACAAGCGGTCTTGCTTAACACCTCTTGCAATCTGCTGCACCGACTGGACCAAAAGCATATATGGGTGGCACCGAATAAAGTCCAAGCTATTTATTTGGCACTTGCTTTTAGCATCCAACCTTGGAAATTCAAACAACTCATGTGGCAGATTCGAACAGGCATCTACTACACCAAAAACTTGCCAAATTGCATCGTTTCAACAACACTAATATTGCACATCGCAAGTTTCTTGCATTTAGTCCAACTGCTACACAATTTTTACTGCACTAACTTGCAATTGATGTTGTCAAACATGTCTCTACTGCACAAAATAACTAAGGCAGGCCTGAACCAATTCAACTGGCACACCAAACTAACTTACATCGCTTCACCAACTCCAATTCTATGCTATGCTTCAAGTTGGCTATTATAGCCTACCAATCCAGCTAGCTTCAAAATAACTCTGCACCAAATAGGCTGTCAAATGGTAAGAATTTAACAAAGGGTCCAGGCTTCATGTGGCAGCAATTCACCAACTCAACATGTCTCCCCAACTTCACGCTACTCTACTGCCTCAACAAACTAGCTACTACGACTGCACCAAATCAAACATCACACCACTTAGCTGCAGTCACTCAAACTCCAAGCTGCCAGAACCCCAAATATTCTGCAACAATGAAAGCAGCATCCATTTCCCAATCTGCACCGCTTGGAACACTCTAAATTGTGCACTGAAAGAAGTCCAAGCTACTTCACCAAAACTACCACTGAATAGATCAGACTGCTTTTTGCTTTATTGAATTGCCACCGCTTGCAACACGAGACTTGCAATGGTTGGCATTGTTGTGGTCAAAATTTTCCTCTGTTGGAGAATTGGGAGTGGGTTAAGCAAGCTGCTGTCAAAATGCTGAAATCAAATATGGCTGCCATCAATTCAAAAAATTTACTACATTGAATGGTTGCAGTAGTGTGGCATTTCCACCAAAAATTAGGTGCTTCTACGACGTGTCAGTCTAGCTCCAACACGTTCCACTTGAAAACTCAACTACTTCCACCATGCCCAGGATTCAAAGTTGGCTTGCTATATTGAACCCGCAAAGCACTAGCCAATTTGAGTGTGCTGCCACCGATGAAAGAAAGCTGATGAACAAACATTGTTGCATCGCTTGAAGCAAATCCTATTGCAGCTTTGCCATTTAAACAAACTAACCTTTAAGAAAAGTCAGTTGCTTAACACATTTCACTACAAACAGCCACCTCAATCAACAGATTTGATACAAGAAGCTTAGCACATCTTCTCCACTTGGCCAACCTCTTGAGCTAACACCTCGACCTTGGCCAATCTCCGCAACACTTGTCACAACCCACCTCAAATTCATAATTTATCTTCACTGAATCAATTTCACAAACACTTGGTATGCATCGAATTCTACTGACTAATTTGTCTCCAATCGCCATAGATTCAGACAAAACACCTTAAGCCTGAAGTGGCTTCTAATTCTGCACAAAACAAACACCCACTAGCATGAAGTAGTCAATTATATTCGCACCTCAATCAGCCTCCTCAAACTACACTTTCACAGTTATAATTTTCCATTGGGGAAATTTCTCAATCAAGTGGTATGCAACTACTCCAAAGGTAATTTTATAGCAGCACCGAAAAATGATTAGCATCCAAATGAATCTAGACAGCAACAACCATGTACGCTAATAGAAACAATGCAACCCACCACCAATTGAACAACTCAAATGCAGCCTCAAGTGCTAAAAGCCGTCAACACAATCACCGTGAGTAGAAGAAAAGACCAAGCAAGTTGGACGAAAACATCGAAGGTAACATACGTGCTTCAGTGAATGAGAAAGAGCGCATACGTTGAATGCAACATAACACCAGACCCCAACCCGCGAAACAAATAGGAGAACGAAAAATCTGAGACCAATCTCAAAAGAACAATTAACTGAGCTCTAATTACCAAATGATGAAGGATTGCCTCGGATTTGGGGTGAAATTCGTCTAGAACGAAAATGGATATGAACCCTAGAATGAATGGGAAAAAAATGGAGGACGTCGATTTGGGGGTTTTCGAAACGGGAGGAATTCACGCCACTTGGAGGAGATTCCAAGAAAAGTGAGGAAGATTCGCCACTTTGAATCGGAGATTCAAAGATAAGGATCGGTGGTTCTGAGGAGAACCTTAAGACTTGAGAGAAAACTCGTTGTTTCATAAAACTCAAATCTGCCTACAAATGTGTCTCACAATGGCTTATATACTATGGGCCGAAACAACAAAAGGTCTGAAAAAGCCCAAACAAAAACATTACAGAAATTATAAAAGAGTTCATATTCTACGATCTGAAGCTAATCTGAGATCTCTTTGAAGGTCTTGGGCATGATTCCATCAAAAGTTCCCTATGACGATCCTAAACCACGCTTCCATCAGCTATATACAAAAGTCAGAGAGACCAGCACAAAGTCAGAGGGAAGGCAAAAGAGAAAAAGAGAGAAAGGAAAAACTTTATTGAAGATAGAAAGTATATTATATATATATATATATATATATATATATATATATATATATAT
>Ga0209389_1001587_pt1 | contig 16240 bp, 5 predicted proteins | sample CowpearedBW_FD_187526 | JGI IMG/M metagenome (GOLD analysis project Ga0209389, IMG submission 187526) | Root nodule microbial communities of legume samples collected from California, USA - Cow pea red BW (SPAdes) (version 2) | ecosystem: Host-associated > Plants > Roots > Nodule | place: USA...
AATATAAATAAAAAACTATACATTTTTGTCATTCTAATTTAGAAAAAAAAATGTTTATAAGACGGTTACTTGAGTAATTTACTATAAAGATTATAGTTAAAGATTAAAGTATCAACATATATAACTTGACAATCAAATTAATTAAACATTCAAACTATTGAAATATTATTAAGCAACATTCTAGCATTTAAAAATATGAAATTGTGAACATATATAATAGGATTAGTAAATAATTATCAAAAAATTAAAAAAATGAAAGAAAATTTAAAATTTTTTAAAAAAAATTAACAAAAATGTTGGTGGGTTAAGTGGGCCAACCCACCTTCAACCCGGCTGAAACTCGTTTAACCCGTGGGTTAAGTGGGCCGGGTTGAGTTCAATCTACTTTTGAAAAAATTGAATTTTTCTCAACCCAACCCAACTTGAACCCGTGGTGAGTCAAGTTGGCTCACGGGTTGAAACTCATTTTGACATCTCTAATGACAGTTATGAGGTTTAGTGCTTACAAAGTGTGAAGAAAGCATCCGACAAGTTAGGAATAAGTTAAAGATCAAGGTTGCTACTTAGAAGTGAAGAACTTAGTTTATCTTTGTTGAATTAAAATTCTGCTTGACCAAGCCATAATGGAAGTAGTCAAGCTAAGTTAGTTTTGGGCCACATGAATTAGCTGTCTTCCACTTAGAGTTTTGGACCTAGAGGAGTCTCATAAATTAACATTAGTTAGCCTAATTAATTTGTAAAAATCTAGCTTTTAGTCCTATTATAAAATCTAATAAAAACAACTAAGTTTAAGAAGAGAAACACACACGTTACAACACTTTTACATTTTGTTTAAGCAACTTAGTGTAGATTTATCTTTCCAATTTTTGAAAGAATTCAGTTCTGAACCATTGTGAATGCAAAGTCATCTCAAGGTTAGGGAGTGGAGTCTACTGTACCATTCATAGTTAATACAAGTTTGTTTCCAATTTACTTCTTTCAACAATTTACTGTTCTTGCATTCTTCACTTTTCCTTTACTACTTTCTTTATTGTTATTGCATTGATTTACATTATTTTCCAATGGCTTTTATTGTTCTTGCATGGTTTTACTCAATTCTTGCATCTTTATTTTATCCTTGCATTAGTTCTTTAATTTTCTTATCGTCCTTTGTTACTTTCTTCCATTACTGCTTTTGTTTTAGGATTGAAATTCTTCATTTCTATTTTTATGCATTGAACTTCTAATTCTACACATTTGCGTTTCAAGTTTCTGAGTAAGAACCTATGTAAAGATTCCAAAGTGAGCTTTACTTATCAAGATGTCTTTTTGAAAACCAAAATTAAGTTTAGCACACCAAAATTGAAGTGAGAGTTTTAATTCTGATCCACAACCTTTTCTTGCAATTTATTAATACTCATTTAGTCAATTTTGTATGTTAGGTTGTTAATGTGCTTTTCTTGCTTTAATTTGTATTAGTTTGTATGATTACAATCCTTTTCTAGTTTCCTTTCTTAAGTTCATTTTTGCACCAGTTTTACCTTTGTGTTCCCAATTCTAAATTTTTCTTGTATTGTATTTGATGTTTTTGATTCAGTATTCCAGTTCTTATTGCATTGCATTTTTACTTGCATAAATGAACATTCATTTTGTACTATATTCCTATTCTTTCATCCTTCATGTATCATTAATAAGATTTCTAGTGCAGACCTGTTCTAGTATATTTGGTTAGGCATTGTCAACCTATGCTTGGTTTCAATGTGTGATTTTTAGTTTTTGTGTCATTCTTTGTGACGAGGCAGGACATGTACGGGAAGTAGCTCCCTACTACCCTTCACACTAGAAAAATATATGCCATGTACTCGTACCTATATTTGTGAAAGTATCCATTATATGGATACCTACATATTTTTGAATATTCACGAATATTTACAAAAAAAAACTAAAAATATTTAACAAAATATTTTAATGATATAAATATATAAAAAATGTATAAAAATATTTAAAAATGGTAGAAAGTTATAAAAAATTGTGGTTATTAAAATCCAAAAAAGATCTATATAAAAATGTATAAAAGATCTATGTATAAAACTGAATTTTAAACATTTAATCAAAGATAAAAAATTCCAAATAAATTTAAATAAAATACAATACATCACTATCATAAGTTTTAAACAAAGTCCAAATAAATTCAAATTCATACAAGTTCAAATAAAATTAAAAAAATAAATATTAAATCACGTCCAACACAAAGTTGTTAAATTAATGCTTAGATCAACAACCCCACTTTGTCTGATTCCTGAAAAATAAATAAATCAAGATCACTAACAATTGATATTGTTTTTTATTTTTTAATAAAGTGTTAAAGAAATTACCAATTGCATCAATGTCCACATCTTGCAAAATTGTACAAAGTTTCATGTTGTCCATTTTTAATCTTGACGAGCCTAAAAAACATAACACGTTCATAAAAAATTTCTAACAATCACTTAATTAAAATATTTAATTGAAGATGTTCATTTCATTACCTTCCATGTAAGTCCATAACCAATCTTGGACACACATCAATGCCTCCACAATATCTAGAAATAATCTACTATGATGTGGAGTAAATGAAGACTCAGAAACAACAGTTGAGTTGGAAATTGCTAGAATGTCTCTCTCGCTAGCATTTGCAAGGTTGGGTATTTTAAGCCACCAACCTTCCACCAAGCTAAGATATCAAATTGTGCATCTAAATTAGGAAGTTTTGCCTCTTCTAAATAACGATCTACTTCTGACTTGAAATTTGAAGTGTCACTTCTCTTTGCAATCTTATGTTTAGCAACATATGACCTCCAACTTGCTTTTCTTCCAAGAAAACCTAGATCCACTACATTTGTGTTTGAACTTTGAGATGAAGCAACCAATTTCATAATTAGAATTCTCTCCATAAATTTGAGGGAAAAAAATCTAACAAGTCTATTTAGTACCTCAGATGTAATACAATTCCTACAACCATCACCCTATTGATCACACCCCAATACTTATCAAATTTAGTAATCAAGTTTGCATTCAATTGATGAATAATGGAATTAGGAAAGGAAAGTCGCTCAATCAAAGCCAACTTAATTTCACATATTTTTGGGAAAACGACATTAACAATTGGATACAAAGTACCAAAAAATAAGAGTGTCACACAGTGTAGAACTATCATCTTAACAAGTGCACACCATGCTGCTTCTTGATTAAATGCATAGTTGCCAAAAACTATTTTTTCACTTCCTACTTTTTTCTATTTTGAGATATGCTTGTTTGAAGTTTGCAAGACCTAAAGTGGGTCATCAAGTGTGATGTCTCTTGCCTTGCCTCCCCTAAAAAGTTTTGAGCAACAATAATTACAAATGACTTTCAACTTTATATCTATTTTTTGTCTCTCAAAGTGATTCCACACAATTGAAGTGCGTTTGTTTGCAACATTATTATCCTTTATTTGAAATGAACTTTAGATTTCTACTTGAGTTGAATCGTCACCTACATTCGTAGGAACATTATTTGACTCCCATACATTTGATTCATCAACATTAGAGGTATCTTACACTTTTTGTTCCCTTTCCTTAGGAATAGAAATTTGTTTCATATACGTCCTAAAACAACAAAACAACAAATATTTAATTACTAAATTAAATAATTATATCAAATCTTAAGTAGGCAATGTTTTCAAACCAGAGGACATTTTGTCAAATTAGATTAAAATAATAGTTAATAACAATATATCAATTTTTAATTAGATCGAAATAATAGCTAACAAATTGCATATACTCTAACAACTATGTTTCCTATTAATTTTAATTTTAATTTTAAATAAAATCTCATCTTATCATTATCTTAGATCAATCCTGATTTTTTTAATTATCCATAATAATTATTATAAAAAACAAATATGTAAGAAAGCTATGATAATATATCATGGCCTTCACAAAGTGAATGTAAAACTAACACAATCAATGCAAACTTTAATGCCAATGATTTAACAAAATTTCACTGTCATAAACTTTCTAAAGAAGAATTGATATCATTATCATATTAACACAATTATGAATGTGTCAATTTAAAATATAATATTTTAAAAATTAACTTCACAAATGCAATATAATATTTTTAAAAATAAAACACCAAACATGAAAAAAAGCCCTTATGTATATACACATAAACTACTCTATCATCAATACTATAAGAGGGAGAGTAACAAAATTGGTATATGAATCGATGATGTTTATGTTTACGTAGGTATAGTACGATACACATACTCGCCTGTTAACATGCAAGCATAACAAATACTCATACATGTTACTCGTGGGTATCCATTTACAATATCAATTTTCTACCCGTTACTGATTTTATCTGCGGATACCCGCAAGTACAAATTTTTTTGACATCCCTATTTGTGACCCAAATGTATATCGTACATTGTTATGATATATTAGACATGTTTCATGCATCATATATGCATAATTTGCATATTAAGTTCGTTAGCAACTTTCATCGAACATATTTAGCATTTTGCATGTTCTTTTAAGCATTTAATAGAACAATTTTGGATTTCCTAAATAGACACTAGTTGTAGTAGTTCAAAATATGCCAACACCTTTCATTGCATCATTCTATACCTATTAAAGCATCATTAACACTTCCCAATCATAAAAAAGTGAAGCCACATTGCATTTGCACAATTCATATAGTTTAAGGCATGCATTCTACTACTGCACAACTTATTCATTTGATCGTTAGGTTTAACCACCAACATTAGTTCCATTATTTGCATTAGCTTAGTTTCATACATTCAAATTTTGTAGTTTGAACATTCCCCTAGTCTTTCATGCAATTTATTGGTTAGATTAATAGAAAACCACAACTTTAAGTTCACCATTTCCTAGGATTTGACACCTAGGTCTTCCTTATTCTTCACTAGGGAGGACTTGGTTTTTGATTGAACTTGAGACGACTAAAATAATTCATCAACCACAAAGCACACAAAGTATACAAACAAGATTTAGAAAGATATATCACAAATGTATTCTTCGATATTCAACTTGATCTCTCGAAGAACCGAAGCCTATACTTATGCAATTAGGCTATATGCTTCGATTTTACCTAGAACCAAAGCTTATACCCCTCTGCATAGGGTTAGTTTGTGAATTTTTACAACCTGCGAAAGTTCCTGTTGAATAGCACTATTTAAAACTAGTTGTTCTTCTCCTCCACCGTTGTAAAACTCGTGTTTTCCTCCATAATGTCCTTCGTTGAGGTTCGTTTATTTCTTCCCTGTTGTTTTTCTTCTCTTTAGTTGAGGTTTGTTTATCATTGCAAAACTTTAACATTGTATTTCTTTGTTTTGGTGCGTTGCATTCCAAGTTTCTCATTGTCACCATAACGCTTTTGAGACACTCTATGTCATCGTGGTGAACGATTATTGCGGTCTCGCTCTCGCTTTCGGTCTCTTGTTCTGGCTCTGCTCTCGCTCCCAACTTCCATTCTCTCGCAACAATTTTAGCTTTGACGCTTTTGGTCTTAGTCTTTGTAATTCTCGGTATTGTTATCTCCTGCTCCTAACTTCCTCTCTCGTGGTAGCTTTGAATTTGAAGCTCTTGGTCTTGGTTTGTCTAACTCTCGCTCTCTCTAGCTCTTAAGTTCCTTTCTCGCGCCAACTTTGAATTTGAATTTTTTCTATGTTTTTTTTTATTATTTGAATTTTTTTAATATAGTTTTTGTATGTTTATAATGATTGATTGATTTATTTATTTTAAATTGGTTAATTATATGCTTAAATTTGGTTTGCTTGAAAATGTTGCTAAATTAAATGAGCATTAGTTTCCCATTTGAGATTCAATACGAAAATTATCTACTACCTCCTATTCTTTTGAAAAAAATTGTATATATTTTTAAATTCATATAAGATGAGGCAATACTAATAATTTATATGTATTGAATCTTGAATTGTTCCATTGGACAATATAAGAAGATTAATCACCTTTTAATATTTTATTAGTGTGTGTGTGTGTATACACACACACACACACACACACACATATATATATATATACACACACACACACACAACCTATCTTAAAATTCATGAATATTTGTTAACTATATTTTTTATTATCTTCATGTAACCAAATGACCAATGCGAAATGCCAACAAAATTTTGTCAAATTTAAGAAATGTTGTTTAAAATTGATATGTAGCAATAAATTAAAAAAAAGGAATTTTCTTGAATAAGACAGAGTCATGCCTTGAATACAAAAACTAGGTGATCATTCATTTAAAGATTGGTGAAAAAGTTCATACAATTTCAGAATATATACGTGTTGATCAATATTGGATTAACTCATCACGCATTAGTGCTAAGTATGAGAGGGGAGTAAAAAAAATTATACAATTTGTCCAACTAATGAGGGTAGAAGTGGCGATAAAGTCAAGTTTAGATTTCCATGTGTCAATTGTTTGAATGAGAGGTTGTATATGCAACTGAAATTAGGGAACATGTTCTTTTTTATGATTTCCTTCAAAGTTATACAACTTGGATATATGACATGACGAATTATTAGACTTCTCAACTGTTTCCCAAAATGAACATGTTGTTGATTCCACCATGGGAGATCAATTGGAGAAAGACTGATAAAAGGGTATGATTCACGATATTGATGTATAAGCTTTTATCCAAGCCATGTTTATGAAATGATGTCCATTGACGCAAAGACTTTGTTGTATGTTGGTTCAAGTAAGTTCACATGGTTATCAACGGTGTTAAGGTTGATGAATTTGAAGGCGACTAATGGGTGGACCAATATGAGCTCCATATAATTTCTTGTTTTATTGAATGAAATGCTTCAAGATGTAAATACACTTCCTACTCGTAATTGTGAGACCAAGAAAATTATTTGTTCAATGGGTTTGGAATATAAAAAGATATATGCACATCCTAATGATTTCATATTATACAAGAAATAATTTGAAGGGTTCAAAAATTGTTCAAAGTGTGGGTTATCACGATTCAAACAAAAAAACAACAATGTAGATAGTCAAGAAATAGAAAAGGATGACCTCACTTTGAAAGTAGTTTGGTACCTTCGAATCATGCCTAGACTTAAGCATTTGTTTGTGAACCCAAAAGAAGTTAAGAACCTTTTAGATGGCATGTAGATGAGTGAAAATGTGACGAAGTGCTTCATCATCCAACTGATTCAATATAATGAAAAAATATTGATGAGGAATTCCTTTAGCTCGGTCAAGAATGTAAGAATCTTTGGCTTGGTTTAGCTACGGATGGAATGAAACCATTTGGTAATTTAAGTACTAACCACAATTGTTAGCTTGTTATATTATTCATTTACAACTTACCTCTTGAATTGTGCATGAAGAGATAATACATTATGTTGTCTATGATAATATCTGGTCTAAGAAAACTTGGAAATGACATAAATATTTACCTAGGTCTACTAGTTGAAGATTTGAAGTTGTTGTAGGTTGATGGGGTTGAAGTCTTTGATGCTTTTGATTCTAAAACTTTCATGATGCATGCAATGTTAAATTGTACCATCAATGACTTTCCAACTTACAACAATTTGTCAAGTTACAATGTCAAGGGTAATAAAGCATGTCCTATATGTGAAGAAAACACTACAACTCATCAATTGAAACACAGAAGGAAGGCAATATATATATATATATGCCATCAGAAATGTTTACAACCTAATAATCCTAATCGAAGGCTAAAAAAACATTTAATGGACATCAAGAGAATGACGATACTCCAATTCCATAAACTGGCCTTCAAATTTATGAAAAATTTAATAAAGTACATCATGACTTTGGGAAAACGTAAAAAAAGTCATTTGTAACGAGCCCTTGGAAGAAGCAAATAAATCTTTGATCTTCCATATTGGTTGAAGTTAGAGGTTAGACATTATATAGGTGTAATGAACATAGAGAAGAATGCGTATGATGATAGCTTGATTGGTACACTTCTTAGCATTCAAGGAAAGATAAAAGATGAGATAAATGCTCGTTTGGATTTGCTTGAAATGAAGATATGAGAAGACTTAACACCAAGGAGGTTGGTAAACTTACTTTTTTTTTCTTTCCACATATTACATTGTGTCCAAACAATGATACTCTCCAAATATTAAGAATTTAATATCGATGTAAGATTTGTTTTCCTAAAGTCTCACAATTGTTACATCTTAATGCAACCATTATTATCGATGACTATAACTCGTTTCTATTTATTATTATGTTTAATTTGTAGTAAATTCATTGATTCTGTCAAATTAAATGAATTTAAAGGTAAAATTATTATTATCTTGTGTCATTTAAAGACGTTTTTCCTTCCATCCTCCCTTTGTGATATTATTGTATATTTACCTGTTCATTTATTAAAAGAAATTAAGTTTTGTAAACTAATAATGTATCATATTGCACATTATGCACAAATTTAAAAAGAGTACGTGAAAAACAATATCAACCAATAGCCAAACTATGATAAAATATTGAAAAATGGTATTTTAACCATGCTATCATAGAAATTTTCGTTGAATAAGAATTCTCTTCGTAAAAATACACCATTTTTTTTTTCCTTTTAAAATTATAAATATTAATATTTAACAATAATAATCTTACAATATAAGTTCATATAAATCCGATGATATCGCAGAATTGACCGGTGTCCCGGTCTGCAATTCTGTTTCTTGTCCGATTCAGTTACAACAAAAATGGCAACGCAAACCTAATTTTCCAACGAAAACTTCCAAAACTCCAAAACCTCATTGGACGACGTCGTTTTCCTCTCTCCTTCTCTTCCTCTATATTAATCTCACCTTCTTCGAGTTTCTCCCTTAGTCTCATGCAATTTGAAACAACACAAGAGAGGGAGAAAGAGAAACCCCGATCTTCCTCTTTCCATCTCTTCTCTTTCTTCAGTCCTTCCTAGATTCGTAGCATTTTATCACTCCTTTCGAAATCCCTTACCGAAATCGCGTTAACGGTGAGACTTTTTATACTTTCCCTTTCATCATGTGGATTTCAGCTCCCATGCTAATTCTTAAAAAATACCAAGGTGGTGTGAGTTGTTTTGTTAGGTTTTTTATTTTTTTTTTCCCAATCTCGGATTTTTTGAAAAATTTCGATAGATTTTATGGTTGAGATTGAGTTTTGTTATGATGCTGTGTTAACAACTTTGTCGTTGAGAACTTTAAATTGAGATTGGTCTTTGTTCAGTTCAAAACGGCTGATTTATCATGGATTCATGGTGATTGTGTTGGTCTGTTCCTTTGATTTGGAAACGGCACTTGAGCTGTGTGATGTGAGAACTTAATGTGTGGCTTTTCAGTTTTTGGCATTTTCGTTAGAGTAATGCTGAGGGTTTTGAATTGCAGTAGTGGTTTGACTATACTGGGGGAAATCGTAAATATTTGCGGCCAATCGGGTCACTTTTGTAATCGCGTTGAGGTCGTCAGACACTTGAAGAACCCTCATGTTTTGAACAGGATCACAGCATGAACCGTTTTTTAAACTTAGGATTCACTGTGCTGCATCGTCGAGTAAAAGGTTGTTTTTTCCAATGCAGTTAGTGACTTATCGTCAAAATTTTGGTACTTTTACATTGTGGAAAATTGTCGACCAACATGACCGATGTGGCCGTGGAGAGCCCGACGGCCTTGACATTGCCTCCCAGACTGTGGTTGTGGACCTTTTTTCCATTTGTTTTCCTTAGCAGTTATAATTTGTTGCTAATGATGCGTGCACATTAGAACTAAGTAGAAATGTTAGGGTTTTCAATTTTCACAAAGAATCTTGTGGTCTACTAATGACTCTATTTGTTTTGGATGTCAGGCCATGCTAGATAGATTTGTTGAGTTAGAAGTGCTGTTAAAAATTTTGGTATTACACTGATAGCGGATAGTAATTGGTAATTATGTTAGTTTTTCTCTCTGCACTTAATTCTTGAGTTGAGATAGAACTGATTGAATTAAAGAAGCCATGCAATGATTTAGAGGTTTTGTTTTTCAGTTTTTGATTGAGATGAACCTTGACGGGGCTCCCTAGCAACAGGGGAAGAGAAAATGCTGAGGCTCATGTTCATGAGAAAGTGCTTCTGTTTCTGACAGTGGCGTCAATGATTACTGCTGTTGCATCGTAATTTGTTCATCTTTCATGATGTGGAGTTTTGCATCTAATGCCCTGACAAGCATTAGAATGAAAAGATGCTCGAAACAGTTAAGTGAAACTAATGCAGAATGCTCGGATGATGAGGTCTGCTCTAATTCCAGCAGAGACGAAGGGCTGGAATGTCCAATATGCTGGGAATCATTCAACATAGTTGAGAATGTGCCCTATGTCTTATGGTGTGGTCACACCCTCTGTAAAAATTGTGTCCTAGGACTGCAATGGGCTGTGGTGAATTTTCCTACTCAGCAAATCAGGATCCCATTCTTCATTTCTTGTCCATGGTGCCATTTGTTATCATTCCGGATCATTTACAAGGGAAATCTTAAATATCCTTGCAAGAACTTCTTCCTGCTTTGGATGGTTGAGAGTCTGAATGGTGATCGGCATAAGCTTGGTTCCTCATGTGGGGACACTCAACCAATTTGGTCTCCCAAGTGCAACCTTCTGGGAAGTCAAGTTAGTACTTGTAACCAAAGAAGGGCCTCAATGAGTCCATATTCTAGACAGGTGGGATCTGACCGTGATGTTGGTGCCAGTGGAGAGACACCCTACTTTTCTCTTCACAAATCTCTGGATTTCTTCCTTCGCTTTACATCCAAGTTCCCATTGATCGTTATTTTTCTGCTGATTGCCCTTTTTGCGGTTCCTGGCAGTGTTGTTATTTTAATCCTTTACTTACTACTCACTATTCTTTTTGCCATACCATCATTCCTCGTATTGTACTTTGCATACCCTACGATCCAGAGGCTGATAAGAGAAATTACATCTTAAGATGTATCCTTCGCCAGACTGTTACATCTTGTCAATCCGACTTCAGCAAATTCACTATGTATTTTTGGATTGATTGTTGTTCTCTGGTAATTTCTTTCTCTGTTAGTTTTAGGTTTTCATAATGGTTCCACATCTTTTGTAATTTTTTGTGCAATCTTCATGTCAACTATATGTTGAAAATCTGGAGAGGAATTTTACTTTTTGCCAGTTGTATTTTTATTCTTAATTCCCTTTTATCTTTTTCCAAAGTGCGTAATTATTTTGAGTTTTAATATATTTGCATATATAGATACTGGAAACTGTAAGGGTTTAATATTACAATTACAATAGTGCTGTAAGATAACTGAGTTACTTTGATTAAACAATTATATACTGTAGTTTCAAAATAAGATCAATCATTTTATAGGTTAATTTGCCATTTCGTGAAAATAAGTTGACACTCAAACCAGGGTAATGATTTTTCTTTAGCAAAACCAAAATCTAAGCAAGAAAAACTGTAAAAGTAGTTTATACAGGAAGAAGCTTGTGTATCTGTTCACTGTTCAGATTTTCATTTTCCAAATTTTATAGGAACATGCATTGTTTCAAAGTTCAGATGATGACTAAAAGCTATAGATACAACTGTGAAACAAATATTTAGATCTCCGTCAGTTCCCCAAACCTTGTGATAATACATAATTGGTGATAGATATCAGAAGCAGAAGCAAATGGCTGGCATTTTGCCTGTTGATCGAATTACATTTGCCTTTGCTTTCGCTTTGTTTACTTCATTCTTCCGGCTTTCTTCTGCGCTGGTTCTCGCCCGGTCTGCAATGTGGTCTATTGATGTAATCCTATTTTGAAAATCCTCTAAAGCTCTCATCCTTCGTTTTGCAATTACTCTCTGCAGTTTCACAACATCGTCATCAGGAATCACACAGATTTTATAACGTCAGATGTATATGCTTTGTTTTAGAACTAATGCAGTCAAATTTGTACATAGCATCATCATCTATTTCTATGTTCGAACTCTGTAAAATTAACGAATGAGACTCAAATCTACGAAGTTACAACAAATACTTAAATCTGATTTGCTGAGGACTCATTTAACGGCTTAATGGAATTTGATCAGAGGCCAGCATAAATGGTCAAATAAGTTGTTTCCTTTAAAAGTTTATATGTCCACAGTATTTTCACCGAAAAATCTCAAACACGATATATAAAACTCTTAAAATGTGTATAGCAGAATTGAATCTTCCAAAACTTAATTGAGTCTAATTTAAGTTAGGTATAATGTATAAAGAATGTCTGAGTGAAACCTCTTCTTGGTTTAGCTTGCGTCTGGCTTTGATCCTCTTCTTGTTTGCCCATGAATCTATCCTCTCTGTCAACTTGTCATACCTGACAATTTCTTTAATATTATTACAAAAATGCACGTAATGCAAGGATCAAGCATGGTAGCATTTATAATATGTACCCTCACATCCAAAAAATTACCTTTGTCTGATATCTTGAAGCTCGGTTCTCTCCCATTCATCTGCTTTTGCGTGCCTTTCGAAAGATTCGCCAAGAGTTGGCTGTCTTCCAAGATCAGGCTTTGTTGAAGTCTCAGGCTTTGTTAAAGTCTCAGGCTTTTCATCACTGAATGTTGAAGTCTTTTTCATTGATGGTGCAGGGAGAATTGCCTCTTCTGGCTTCTTACCTTGCTCATCTTTTAATCTAAATGAACCTGAACATGATACACATAAAGGTACTGTAATTTTTGAATCTCAACAAAGGTGTACATCAACAAAAGTTTTATCTTCTGCTACATGAGTTGTACAAATTCATTTGATCCAGTTAAAGAATAAATCTTCAGAAATATTATGGGACATGAGAACCCTTCAAAAGGGTAGATATTATTCATAAGTGGATTTCTTTACCTGACAATCTTTTGGATGCACTACTAAGTAGGGGAATTTGAGGTTTTGTGCCATCCACCCTGTTTTTTGTCTTTTCCAACAGGGCCTTCGGGGTTTCTTTCTTCCCTTCAGAGACATCTAGCAAATTAATTGCAAATGCAGCAGCAGCTACTGCAGCAGCATGGTCCATGTCTCTGGACTCATGATCACCACTCCTTTTCCTTGCAAACTGTTTCTGGAACCAATTCTGAGCACCCTTATTTTCTCCTGAAATTATCACCTGAATTTGTAACTCGTTGATTTTAAGCCAAAATCTGACAGAAAGATACATTTTCTTCATTCATATTTTCAATCTTTGGTCAAATGGATATCCAACTCTTTTACCCTTATTCTTTTAGTTCCTATTTATGGTTTCAGGTTTACAGCATAGCACAATCTTTCAGCTCCTTCCTTTTTACCTCTTCACCATTGCTCTCTTTCTTGCCAAACATGCTCTCAATATACAGATGATAAAGACCTAAAGGAGAAGATATATTTTGGAAACATTACCTTTGAAAGATTGAGTTTTTTGTATTGATATTTTCGAATCTTTGGTGCCACCATGACCAGATTTGCTCTCCTCTGTACCACTAAATGGCACCCTAACAAAAATGTTCGTGCAAGCAGATAACAATTATGAACACTTTATCGTTGTTTTATACAATATGTGAAGGCATAATGGTTGAATGAAAATCTACGTTATGCAACTACTACTATGTGCATAATGATGCATAATGATGATCAGTAGAGAGTATTATGTGGCCTGGATAACTCCGTGTTCATAGTCTCGACTGATATTTACATAACATTTAATTCACAATATACAAGTGAGTGTAAATTTTATTTTATAAGTCGGTTTTATAAGATTGAGTTAGGTTTAAAGTCCTAATAATACCATGAAATTAACTTTTTAACTCATGGGAAAAAAGTGTTAATAAAATTTGACTGTGTCACGTGAAATTTATTTGGAATTGTGATAGACTTGGACAACTAGTAATTTCTTACTAATCAGATGCCTGACCTCAAATGGCTCATATTCAATTTATTGTAAACCAGACTTAACAACATAGCTAATGCAATCGTGCTTTCATAGTCACATGGTAAATACTTAAACAGAAGTCTATTTATTTACTGGTATGAAACACTGAAACATGTTTGACAGTAAAAATTTAGAAGTACTAACCTCATTTGATTCAAAAAATTGTCCATTGCAGTACAAATTCTGTTGTCAGGCTTCCCTTCTATGAGTAAGGTGCCGTGCCATCCATTTGCCACAGGTAGGTGATTTCAGAAATATATAAGCTTGGAAAGAAAACTTTTAGGTTTGTCTTGGAGTGCTATTTGGAGGAGCACAAGCAAGGTCAAATATGCTTTGCATGTGAAACCTGGTTTGGAACTCAAGTGCCTTGTGGGGGAAGATAGGTATTCTTTCCTTTTTGACATTCTCCATCCACCATATCCATATTTCTTTGCTCAAGATTTTTATTTGTTTTGTTGGGGAATCTTTGGGACAGGGGTTAAAAGAATAATTCTTTGAAAAACTGAAATTGGTACATGAAACTGATTCTTTTCTGACTCGTTTTCTTCATATATATATATTGGATTTGTCAGTTTAACTTTCTACAAATATTATTGGAGTTCTCAACCAAAATACAGTGTATAAGAAGAAAACAATTTTCATTTTGTGAATCAGTTTTTACAGTTGTGTATGTTTAAATTCAAATCATACAACGTGATTACTGTCTAATTTTATATTCCAATTTTATTCGATTGATTAATCATGAACTCAAATTATGACACAATATTACTTCCTACTTCATGTCTTGATCAGCAATTGCAGAATGTGCCAGTTGACGATTAAAAACAAACTACAAAGAGATGAGAATAAATATGCTGATGGTATTTTGAAAGATCACTCGGGAAGATAACACAAACGAGACATAAGTTCAATCCATATATAAAAGTTAACAACACATCCAACTAAAAATTTAAGACAATGAATTTATAGATCTATAAATATTCCTTACTTTTCATAAGGAAAAATTTTAATAGAGAGACTCGTCTAAACTGGACACCTAGATTAACTATAGGTTTTTGTGTCACCACTATTAATAAGTTTTTTAAAGGAGGATCATTCCGGGAGACAACATAAATCAACGTTTAAGGGACCGACATTAACTCCGACCTAAAATCTTAAGGTAATAAATATATGAATCTTTATTATAGGATATTCAACTTTCTCATCTCTATTCATCATAACACATCAAATTACGCTTGGATTTTCCATTATATTCTCCCATAGTGACATTACATTAAGAGGAAGTCACATTGTAATTTCAACGTTCTTGGTCTGTTCTTTGTAGAAAGAAGACACATACGTAGATTTGACTTTGCTCCTTTCGTCAGAAAATATAAGAATTTGAGAAGAAATGAGATGAACAGAGTTATTTTCTTTCATTTTAAAATATATTTTTTCAGGTGTTAACACATTCTAATCACATCAGAATCTTTTTTTACCATTATTTGGTTGGAATATACACTGAAAACAATAAATTAAAATGATTTTGTCAGAATAAAATGTATTTCTATTTGTGTCATAACCCATGCAAATTAAATAGAATAAACCACCTCCTCGAAACAACCTGGCCGAGGGATTCAAAGACAGAAGACTATAATAAAAAAAACAAACAAAAAACAATAGATCATTACATATTAATCTATAACTTTATAATAACTAACAAATTCACAAGAAGAGTTAAACTATGTCTAACTTGAAAGACACATATATAGGAATGATACATCAAAGGAGATCATATATCTCCAACAAAAAAAGAGTAAATAAATGTATTAACCTCATGAATGTTCATCTGATAACACCATTTTACCAATCTTGAAAGAAGCATAAGCATCAATGCATGCATATTGAACCTGTGCTTCATTCAACTCTTTTGCTTTCCAATCACTTGTAACAACAGCTTTTGACTTCTCCATTTCAAGACCCACCAACTCCTTCGCCAGATATTTCAATGACCCAGAAGTGATCTTTTCAGGCCATTTTTTCTTAGCAAATTTAACCAAATCTGTGCCTGTATTGCAATCCAACCCATAGTTCTTCTTAAGCATATCAATGTCATTCATCACTCCAACCCCAACAAATTCAAACGAAGAGTCCATCAAAAAACTCTGCAGAGAAGAAGGCATATTGTTCATGCAGAACAGTTGAACGATCAAACACTTATCTTCAACGCAAAGTTGCAAAATTGCGACTTTCATCGTAGCCTTCTTCGTGGAAGCCTTCTGAACATTCATCCATTCTGTGTCGAGACCAACAACTCGTTGTTTTCCAACATATACTGATGAAA
>Ga0209389_1001589_pt1 | contig 16233 bp, 18 predicted proteins | sample CowpearedBW_FD_187526 | JGI IMG/M metagenome (GOLD analysis project Ga0209389, IMG submission 187526) | Root nodule microbial communities of legume samples collected from California, USA - Cow pea red BW (SPAdes) (version 2) | ecosystem: Host-associated > Plants > Roots > Nodule | place: USA...
AGCACGCAGCTTGAGTTCGTGCATGGAGGTGGGAGGGTGGAGGTAAACGTTGTTAGCGAAGGGTCCAGGCTGCAGGGTGAGGGTCATGCATTGGAGTATCATTTCCTGGTTAAGGTGTGGTGTGCGGAGGGCTGCTTTGCTGAAGCGGTCGATGAATGTTCTGAGTGGTTCGTTGGGCTCTTGCCTGATGCCCAGTAGGGACATGGTTGTAGTTTGGTGAGGCCGGCTGCCGGCGAAATGTGTGGAGAACATGTGGGAAAGGGTGTCGAAATTATCAATGGAGTAGGGTGGAAGGGTGGTGAACCACTCTAAGGCGGGGCCTTTGAGTGTTGTGGGAAAAGCTTTGCAGAAGACTTCATCCTGGGACGTGTATAGGGCGACATGTGTGATGTAAACTTTGAGGTGTTCATCGGGGTCAGTTTCGCCAGTGTAGCGATCAAGGTTGAATGGTTCCCACTGGGTTGGGAGAGGGGTGTTGGAGATGAAGTCTGTGAAAGGGTGGCGGCGTCTGGGCTGGTGTGGATGGGGAAGGTGGGGTGGTGGGTGGTTAACCATGGTAGGGAAGGTGGAGGTCACGTTATGAGGAGGGATGTGGGTTGTGGGAAGATATGGGGGGTTGTAGGGTGGGATGTATGCGGTGTGGAGGGTAGTGGGTAGGTTATGAGGAATGTGGGTTGCTGAAGGGGCTGTAAGCCCTGGGTGACTGGGTGGATGGTGTTGAGGGTGTGTGGTCGTGGGAGGGGTTTGTTGGGTGGAGGTGAAGGTGTGGGGGGTTGGGTTATATTCGCTCTCTTCTTCTGTAGGTTGAAAAGCCGGAGACTTCACGGCTTCAGACGCTTCTTTGGCTTTTCCTTTGAGGTCTGCCTCTGCCTCAATTTTCCTCCTGAGGCGGGAGTTTTCTTGTTTGAGCGCTTCCATCTCTTCAGCGTTGCGCTTCTTCAGATCTGCTATTTCCTGTTGCATCTTCATTTGGCCGTCTAGGATGGCGGCCAAATCAGGAGTAACGCCAGAGGGTCCAGATGGACCAGCGTCAACTTGCTTGCTAACTCCAGCCTTGCTACGGGTAGAAACCATCTTCAGAGAAAAGCGGGTACTAAGGGTGTTCGTCTCGTGCCCCACGGTGGGCGCCAATTGTTCCTGCAGAGAACAAACATAAAGTCAGACACAAGAGTCACCTTACCATGTAGTCCGCTATCTCCTCAGTTGGCCTCTTCCCATTCGATACATGTCGGCTTGGACCCGGGAGGGGTTACCTGCAGAAGAATCTCCGAAGCTCAAGTGAGTCAAAGCTCTCAAGAAGTCAAATTAGCAATTAATGAATGCGTACCTTTAACTGATGGGGTCCACGTGTATTTATAGACATTAATGACGTTTGACCATTTCATGGGCTGGGCCTTGACTTGGGCTCTAGCTTGGGCCCCCGCTTGGGCCATGAGTGGGCCTGGCCCTAAAACAGGTTCCTGAGGTGTGTGTTGGGGTAGGTTAACCTCCTAGGCAAGTAGTCGGTTTTGGCCGGCTACTTACTTAGATGGCCAGTGCTGGTTGTATCCGGGTACTAAGCAGTATGCAGTTTTGACGTGTGTACTATTTACTTGATTTTAGTTTGGCTAGGTACGGTACACCAGTCCCCCAGCCTTGTCCGATGTGGGTTGTTGGTCAAGGATAACATGTGTTGGCTGGCTAGCGAATCCGGCTAGGTGTGATACAAATATGTATATAGCTATAAACAAAGTTACAGTTACTTGTATATTCTTATTTTAAGTAAAATTTAATAGGTAAAAAGTTTATGACTCTTCCCACCTTATTCTTCTTCTATCCAAAAAAAACAGAAGTTGACAGAGACATCACTACACTAGAGTGGACTCTAGAAGCAACACAAAAATGGTGAGCATAACGACCACTACCACCACCGTCGCTACCACCGTCATCCCTCCCTCTTCCCTTCTCCAAAAACCAAAATCACATTTTCTAACGCCTTCCAATTTCAAATTCCAACCCTTCCCTCTATCCATTTCCTCAAAATTCCACACCCAACTCCCCATTCCCAAATCCCTCCCCTCCTCCGCTGCCGCTGCCGTCTCCCCGCTCAACCTCAAGTCCCGCCTACGCAACGGCGACACCCTCTACGGTCTCTTCCTCCTCTCCTTCTCCCCCACCCTCGCCGAGATCGCCGCCCTCGCCGGCTACGACTTCGTTGTCGTCGACATGGAGCACGGCCCCGGCGGCATCCGCGACGCGCTCCCTTGCCTCCACGCGCTCGCTGCCGCTGACACCGCCGCCATCCTCCGCGTCCCGGAGTCCACCGCCGCGTGGGCCAAGAAAGCCCTCGACCTCGGCCCACAGGGCATAATGTTCCCCATGATCGACACCGCCCAATCGGCCCACCAAGCCGTCTCCTTTTGCCGCTTCCCCCCCGCCGGTATCCGCGGCGCCGCCCACCCCATCGTCCGTGCCTCGAAATACGGCTTCGACGATGGGTACATCGGTAATTACCTGGATGAGCTTCTGATCATGTGCCAGGTAGAGTCCGAGGAGGGAGCGGCCAACGCCGGCGAGATCGCGGCCGTTGACGGCGTGGACTGCGTGCAAATGGGGCCGTTGGATCTGAGCGCTAGTTTGGGGTACTTGTGGGACCCGGGGAACAAGAGGGTGAGGGAGGTGTTAAGGGAGACCGAGAGAAAGGTGTTGGAGAGCCGAAACGACGACGTCGAGAGCGGGGCTTACCTTGCGGGCTTCGCCACGGCGTTTGATGGGGCGAGGGATATGAGGTCACGTGGGTATCACATGGTGAGTGGCGCCGTGGATATCGGGTTGTTTCGGAGCGCCGCGGCGGAGGATGTGATTGCTTTCAAGACGAGTGTATCGGAGAGTGAGGAGGAAGAGGAGAAAGAGGTTGAAGAGAAGTACTGGAGTGAATGAATGACAGAACAAGAGATCTTTCCATTTTTTCTTAAATTCAGGTCACGTAGTAGTTTATTAATGTGTTTTTTACCTTTCAAATGAAAATGACTCGTTGATTTCATGTTTTTCATTGTTATTTCTGAGGCAATCTGTGCTGATGAGTTTGGTATTTTGGCTTCTCCATTCTTTGTGTGGCTTGATTCTTTGTGTCACTTTACCATGGTTTAGCCTGTGATCCAGAACTATGGTGTTGTGCTTTTGGTTAAATCCTCGATGTGGCTGCTTTAACTGAATGTGTCTGCAATTTTACTAGTGACAAATGGAATTGTAACTGCTGCATTTGAAACCGTGGCTCTACCAATTGAAAATAATTATTGATGTGCAGATATAAGTTCGAGAGGTTTCACATGCTGGTTTAGATGTCAGCATCAGAATGGAATTCTGTTTGTAGAGTTATTTGTTTTCATTTGGGTTTTTGTGAATTGGCTATTGGACCTGTATAAGATTGTAATTAGTACTCTGTTCCGTGGGTTTACTTTGTCTTGTTGACAAGACATGTTTAATTTGGTTGTTTATGGTGTTTTGGCTTCTACTTTTCCTATGGGTAAACGAGGGAGGTAAAACATGTTTTCTGTTGAAATTGTGGAATGTGTTTGCTTGTACCTGTAAGACGCAGTCTTGATTTGTACCTCGTTTAATGACACTATTATTAAGGTTTTATTGTGGAGTGTGCAACCGCTGTATCATGTTTTTTGATGTCTTTGCAATCACACCAGAGTCATTCACTTAACACTATGGGGCTGCAACCACAGTTTAAGACCTTTTAAAGGCTAATTTATGAATGATATCTTGATCAATGGGGTGTGTAAGCATGGCTTGGTGTAACAGACTAGGGGGATGAAGTGGAAAATAGAAACATGGAATCGGAGCTTGTTGTTACAACAGATCCTTTTCTTACGGGATTGAAGGAGAACAAAAAGAATCGGAAAGAGAAACACTTATTTACGAGACTTGACTGTGTGGAATGACGAAGGCATGCATGTTGGTATGAACTTTCTTGTTGATAATTTTTTTCTGTGCTCTTCTTCTGCTCTCTGGAACTCTATTCTTACTTTCTCTTATTAATCACTTTCAGGTGTGGTGTATTAGTATAACTGCTGGAGTTGGACGTCATTTATAGCAATTTCTTTTAACTATATTTTGCATTGTTGTTTTTTACTTTTAAGAACTTATTGGAGAAAACAGCGATTGTTCTTCATCACTATTATAATAATACAAAGGAACTACTGTTATATTGGCTATTGTGTGTTAGTCTTTTCTAGCATTAGCAATATATGATGATTAAGAAAGCTCTAACAAGATGTCCACATTAAGATAATCTTGATGTGAATATTCACTTCTAATAGCTCAAGAGAAGAAGAGAGGTTCACTTAACAAGAAAATCAAAATAAGGACACAAATACATGATATATGCAAATTAAAATCAACATAAAAGGAAGAAAGATGATAAAAGATGGAAGACATTAAAGAGGAGGGAAAGCTACTCACTTGAGTTGCTAGCTAAATATAAGACTAGTGAAGAACACATTCCAAGGAGAATATATCAAAAGGTAAAACAAAGAGATTATTTTACTACGTTTGCAATAGTCTAGGAGAATCCCTCTTATAAATGTGGAAAAGGGTTCCTTTCAAAAATATAAAGCTAAGGATAAATGTGCAATAACACAAAATTAAGTTCTAAAAACTAGGTCTAAAGAAGGTGTCATGAAAAGGAGACAACCTTAGCTTGATCTCCAAGCCTTCATATGTAGCATCTTTGACCTCCTAAAAGAGATGGTCAAACTTGCTCTTCAAGCTCTCCAAAAGAGATTCCTAGCATATGTGGTTTCAAGTGCAAGCCTTTCCTTTACTCCAAGTAGTGTTATCCTTCTTCAAGTTGGGTCTAGCTTATTCCTACAAAACAAACAACCAAATAGTCAATATGTTAACTTAAGCCAAGTCAACTCAACCAAAGTCAAGTCAACATGAATCAACTTTAGGAAAGTCAAGATAAAACTAAATCAAAAGAAGGTGAAGAAACTCCTCTTCTAAATATGTTTATTCTCTTTAAGCATGTGTCATGTACCTCCATCCTTGGTAGGGGTTATGGGCTCATCATTCTCTCTTTTTGGAAAGAATTTGACTCCAAAGTCTTGAAGCTCTTGTTGATTGAGTTTAACTTCATTTGAGCAAGTAATTTTTCCTTCCTTCCATGAGGTTTTTTCTAATCTTTACTAAAGATTTAACTCCTAGCTTTGGAGAAGTCATCCTTCCTTTCTTGATAACGCTTATGTTCTTCCCTTTTGACTTGGAAAAAGAAGGAAGAATGGTGGTGTATATCATGCTTTGGGATGCTATTTTTGTAGGCATTTCTTGACCGCCTTACTAGAGCTCAGCCATGAATTTTGGAGCTCAGCTACATCATTTTTAATTCTTCAAAAAATTGCTACAAAATCATAAAAATATCATCAATTTCTTATTTTTCTTCTTTTTAGTACCTCATTTTGTAATTATAAGCTAAAATGGGTTATTTACTTACAATATATGATCAATTAAAGCATGATAAGTGTCAAGTTTATATGAAATTTTTATGTATTTTAAACACTTATAATATATGAAATCATTAAGGAAGAATTACATAACATTCAATAGAAAACAACCAAAATTAATGAGCTCCCTCCAAATAAACTGATCCATTATAATCTATAATTCTTGCTATAGAGAGGACATTTAAAATTAGAAAAAATTACATTTAAAAAATATATAAAAACTAAAATAACAACACCAAAGAGTAATTACATATTTTTTAAAATATATAAAAAACTTCTTACGGATTATTTTATAAAATATATTAGTAGAAAAATGTACTTACAAAATCAATTTTCTAGAAAAAAATAGTTGGGAATTTCTTTCTCAAGAAATTACTTAAAATTTGTAAGAAATTTATTTGCGGATTTTAAATTACAAGAAAAAGTACTTATTATTTTTTAAATTGAATTTTTTTCACACGAAAAATTATTACAAAATATTTTTGGTAAAAAAATTTGCAACGAATACTTTTTATAAAATAATTTGCAACGAATATTTTTTATAAAAAAAAATTATAAGAAATTTTCTGCAAATTTTAAATTTTAGGGTAATTAATTATCTACGAAGGTATTATTTATCGATAAGATTTGTAGAAAAAATAGTATGAAATCCTTTTCTTGTAAATATTTTGGAAGAAATCTTCAAGAAAATTTTCGTGAAATATGAAAATTGTAGTTTGTGTTGGTTATTTGGTGATGATCATTTTTAAATTAGTTTGTATCATTTAATAGTCAAACAATATTGTAAAGTGATTTTTTGTTCTCTTTGCTTCCATCTCCAAAACCCACCAAATGAAGCCAAAAAGTTTCAATCTTTCATTTGGTTTTAAACTATGCACCATCAATATCATCATCTTCTTCCATGGGCTTGCTGCTTCAGCGTGTCTTCTTCCCCTTTCCAATGTTAAGTCGACATTTCCAAATGTATAGAAGCATTTTCCAGACGAATGGCCATGGCTGATCTCAAAGCCCATCACGAAATTGGTCAACTTTTTTTTATCTCACTACTCATATCATAAAGACAAAATGAATCTTTTTTGGAAAGTTTTGCTATTTGTTCAACTTGGTGTGTTTCCCTAGTTTTAGTATTCTTGTTTCAGAATCAAACTTAAAAGGCAGTGTGCTGATAAATTGAAAAGTGATGTTTTAATATTTGCAGCTAAATTCAAGTTTGAGCTTCAAGCCATAATTTCTACATGCTAATTTATACGTGATGTTGTAAGTATCAAGGATGTGAGTGTCACTAGAAAATTAAAATGGAGAAATATTGTCGTGCAATTCTATATTCGTATTGCAGATGTTGTGTTTATATAAACACGATACAGTACGATCATAATATTTGCAATAAAGTCATCATTGAATACAATAAATAATATAAGAAATAATTAATAATGATGGTTGCACACAAACGGACAAAATATCAGAGATATTGAAATAATATTATTGACATAATATCTCTGGCATTGATTCTAATAATTAGAATCACAACTTTCTCTAATTCCTTCTCTCAAACTAAGGTAACTCAGTCATTCCAAGTTTGTCTCTCAAGATGTTGAATCTTGTGTGTGAGAGATTTGGTTAAACATTCTGCAATTTGACCTGCCGTGGGCACATAGGCTATTGTGACTTGATTTTGAAGCACTTGATCACGAATGTAGTGAACATCTATCTCAATATGTTTAGACCGAGTATGCATCACTGGATTGGTTGCCAGTGCCTTAGCACTCAAGTTATCACACCACAAAACCGACTTTCTAGGCATAGGAAATTTCAGCTCATCTAGAAGTGATATGATCCAAGTTACTTCTGCTGCTAGGTTAGCTAAAGCTTTGTATTCTGACTCAGTACTTGATCGTGACACCACTTTTTGTTTTCTTGAGGCCCATGAGATTAATGTCTCTCTAAGGAAAATACACTGCCCTGCTATGGATTTCCTATCATCTATCCTAGTGGCCCAATCATCAAAGAATCTAGCTATATCAAGATTAGTTGAGGTTTTGATATGAAGACAAAAATTTGTTGTGCCATAGAGATATCTCAATATTTTTTTTTATTCCTTGACAGTGATCCATGGTTGGGGAAGTCATATATTGGCTGAGTTTATTGATAGAAAATGTTATGTCTGGTCAAGTGTTGGTCAGATATTGTAATGCACCTATAGCCTGTCTATATAGTGTAGGGTTAGCAATAAGTTCTCCTTTAGCAGTGAATTATTTCCTTGTTACCATTGGTGTAGGGCAAGATGAAGCTTTTTCCATATTAAACTTCTTGAGTAGATTTCTAATGTACTTTGTTTGTTTAAGGTACATTCCACCAACATCTTTGTGTACTTCAATTCCCAAGAAGTAGTGTAGAAGGTCAAGGTCTTTGAGAGAGAAAGCAATGTTTAATTGAGTAGTGAAAGTCTCTAAAGACTTATTGTTGCTCCTTGTAATTATTATGTCATCAACATATATGAGAAGGAGTATGATATGACCATTTTCTCTAAGAACAAACAATGACGAATCACTCTTAGTGTTTTGAAAGCCCCATCTCAATAAAATGTCTTTCAACTTGTCATACCAAGCCCCTAGGGCTTGCTTCAGTCCGTAAATTGCCTTGTTTAATTTGCATATGTGACTAGGCTTGGTTGAATCTGTATATCCTTCAGGTTGATGCATGAAAACATTTTCTTTGAGATTGCCATTCAAGAATGCATTATATCTAATTGTCTAACCTCCCAATTTAAATGTACTGCAATGGATATGAAAATTCTTACCGTGCTGGACTTGACCACTAGACTAAAGGTTTCACCAAAGTCAAGACCTGCAGTTTGTTTAAAACCTTTGACAACCGATCTTGCTTTCCTTCGTTCAATTGAGCCATTTGTCTTGTATTTAGTTTTAAAGACTCACTTGGAGTCTATGATGTTATTCTGCCCTTAAAATGGTACCAAAGTCCAAGTATGATTAACTGCTAAAGCCTTAAATTTTGCATCCATGGTTGCTGTAGAGCATCATTAACATTTCGGGTTCCTTGTCTTCTGTGTCTATTTCTAACAGCCTTATATAGGGAAGTTTTGGCTTGTAGATCCATGTCTTGCTTCTGGTTTGTATCAGTGTGTGTTGTCCTGTTGAGTCTGTTGGTTATTTTCTTCTGGTGTGTCATTTACATGTGAGGTTGCCTCATCTCCATGAATAGAGATATCATTGAGTGTTGTTGATCATCATTGACAACTAAGTCACTGAGAGTTGGTTGCTCTTCATTGGAAACTAAGTAACCTTCTTGATGATTTACATCCCTGTGAGTTGATTCAACTGTGTGGCTTGAAGTGGTACATGCAAGACAAGAAGGAAGAACAATAGGGATTGTTCTAGTTAGTGGTTTTAGTGACTTTCTTGTGTTAAGAAAGCCATCATTGAAAGGAAAGTGATTCTCATTAAAGACCACATGTCTTAAGATGAAAATTCTGCCATGAGAATTGAGGCACTTATAACCCTTGTGAGATTTGTTGTATCCCAAGAATACACACTGGGTAGTGTGGAATTGAAGTTTGTGTTGATTGTATGGTTTAACATAAGGCTAGCAGGCACAACTGAACGACTTTAGAGCATCATAATCAAGTTTCTTTTCAAATAACAATGAAAAAGGACTTTCATTTGGGTTAACTAATGAAGACAATTTGTTGATGAGATAAACTGAGGTAGAGAAAGCTTCCTACCAGTAGTGTAAAGGCATTTTAGCCTGTGCCAAAAATGTGAGCCCTAGTTCAGTCACATGTTTGTGTTTCCTTCAACATTACCATTTTGCTGAGAGGTATACAGGCAAGACATTCTAAATTGAATTCCCAATTTGATGGCTATTTTTTGGACAGGTTTAAACTCACCTCCATCGTCACATTGAAGAACTTTTATCTTCTTGTTAAATTGGTTTTCAACCAAGCTTTTGAATTAAGTGAAAGCATGCATTGCTTCTGATTTTTGTTTTAAAGGAAAAATCCAAGTGAACTTATTGTAATCATCAATGAAAAGAACATAATACTTAAAATTAGAGGGAGATAAAATTGGGGCAGGTCCCCATACATCACTGTGAATCAATTCTAAAGGTTCCTTGACATGAGAGGAAGAAGATTTAAATGGTAACAAGTGAAGTTTTCCAAATTGACAAGCTTCACAAAATGAAAATTGATCACGTGATGATGTCTTGACATTGCAATTCTTCAGCACCTTTTCTAAGACTTTATTGTTGGGGTGTCCAAGCTTTCTATGCCAATTCTCCTTTAACGACATGTAGACACATGGATCTTTATTGACTTGAGAGTTGACACTTGAAAGTTGGTATAATCCATCTCTAAGTTTCCCTCTTAGTAGTATTTTCCATGTCAATTTATCCTTCACATAACAGTAGTTTGCATCAAATTCAACAAGAGCATTATTGTCAACAATTAGCTTAGATACACTCAACAAATTTTTTGCTATTTCTGGAACATATAGAACATTATGCAAGTTGAGGTTATTCAATGTGGTTGTCCCTCCAATTACCTTGTGTCCTTGATTTGTTGCTTCTGAAATTAGTTTTGGTTGCAAGGTTTGCTGAAGTATTCATTGAAAGATTATTAAAATTGTTTAGTTGTTCTATTCTGCTTTCAAAAGCCAATAGTTGGGCTTGTAGATCTACCCAACTAAGATTGATTTGATCAGATAATTTGACCACCACCGAATTGTAATCAGCATCCAGTCCATTCAGCATTTGAATCATCAAATCTGAGTTGGAGAATGGTGATCCTGCCAGCTTTAATTTATCAACCAAGTTCTTCATTTTGAGAAGATATTGATCCATCTTCATTTCTCCTTTGCAAGTGTTGTGAAATTATGACTTGAGGTAGATTGTCCTTGATTTTGTGTGTGCACCTGCTAGGCTTTGGGCTTCATCCCAAAGTTTCTTATAGGTTTCACAATGCAGCAACTGTGAATATCAATGGCCATTGAATTTCTTAGCTACCCTAGGAGATCTCGATCTTGTGCAATCCACTCTTCGTAGTCAGGATTGGTTTTCTGAGTTTTGTCACTTGTAGTGACAAACTGTTCTGGGCATTCATTTTTTATTCCTAGTATGTAGCCATCAACTTTGCAACCTCTTATCAATGGAAGAACTAATGACTTCCATAGGAGATAATTATCTCTGTCCAACCTGACAGAAACAGTTGTGGATAGGTCATTTTTGTGATTTGTGTTGGCTGCGGAAGCATGATTGGGTTGAGAGCTTTCAAGCTTAAGAGCTCTAAAACCAAGAAAAATAAAACGGAGGAATATTGTCGTGCAATTTTGTACATTCGTATTGCAGATGTTGTGTTTATATAAACACAATACAGTACAATCATAATCTCTGTAACAAAGCTATCATTGAATACAATAAATAATATAGAAAATAATTGATAATGATGGCTGCACACACACGGACAAAATATAAGGGATATTGGAATAATATTATTGACATAATATCTCTGGTATTAATTCTAATAATTAGAATCACAACTTTCTCTAACTTCACTTTACTTCTTATTTCATTCATTGCTTATTCGAATAACACTTGAAGTTAAGTATTGAATACTTAAATATCATGTCGATGTTTGCATGAAAAATAATACATATAAGCCCCTTGTCTGTTTGATGCTTAAGTTATATTAATCTAATGGCCATCAAATTTACTAATGGACTATGTTCGAACATTTCCATGAAAAGTAAATTTGCTTCCATCAAAGTGTTTTCCTAAAAAACTTGCAAAATTTTATCGCATATTTCCTTTACAATTTACAAGTTTATCTACATATCTAATTAATTTCACATTTTTTTACTTCTCATTTTGTCTTCAATAATCATGAAGAACTCTATCATAGCATCATGTTATTACCTTTGTCCATATCCTACTTATAGAGGATCTAAGTTTTTGGTTTGCTTGTGCTATTGCAAATAGGTTACTTTTTTATTTTAATTCAAATATTTTTAGATGGCTAAATTTGTGGTTAATTTTATTTACATAATTTGGCATTCTTTCAGACAATATTTTTACATGTTTGTAAATAATTTTTTAACATGCAATAAATACTACAAGTTTAATTAACTCTCATTTCATATTCTTCTTCAGGTTTGTTCCAACCTTTACTCTACTACATTTTTATGGTGTAATGGAAATAACAACGTCGTTGAATGTTTGTAACACCCTTAATGGATATTACTAGATAAAGCATATATCATAAAATTTCTTTTGGAATTAAAATATTATTTAAAGTTTCCAAGCGCGGGAAAATTTAAAACTTATCTCGCTACAGTTCAATCACACTGCTTCATCTTTATTACACGTTCATAATAGAGAAAAGCATCATAAAATTTATTACAAAATGCATGAAATAAAACATAGAGAAAAATTCCCCATCGTCTGCCCCACTCTGTCACTATGCATTGACGTTCTCACCTGGATTCACATCTGCTCTCGTGTGACAAGTCACACGATCATCTCCAAACACAAATAAAAAGGGTGAGTTGAAAAAGAAAAATAATACAATCAATACATAGTAAGAATTAACCTTCACCCAATCTATCTTAGCCGATTTTAGTTTATTGACTTCTTTATAACGTTCCACCCCAATCTCATAGAAAGGTCCATTCACAACCTTGGTCCTTAAGGATTATCATGCTTCCACGAACCTACCCGCTTGTGGTCCAACTCTACGGACCTCCCCGCCCGTAGTCTAACTTTACTACTCGCTCGTAGTCCAACATGCATGAACACCTACTATGAACCTCCTCGCTCATAGCAGCCTCAAGAGTGAGCACGAAACATACGAACCTCCTCGCCCTCATCAATCATGCATGTCAAATCTCCGTTATGAACCTCCCCGCCCGTAACTAATCCAACATATCCTTGACCAAGCCATCAAACTCATCCATACAAATCCATCTGCAATAGACCCTTGCCTCTGCACTATCACCTGACGTTGCCTAAGCGCCGCCAAGCGAAATTGTACTCCAAACCGCCTAGCGGTCTTAACATGCCGTCAGGCGCCACAAATTCCAAGATTCAAAATTTATGATTATTCTACTGCCGAGTAAATAAAGAGAAGGACAAATTATGAAATTAATGCTAAGTATTTTAATATCAGGAATATATTTCTAAGAAATATATATATATCAAACGATTATACATATAATCGAATGTGATGTTAAAAAATTCTATAAATATAATAATACTAAAAGTTAATTCCTTGTATCTATTCAAACTCGGAAGTTTAATATACCATTATCTGATATTTAAGCAAAGAAAACATTTCCGCTACTTCAAGTTTTCCGTAAAATTGCCAAACTTATAAAATATAAGTAGAAACTTATAAATGCCAAACCATAATAAAGAATTTAACAAGACACCAAGCCTCTCACTCCAATCACATAACCCTTTCTCTTTATCTCAAATGCACAATTCCTAAAAAAATTGACCCATCATTAACAAGAAAGAAAAAAACCAAAACCAAACAATCACCTAAAAATGTTAAACATTTCAGTTAAAATAAAATTAAAGAGACTCTGCCAATTTTCAACCTAAATAACTTTTATATCCAACTCATTCCTATAAAAATAAAACTGACAATCGTCAAACGTCAAAACTTTATATCATAAATATTACCTAAAACTCAAAACAGAATATCATCAATCAAGATATAAATAATATCCATATAAAACTAGGTAATAATGTATATATTATACAATATAATAATACCCAACACGTAACTAATTTAGTATATTAATATTTTATTATATCAATACTCCTTATTTTAATTTCTTCAATGTAGACATATTTCTATAAACGTGATATATTATCATGATATCATCTGCAAACTTCCTAAAATTTCAGACTAAATACGTAAGTGCAAAACCAAAACGGAAGCCTCTTTTACTTTTTAAAATCACTGATCATCATAACCCCACCGTATCCAAACTTTATCTATAAAAAAACTACTTTTCATACTTATATGACATCTCACACAAGAAGTCTAGTTTATATGTAATATATATAGTACTATTATTATAATGGATCACCTAAAAGAAAGCCATCATTGCCAATGAAAAACTCAACTCTAACCCTTTTGCATCCAACACACTTCTGTTACCACCAAAGAAAAAAAAAAGCAAAGATGACATGTTGTATGTATAATAATAACCACTGTCAAAAACCCGTGCATGGTATATTTTTAATCAAGGCAACAATCACCATAAAAATCAATCTTTATTTTTACCATCTAACATAGAAACAAAATGTAATATTCTTTTATAATCCTCCCATCACAACATTTGAATCACACATCAAACCAATTCATCGTAATACTCACAGAAAGGAAACAAAATAAAAGTTCAGAAACAAGGTTCATGCCATAGAAATCATGTGTCCACATCACAATTTTGCCATCCAACTTGGTCATAGGTGCAACGAACCACCAAGCACAAGGAAGCACAAGGAACACAAAAATACACCATGAAACCCACCAAAGAGAAGACAAACCAACAAAGATGAGCACGAAAATACAACTCCCCTTACCTGGTTTCCTTACTCCTAGTGTACTCTTACTGATCCTTTCTCGTCCCCAACGCTTCAACCTTTGTTCTGACTCTGAAAACTCCTTTCCAACACTCCCTTTTCTCTCCCTCAATTGTAAATTTCGTTTCTCTCTGCCTTTCCTTGCTGCCACACTTTATGAATCTCTGCTTTCTCACTCACTTTCTTCTCCCTCTCAATTTCCAGCCCCAAAATAAATAAATAAAAATACTAAAACGAAAATTAATTAATAGCTAAGGTTAGTGGCTATTAACTTGTGCTTTTACTTCCCCAGCGGCCTCTACGTTGCCCTTTTGGTTTCTCAGAGGAGCTCTATAGTTTCTAGGTTTTTCCTTCTTTAGCAAAAATATTAAACATGAAAAAGAATAACTCATACTAACCAAGACTCAAACTCACACCCTTCCACCCACCAAGTCTATGCACAACCAACAAGCTATCACATTATTCATGTCAATTTTTACGTACATACAAGCTTAAGTCATGCTTCCACATTCACAATATATTTGCAAAATAAAACAAAATTAAATAAACATACTAATGACATATACAAGACTCAAACCCAAGTCCTTTCAACATAATCAAGTGCTCTCAACCACTTAAGCTAATACTATTCCTTGTCTAAGGTTTATCAAGGAACTCCCTTAGGGTATTCTCAGCCCACCATTACTTGTACTTTATTAATTATTATTTTTATGAATTTCCTGGGTCTTACAATGTTCATTTTGTGGAAAATTGGACGACGAGAATGAGTACTGCCAATCATGTGTTGGTTAGATGACATGAGATCTGAATCCAGTCATGGTCGCATGTAAATCCCATAGAGGTGTAAGCACACACATAGTCGAGAGAGAACAATGGTCGTTATTGTAAGACTCGGAAAAATTAAATAAATATTAATTTACAATAATTGTGAATTAGAAGTATATCTAAAATAATTATGTTGTCAAGTTATAACAAGGAATAATGGTAGCTTAAGTGGTTGAGAGTACTTAGTTGTGTTGGGAGGTCTTGGTTTCAAATTTTGAATGTATGCCATTAGTGTGATTAATTATTTATTAGAGGAGTAGGATGTTAATGCCAATTGATGGAAATTAAGCTTATTTTCGTTTTAATTATTTTATGAATTTATTTTATAGCGGAAAAATAAATGAATGAGGGACTTAATGAAGGGGGAAGATGTATTTTCGTGTGGCTGTTAGGGGATAATTTTTAGAACACCAAAAGGAGACTTAAGAAGAACTGAGAGGGTGAAGAAGGGCCTTAGGGTTAGAGTTGAAGGTGGAAGCTTGTTTTGGGCAAGAAGAAGCATCTAGGATGTCATCTTTAGCGTGAACAAAGGCGGAGTAGCGGGAAATGAGGCAAGGAGAGTTGTATTTTTGTTTCCTTTATGAGCATGATGTTTAGTGTCCATGTGTTGCATAAAAAAAATTGTATGTATGTGTTTTGATGGAGCCAATCGAGGATGTATGGATGTTGGAAGCATGATTAGTTTTTTTCTTTTTTTTTTGTGAATTTGCATGAGTGGGTCGTATATTTGGGGCTTGGGCATTTTCGCAAGTGGAGAAAATGAGTTTTTGTACATGAACCTCGGGTGCACCATCGAGCGACAGTTTGGAACTACTAGGCGGCACCCAATGTGTAGCCGAGTTCGCTCTTGGTTGTTGTGTGATGGCACATTGTCGTTTCTGTTTGAACATGCACCTTTGATTGCGTGTTATATTGATATAAAAGGGGATAAAGTGTTGTTGTTTTGGGGAGTTGGTGTATAAAAAAGTGTGTTATATGCATGATTGATGGTACTTGAATTGTTTCTCTTTTCCTTGCATTTAGTGTATGCACTATTTTGTTGATGTGAGTATTGCACGGACTATACCATGAGGTAAGGATTTAATTGGTCATGTGGATATTAAATAAACAATATTTTTTTAGTAACTACTAACTTTTTACTTTGTAAATTGGTATCTAAATTAATTAGTATAATGATTAACAATTTTTAGTCACTAAAATTGGTTAATAATGAAACATTTTCTTGTAGTACCTATAAGAAATTTTTTTATAGAAATAAAGAAATGTAATCTTATATCATTTTAAATGAGATGTAATAAGATATTTCGAATTTAAT
>Ga0209389_1001590_pt1 | contig 16227 bp, 9 predicted proteins | sample CowpearedBW_FD_187526 | JGI IMG/M metagenome (GOLD analysis project Ga0209389, IMG submission 187526) | Root nodule microbial communities of legume samples collected from California, USA - Cow pea red BW (SPAdes) (version 2) | ecosystem: Host-associated > Plants > Roots > Nodule | place: USA...
AAAAAAAAAAAAAAAGAAGAAGGAATGATATGTCAATAAAAAAGTAAAATTAATTTTGATTTTATAAGTTATTCTTTTACACAAAACTTATTATTATGAGACAATGGACATATACTTTTAACTAGCAATAATACAATTAGGCATATAATTGAGAAAGAAAAAGACTACTATTTCACCAAATACTAATGAATAATTCTAATGCTTTCTATTTAGTAACATTATTGAAAAAATACATGTTGTTTTAAAATAAATATAAAAACCTATAAAGACATTTCCTTTAAACAGATAAAGTTTTTTTTTTCATGAAAATTTTAACTAAAAGGTGAAAGTTTAATTATAGTTGAGTATTCAAAAGATGCTTTTATTCAAACATAGAATGATTATAGTCTAATCTTGTAACCATCTTCTCCAACATATTTTACCATTGAATAAACGTTTTTAGAAAAACAAATAAGAAAAGAAAAAAAAAATCGAACATCCAGTTATCTATAATTGTTTTCTTTTTTCTTAAAAATAAAAACTTAAAGAGAATTTCTATAAATTAAGTTAGAATATATTTGAAAAAGTTTCTCATAAGGAAACAAAACTTTCTTCATATGCTAAACTTAACTTATCTATTAGCTAATTTATAAAAGGTCCTTTATATAACCTTTTTAAATTCTTATTTTAATATGTGCATAAATTAATTTTAACTTACACATAAACTCGTTTTATTCATATTTAAATATGCTTTTATACACAAATTAATCCCAACTAATAATTTTATTTTTATTTTTTCATGTATAATAAGTGTTCTAGAAGAATTATGTTGAAACACACTCTAATCAACTTTCAAACTCGTCTATTCCACACATTTGACCATTGCACTCAGTTTCACAAAGAAATCGTGCTATTTTGGTTTTAGGTGGAAACAATAATAAATATAGATAAAAAAAATGTAAATATAACTTTATATTATTTGCACCCAAAATTAGAAGAATTTATTAGTCAATTTTCTTAAATCATTTTATTATTATTATATTTTTTTTACATCCCTAATATACTCTATTAATATTTTTAAGGATTAAATATATTTTTAATCCTTCAACTTTTAGTAAAAATTGGAACTAGTTCCTTTTGAAAACCTTAAACCAATTAAGTTTCTTATTTTTAGAAATATATAAATTTAGTCCTTTTAACCGAATTTGATTAAGTTTATTTGACGTTTGGAATACATTTTATTATAGTATTTTAGTTTGTCTATATTTTTTAACACATATTCGCTTCAATATTAGTTGAGAAAAGCGTAAACTTAAAAATTTGGTTTGAAGAATTAAATCCACACATTTATAAAGATAAGGGACTAAATTGGTTTAAGGTTCCCAAGAGGAATTAATTACAATTTTCACTGAAGGACCAAAAACATATTTAACTCCATTTTTAATAATAAAACTCTTGAGTCTCACTAAATATACTAAATCAATCATTATAAAATAAAACATTATATATAATTAGTTTTTAATTAACAAATATTAAACCATAATGTGTCAAAAAATGTTATTTACATTTCTGTCGTACAAATATCATTACTAAAGTCTTCACTTCTAAACTAATACATTCAACAAGAAATATTTTAATAAGTGTAATTTGTTCTCCACATAATCACAGTTCAAATATTTTTTAATTGTCTATAATAATTAATAGTGTATACAAATTTTTAACCCTTTTTTCTTTTTGTATTTATTAATCAACCTTTTAGTTTCCATGGTTTACAACTTATGCATAATGAAAAATCATGATATATTTTTTTTAATAAAATTTATACACTATACATCACTAGAAACATTAACCTTTCATATAGAAAGACAATTTAAAATTTAATAATCATATATCATTCTACAAAATGACGTATATAAAAAAACATGAAAGATAAAACCAAATTCATAAAAATACACAACCCTACCAAAGAAAAAAAACTATTCATAGGAGGTAGAAGTTGATATTTATTACCAAATTATTTAATTTTATTTATTATTTTTCTTATCATATAAAAAGAATGTGCAAATAAACATATAATAGATATATTTTATCGTAAGCTTTCTACACTTCTAAAGCATCTACGTTGAAGATTATAATACTACTCATTATGTTATTATAATCAAAAGTGTAAGTTTAAAACATATATCTTATAAAATATTTTCATTAAAATGTACTAAAATGACATAAAATTCAAAACCATAACTCTTAAATAAAACATTAGATTATAAAAATAAAATTATATCTATCTTAAAAACATAAATAAATGAAAAAACCTTCCCAATAAGTTAAATGTAACAACCAAGTTCAAAAAGTGTTATAGCACAGTGCAATCCAAAAAAAATAAATCAAAATTTTATATTATAACCCTTGGAATGAAGACAATCGATCACTTGTTGTCATTATCCATTACATTTTTCTCTTACAGAGAAAAATATATCACAATTAAGCCACGCTGCAAAGACACATTCAGTGAAGAAAAAAATATCTAAGTCACAATTTCAAAAATCACAAAAATAAGTAACAAATATCTCTTTATACACATAAATTTCAACTGCAGTTTATATGAAAAAATACAATCCACTGGGAGAATTTATTGTCAGTAATATAAATAAAAATTTGAATTTCCATCAACCATTGGAATTTTACACTTGAACACTAGCCATTTCAGCCAGCATTCTGTGTATGTGTTTGGTTGTCAGGTGATATATGAACTTATTGAAACACAAGGCAGAGATTGCTACATCACTGCTGAGCTATGTAGTTATATGCATTCATGGGAACTCTGATGAGTAAATTTTAGGTAGAATAAGAGAAAATGAGAAGTTTAAATTACATGATATCATCATCCCAATCTCAATAAATTACATTTTACAGGCGACTTAAGGAATAGCATCTCAAAATTAGTGTCTGCCGCAAACAAAAGTTCACACCACACATGGTAATACAATTGAGACGTTCTTCCATCCCTCAAGCACCTTGCAAATCATCTTTGAATGTTGTTATCAATGAACGTCAGGTGTTGTCTAAATATCAGTTAAACCATCATAACGTCCATAGACTTCTTCACTTCTCCATTTTGTTAATCATACTGCTCAACTGTTTCTCTAACTGCAAACCAGACAGAAGGTGTTAGACCATGACTTCACTGCTGACTTCCAAATACCAAATTTTCAGAAAGCAAATGTGTGATAAGGTAATCCATGGTTGATCCTTGAGAGACTAAGGAACATCTTGGTAAGTAACATGCAGCTTTGGTAATAAATTAGTGCTTTCAAAATTTATGAATTATACGGATGTAGGTACAAGTCTTGGCACAAAAAAGGTAGCAGTCTTGGTAGGTTTTAATAAATTTACCATCCTTGGAACTAGTAGGAGTTTAATGTACTAATACTGCCTAAAACATGTTCCTATCACCTCGTGAACATGGTAATGGTAATAGGAGAGGTCTAATAACAGGTGAAACAATAGACTCAACAAATTTTACTAGTTGTATTAGAAGGTAGACTACAAGCTTAACTTAAGCTTAGTAGGTGGGATTTGCACCCACCTACTTATATAATATATATTTGGTCATATCTCTAGTGAATGTGGGATACTCTAATTGGACTTTGAATTTTGATATTGTTTGCCCAAGTCCCCCGTCATGTAGTATGGGGAGCTTGGTTAAGCATTTAAGTGTTGGATTGTCCCCTTTAATAGCTATTGAGGATGAGTTCCCCAAGTCATTGGATACGTTGTCTCAAAAAAGGCTACCCTCTTAGGGACAGTTTTATGATAAGGGTATGAGAATTAGGAAAGTCTAAGTATAGCTGGGTTACTGAAGTGCTTGGATACTTATCATAATTACAATTTTAGGTCCAATAATGGAATTCTAATATGAATAAAACTAATATTTTTCGATTTCTAATAATTAACTTATGAATTACAATTTTTAACCCCATCCTAATCTCATGTCAATGCACAGTTTCAATATGCCCCTAAACAGAGGCAACCAATTGTTCAATGGGAACAATGGTTGTTACCTGGATAGATTGTAAATTTAGAATTTACTTTGCAAAGGCAATGGGTACGGAATTTGAATAGAAATATATTGACGAAAAAACAAAAATGTGAGGTGTGAACGATTGAAACTAAAACATGGCATAAACAAATAGTTTGAGATGAAATAGAAGAGTAGGATGGACCAAGATTAAAATATACCTGAACATTTTTCATCTTTTGTCTTTGTAATTCCTCAACAAGGCTTCCAATGCTGACATAGGAGTTGAAAATAAGATGTACATTGAATTTAAGTTTCAAAGATTAAAGAATAAAAAATTCAGTTGTATCATGTACCTTTGTTGGAGTTGAACCACCTGAAAATGCAGCTCCTTCTCCCTGTTTGTTGCAGGTACCTGCAAGTTGTACAAATATGAAACCATTTAACACAACAGTACGAAAATAGCAAACTACAGCAAAATCTAAAAGATTACTTTTTTATTGTCTTTCTGCTTAATCCTTTACTTCATTCTTAAATTCATATCCGAACCGTGTCAACCACAGTTCCAAAATTCAACGTGTCATATTCCTTTAATATTTTTTATGGGTCTAATCATGGTCAAGAAGGTCTGCTACAGCAAGGGGAAAGAGGACGAGGATAAGTTTAGAAATAGGATGTCAATGCAAAACGGATTTGAGAAAAAGAAAACAGCAATCAAACACCTTTTGTTGGATATGTGAGCTCGTGTAAATCTGGTGTAAATCTGGAGTCAACGTAAGAAAGATGGCCATTTATGCAGTTTGTAATTTTAGTACCAATGTACTATTAAACTTTATGAGAGTGGCTTGTGACTAGATTGATTATGAAGTAGAAATATTGAATCATTGTTGTGTTATAAGTATTATGCCATACAAGGTTGTTAAACTCAAGAAGGATTGTAAGATTCTTACCCAAAATGCAACAACCGGATATTTACTCCATGAATATGCTTAAATATTGTAGAGATCTTTATATTTTTATAATAGTATAGTAGAAAAAAAAACTTCCCATTTTATTTAGGCCCAACAGCCACTCTAACCCAAATGACAACAGAAACCCTATTTTCATTCTCATTTTCCAGCGACAGGTGAAGACGGCTCCTGTGGAAAAATGCTCAGACAGTGGCAAACAAAGAAGATCCCCAGAGATGAAGCAGAGTCAGAAGGGAGTAGGGTCACACATGGGGGAGAAAGAATTTTGGAAAGAATACATTCAGTTTGTCACCCATTGTCTCTCCCTGAATTTATTGTTCATGGAAGATCAAGATCCTACTACAATACCGCTCATGAATGAAACCGGTCATGATTCACAGCACGCGATACTGTTTAGCACAAAAGATTGCGCACTTTCTTGATATGACTTATAATTTTAACAACGGTGGTGTTATGCAAATAAATCATTAATAGTTTTTTAAAGTAAACTCTTATAAGATTCAACCAGTCATTTGAATATAAACTGATAATTTGCATAGACTCTCCAATTTGACAACGTTAAGCACGCTAATCACTTGGATAGTTTTGGGTTGGATGTTGCCACGAAGGGCAGAGAAATTGTCCTTCTGGGGTATTTTAGTCTCCCAAATTTCCAAACTTTCTCCACATTCCCCTTGGATAATGCTTCTCATCATTAAAGAAAAAGTATGACGAGAAAAATTTGTACCAGAGTAATTTACCTGCAAACTATCAACTGCCCCTGCCTCCACTGGTTCTGCATTTTTACCTGTAACAAGTTAAAAAAGTAAAAGTAAACAAACTGAATTGCCAGATATTTTAAGGGGAAACACACACAGAAGCATTACCAGAAGACTGCTCTGCATACTTTATTAATTTTATAATCTCTTCCTGGCAAAACCCATTGGAAAATAAGGTTATGATATATACTTGTCAAGTGTAAAAACGATAGAAAACTAAGAAATTCAACAAAAAAATACCCTTTGCAAACCATTCTGTTGCAAGATGCACTGAAGCGATGGAAGAATGGCACCAGCCATGAAATTTTGATTTGGTGGACTGGTAGGACTGACAACTGGGCCAGAAGCATTGTTTGAAGGACCCTAAATGAGGAAAAGAAAAGGCAATGGTTACAAAGCCATTGCGTAAAACATAAATCACCAAGTTCCATCTTGGTAATTAATGAAATCCACCATTCAAGCAGACAAATTCAACCAAAATTGTTATAATCACAAATTAGCAAAGGTACAATCTTTAATAAACAGTATAATGTGCATATAATGACTCTAGCAGATCAAACCAGAAATTAACAAGATCCATAACTCATATATGATGGCACTATTTGAAGATTCACCATACACAAGAAAAATGACAATACACACTCATTTCACAAACTCTTCAATATAAGGTGAATTTCATGTTGGTCCCACTAGTTAATATAAATAAGACGTTACCACCCACGAGATTTAGTGGGTTCCATATTACTTTCACCCAATAATGAAGTGCCAAAAAAACTGCTTTACTAATCTCTACAAAGAAATCTTCATCATGGATAAAAGTAATAGGTAAAAATATCTGCCATTTGATACAGACCATTGGATTGAGATCAGCCGATGTGACCTTAAACCGCCCCCTACGCTGGACAAACGCTCCATCTGATGGGTCATCAACTGTGCACAACAAAAAAAAAAACAAAGAAAAAATATATACAAGTCATTTTCCAATGCATTTAATTTTAGATAAAATAAAAATCTAGCTGGAACAGAAGAAAGAAAACTATAAAGTTTATCAAAATACCAAGCAGACTAAGAAGATACACCTACCCAATGGAAGGTTGTTGGTATCTCTCTTCTGTCGATATTGCAATGGTCCACTGTGATTCCTCTCCGAAGAATACTTTGTTTGTAGGTAATCCCTTTTAAGAAAAGCAGAACATATGATAGCACATTGCAAACCAAATATGCAGCAATAGTAGAGTAACAAGAATGTCTACTAGAAAAATAAAATATCACAATTCTCTCGATCTCAGATCATTATAAAACCAAGCTTTCAACATATACCAAATTTTCATAAATTATTAGTAATCATGTTTCATTTCCTAATGCAACCAGTGCAACTGCAAGTATGATAAACAAAACCCAAAATATAAAAGTGATGAAGACAAGCACAAAACAAAGTGACAGACATTGCACAGCATGTGTAGCTATAAATTTTGGACAATTCAGTTTGCTCAGATCCTTTTGAAAAAAATACTTCATTTCCAAGAAACTGATTTTGAATGAGAAGTTCTAATAACTGGTCCAGAAGAAAATGGAGAAGAAAAATAATGAAGCTACAAACAATTGTTGTAACAATGAAAAATTACCTGTCCCCATCAGTAACAACCTTTTTGGGAAAAAGAAAATTATCAGGTAGCAAAGAACCACTCGGAAACTTTTTTTGCTGATTGTTGGCGTTTTGTTGTAATGAAGAACTTGGCCCAGAACTTTCATTTCCATAATCCTGATCCAGATCTCTTGGACTGTTGTTATTAACGTCATCCTCACACATATCAAAACATCCTCTGCATGATTTACATATAAATAAGATCAAATGTTCTATAATTAAAAATGCATTGTTATTTGCTAAACTATAACATAATTGTAGAAAATGCTAGGAAGAATTTCAACTGGTCACCAAAAGAATACTGATTTGAATATTCAATTATACATGCCATTTGCCACATCCAAAATTTCTCTTTAATTCTTAATTAGACAAAAAAAAGGTAATATAAACAAGTATATCATTCTATATTTTTATTAATAAATGGAGAACTGAATCTAAAAGAATATTATTGCTTAAACTTCTACATACATCATATAGTAAGATTTAATGAATTGATTTGAGATAAAGTGATAGCAAAGGGCTCAGTTTGCACATTATAACTATTTTACATAAATAATTACTAAACATAAAACGAACAACCTGATTTCTAACATACAACCAACAGTGTTTCAGCTTGCAATACAAGTTCCCACATAAGTGGAAACACATATGATATCATAACCCAAATTTCAAACACATCGCTAACACTTGAAAATTTAAAAAAAAGAAAGAAGATGAAAGGGAAAGACCGAGAAGATAAACATACTTAAGTGCTTGAAGAGGTTTACTAGGAAATGAAGCAAGCGAACCCTCCAAATCCTGAAGATTATTAAATCCATCCTGAAATATGGATATGGTGTAAATCCTGTCCAGTATACTTAAACAAAAAGGTTTATAGTTCAAAAAAGCACAAGGTAAAATAAGCATTAGATCACTTTTGGACAATAACAGTACCTCCTTGTTCTGAATGGGTGCATCATCTGAATGATTAGCTGTTACAGATGATAACGTCTCTGCAGAATCCCTGAAGTCATCCGATCTGACTTTTTCCTTCTTATCCTTTTGTGGCTCATCTACATTAGGTATGTCATCATCTTGAATCTGTTGACAAAAGAAAAATGTTTTACAAAAAGATAACAATGTCCAACAATGCTTAAGTTTCCAACCTAATTAAAAAGAATAAATAAATAAGACAAAGTAGGAAGGTAAAATTACTTACAAGAGCAGCTTGACTTTTTAAATCTTCCAGGTTAAAATTCCAGGCACTAATTCCTCGAATATATTCTTTCTGTACGTACAATACAACACAACACAGACACAATGATACAGTAAAGAGACATAATGAGAAATTGTACTCATAAAACATCACCTTGCATAAACAGTCACAGAAGCAATCATTTACACGCATAACTTAAAACAAACCTACCTGAGATAACTGATCCTTATCCTCATAAAGAGCCTTGTTCTGCACCAATAAATCTGCCTCTTTAGCCTGTTACACAAGCAAGAGAAATGATAACAAAAACCCAAATAATTTATACATAAAACAGGGGAATTTGCAAATGAACAGCAAACCTTCAGCGATCTAAAACGATCTCCTAAAGGAGCCAGCCCTTCTAGAATGGTGCGAGCAAGATATTTGCTAGCGCGTGCATGTTTGAAAAAGTGGTGCTTTAAAAGCTTTTCTGAACTTGGACGCTTTTTTGGGTCTTTTACTAAGCAGGTGGCAACCAACTCCTTGAAAGCCTAAAAAGAGATGAGGAAAAGTTTAGATATAAAAAAAGAATACAAGTAATAGATGCTACGAACTACAAAGTGCTTTAGTAAACAACACAAACCTTTGAAAATCTCTTGTCTCTTTCATAATCAAGACCTGGAGGGGCATTTTGTAAAGTCATAAGCAAAACCTGCATCCAGAAAATAAGTGAAAAAATTCAACCATGAGCTCACAGAAACAGAGACATGCAGCTGATAGGCAATTGCAAATATTCGAAGACAAGAAAATTACTTTCATAGGTGGATACTTGGAAAATGGGGCATGACCATGAGCAAGTTCAAGTGCTGTTATACCAAATGACCATATATCTGCTCTGTTCACAGAAAAAAAAAAATAGAGAACCCAGCAGAGTGTAAGATATCAGGAACCAAAAGGATAACAATAACAAAAGTATTAATTGTGCATACTAGGGAAGAAAAGAATAGAAAACACTTACTTAAAATCATATCCATGTAATTGCTGCATGACTTCAGGAGCCATCCTGTGGAAATAAAGACAATCCATAGCTTCAATAATCATTCACATGATAGTAACCAGACGAAGAACAACAATAAAGGAGGGTTAATACCAGCAAGGTGTTCCAACAAAAGTGTTTCTTGAACGTTGCCTGTCTCCAGTATCAAACATACATGCTGACACTCCAAAGTCAGCTAGTTTGACTGCACCATTAGAATCAAGCAGAATATTTCCCGCCTGCACAGTTGCAAATATTTAAAAGAGGAGAAAAAGAACAGAAAACCAACAAACATGAGGAAACGGGAAAGATAAAAATAAGATATAGTTGTTGAGTTCAGCTACAGCTTTACAAGCACCACAAAAGAAGAAAACCAAAATCTCAGATTCAATGCATTAATGCTATTTAGTTTAAGATTAAGAAATCTAGCTTTAAGATTCTCAATTTTCAATATCACAAGGGTGCATAGGTTTTAAAAAATAAGAGGGCAGATAGCTAATGCATCACACCTTAACATCTCTATGTATGTGACCATGGGCATGAAGATAAACAAGAGCTTTGAGAACTTCATGCAATAAAGTAGCAATAACAGGCTCTTCAAAACCTTCCGGATAGGCAGATTTCATTATATGGAGGCAAGAACCCCCAGCCATGTATGGCATTACAACCCATAGATTGTGTCCAGTAGTAAAAGAGCAATGTGCCTGTAAAACATTTGGATGATCAATCAAGCTCATGGTCTGTACCTCTCTTCGAATGCCATCCTGCACAATTTGCAGAAGTATCAATAAGAATGTATCCAATATGACAGATATGGAATATAGTCACATAGATGAATAGACAAATAATTATCAAACAATGAATTAGAGATTGAATAAAATTATCCTTGAATTAAAGCAAATAATGCAACCCACATAATTCAACAGACTTAAAGAGTGAACAAGGGAGGAGACAAATACATAAATTAGCACCAAACAATGTAATGAATAGTGATGGTTGAAATCATTCTTTCATAATATCATTAGCCCCCGAAACCAAGTATGAAGGAACTAACAGCACAATTTAACTAAAAGGAATGTGATGTGAAATTGAAAAAATGTCTACATACCAAATCATTATTGCACTTCTCTAGATCGAGAACCTTGATTGCAACTATCTCGTTGAGAGGAACACAAAGAGCCCTGTATACAGAGGCACTAACGCCTTCACCAACTTCTTCATATAACTTGTAATCTTCTGCATTAAGAGGGAATCTTTTTTCCAAAGCATGCTCCATTTTTCTTCTTATAACATAACATCAATATGTTTATTATTAAATGCACCACCCGAAAAAATTTGGTCACATACTGAAGTGGTGAAATCAATGTTATAATACTTCCAGGTTGGTAGCATTTGCCGTTTTCTCAAACCAAACTAGAAAGTGCATCCAACAACTTTACAGGGATGCTCTTTTATCCACAACCAAAATGCTCCTTTCAACACTGATAATGCTGTAAGTAACTGATAATCGCTCTAATTCAATTTTAATTAGTATTGCCAATCTTGAATTTTGAGATGTCTGCCTACTTTTTATTCAGCAAGGTGTAACAAATTAAACAGACACTATAACATATTACACAACTAAAACAGCACGAGATAAGAACCAGAGGAATCCATTTAGCACTGCACGCGGATAGGAAGGAGAAGAGGGAATCACGTCAATCTCCAATATCTGCAGCAATGGTGACAACGAAAAATTCACTACTCAAGAAAATTAAACAATTCTCCCTACAAATTAAAAAATATTACAGAACAGAATTAGAAGTGAGATCCACACTTGCAATAATACCACAAAGATGATATCCATCATATATCTTTGCATATATATGCAATGCAAGTATCATGAACTAGCAATCTAAAGATTAAGGTACTAGGTGAAGACACATGAATGGATTCATAATATATCTCTAACATGCATCCTCAATCAAGAGCTACTAAATGATGCACAGGCCTACTTAACTTGTCTTAAATTTAACTTTTCATTAGAAGAATGAGTCTGACAAGAATAAAACCTTAGACCACTAAGAGAAAAACAATTATGAAAATCAGAAAATTAATTTCAACTGTTAAAATAAAAGTAATGTTTTTACCTCGCTTATTTAGGGCTTCAATTTTCTTTAAAAGGAGATTTTGATCCAAAAAGAATTTTTGAAAGAGCATATTTTTTTAACGAATAAAACATAAAAGAGTGAGCTTTAAAAGCTCTAACTTCAGAAACTCTTGACTTCAACTCCTCTATTTCAAATCAAGAACACATTATCCTTGAAACTTTAACTTAAAAGTAATCTTTAATCTCAAAGAATTATAAAATTACCAAACAGACTACTTTATTTCATGTGGTTTTGCTACCATTAAAACTCTTTATTTCTAGATGATAGGTTATGGCTCAAATCAAATGTCTACTTTTGGGAGAAGATTACTGGTTTAGATATGCATGGCACTATCAATATTCTTTTTTATTTTTTGCCTATTTACTTTGTTCTTTGCTCTTACATTATGGAAGATTCCTCATGCTTTAATTAAAAAGAAAAAAGATCCTTAAACTTTAAAGCTCCGAGTCCTAGCCTAGGCAACTTCCATGATTAAGGCAGTAAAATAGACTCAGATTCATTTAACCACCTCAACATACACAAGGCAAAACCAAAATAATCCAGCTCCTTATCCATCACTCATTACCAACAAATAAATGTAACTTGTTTAATTTATCCTTTGTAAAGTCAGTAGCAGTAGCTAGAAACAAACCTTTGGCAGTTCAATCACATGTCAGTTCTGTTGGGTGCTTAAATACATCACCAATTGCCAACATAAAACAGGACCAGTATGCCATTGGGAATTCCAACCTAAAACACAAGATTTATCAAAGTCTTTTCCTAATGCCAATGGAATATGTTTCAATCCAAAATATATGATAAAGATTTCTTGCACATTCTTAGGTGCTGCTGAACGAATTTCCGCAGCATATAAAATTCAACACCACCCCTCCCTCCCTCTCAAAATCCACTGCTCATAGGGAAGCAGATGGTTCAAGGTATGGACATCCTTCTTCCCAATTCAAACAGTATTTCAGTAAGCTTAGGACTCAAGCCTTAAAAATGCTAAGTCATCTGAATTCTTTTTGCTTCCAAAAATCTAATAAGACATTATTCACCTCTGCAAGACCTGATAACTAAAATAATAACTGAGCCAGAGAAAAACCCACCTTTCAATGTGTTAGTAAATTTCTCTTTTTTATTAAAAGAGAAAAGTAAGTCCTTAAAACATGAAAGCTCATTGACCTCCAAGTAAAGGAAATTTTCCAAGACTGGGCCAGCAAAATAGATTATAAGATTCAGGTAATCTCCTCAACATACAAGCAGAAGCAACGTTAAAATCATCCAGCTGTACATCCATCCCTCTCTGACAACAAATAAATATAATTTGTTTAATGCATGATGCAGCCTTTGTAATGTCAGAGTCATTATAATTTAAAACTTCAGCAGTTCAACCACACTAGTCTTGTTAGTTGCTAAAGTACATCTCCAACTGCCAACACAATAAAGCCTATGCCATGGCCAATTCCAGCATACAACACAAGATTCATCATAAGGGGCTTTTCCTAATGGAATTTTCTTGATCGAAAACATTAGATACAAATTTTCTTGTACATCCTTTAGTGCTGTAATGGACTAGCTAGCAGCATATAAAATTCTACAACAAATTCCCCTTTCCTCTCAAAGTCCTCTCACGGGGTAATAAATAATATCAATGCATAAGGTACACACCACACACTTCACAATATAACCAACACTTCAGCAATGCTTTGCTGTTAGCACTCAAGCCTTGAAAAGCTAAGGGCTTTAGATACAATTAACCATTATAGATCACATAACACTTGTAAGTATACCCTCTTCCTATCCACAAGCCATTACTCTTGCAATAAATTGAGCTACAAAAAATCCAGCCTTCTATGTTTGTCATTATTTACCTAACAAGGACTGCTATTATCAATGCACAAACTTCATTCCCGTGCAGAATTTATTCCTCTATTCTCAAATATCTATCCACCTAAAAATCAGTAAATGGAAGAAGATTATTTATGCTTCCAATGGACTTCTTTGTATGTACTCAAAACACCATAATCATGGAACTCCAAGCTAGTCATCCAAAGCTTGATATGGTTCATTTGAGTAATTAAGTGATGACATTCGTAGAAACTCATTAATAAACACCACCAAATTTGAAAGCAGAAAGAAAATTAACAAGGAATTTAAGGACAACATGGGGAGATTGAGGTGTGTGTTCATATAGATAATTTTCTGAGATAGAAATATCATTTATCCTCAATAATTAGGCAGAGAAATTCCATGCATGTTATATATTAAGAAAACCTAAGCAAATCAAAGCAACAAATATAGTAGGTATGGCTTACATAAAAATGGGTGAATACACCGCAATCCAAGCTTCTCCAGTTAGGTAAAATTTGATCTAGCTAAATTTGGGCTTCTCTTTTCCTCAAAAGGAGCATTTGGAGCAAACGAATTTTAGAAATATAAATGTTCAAAGAGCAACTTATTTAAGTGAAGAAACAGTTAAAAGAATGAGCATTTAAGAAACTGGTTTTACATGCAGTTTAATTTTAAATTAAAACTCTGGGCTTCTACTTCAACTTTAAAGTTGCTTTTATGCTCCACAAAGGTTAAAACACTAACCATACAAATATATTTCTCGTATAAACTATGCTTTCCTTGAGGGTGGGTAATAGATTCCAGTTTTGGGATGACTTGGGTAGAAAATCAGCTCTTGATATATGCTTACACACATCTCTCTTGTCTTTCCCCCAAACAATGAGTTAGAAGTTAGAAAAATGATTTGCATGAAACCATGATTACTCCCTAGAAGAGTCCACGGATCAATTATTTGATATGGGCTAGAACTTGGAAGATAATATATGGAACCAAGGAGACCTAGATCAATTGTACTTTAGTTTTTCAATAGTCCTTTCCAGAAACTCAAAGCTCCACCTAACATCACATCTTGTATCTGGTTGGTTACAGGAATAGAATTATTTCAATTAACATGTTGCAAGTTTTTAGGCCACATACAGCTCTTTCCTCTCATATGCAAGTTATGGTGCCTACTTAGGATCCATTCCACATTTATACTTCCAATGCTCAGCCACTGTTTCTGTATGGAATTCCTTGATTTGCCGTCTATTATTTCAGACATATGCTAAATCCCTGGACCTATACTCGACAATTAGCTTTCAAGATTGTGGTAAACAAAAAGGAGAAGCTCAGGGCACAAGGTGTGTACATCCTTCTCTCCCCAATAGATAAAGCACTTCAAAAAGCTTAGTTCTCCTTTTATAAAGGAGAGACAAAAAACAATTTCCTTGAAAAGTTAAGATTTAAGAGCTCCTGGACCTCTGAGCCAAGAAAGCTTCCCATGATTGATCCAGAAAATAGATTTTAAGATTCAAGTAATACCCAGCATACAAAATGAAGGAAAACTAAAATAAACCAGCCATGCCCATCCATTACTCCATTGCAACAAATAAATGTAAGTTGTTTAATCCATGCTTTGTAAGGTCAGAGTCAATAATAGAAATAAACCTTCACCGCCTCAACCACACATCAATTTTCTAGTTGCTTAATTACACCCCCAATTGCAAACACAGCATTGCCCGTAACATGGACAATTCCAACCTATAACATAAGATTTATAGTAAGGCCTTTTCCTAATAGAATCTGCTGAACTTAACACTAGATAAGGAATTCAGTTTGTTGTATATCCTCTAGTGCTGCAATGGATTTCCGACCAGCATATAACATTCAACAACAAATCCCCCCACCCTCCCACTCAAAATCCTCCTCCCACAGGGAACAAATGATATCAGGCCATAAGGTACAGACTGCAGACTTCCTACCTATACAAACAACATTGCAGCATGTTTGGCCGATAGCACTACAGCTTTGAAGAGCATAATTTTTTAGATCCCACAAAAATTAGACAGATCCATAAACACATCAAAGTATACCCTCTTCCTCACTCCAAGCCACGGCTACTACGATAAACTGATCCACGGAAAAATCCACCTTTTTTCTCTGTCTGTCATTATTTACTTCAACAAGACCTACCATTATTATCTACCCAAGAATTTCATTTCCATGCAAAATCTATTTCACCATTCCCAAATCCTAGACTTGCATTAACTCAGATACACAACCCAGTGAAGTCAACCGATGCAAAATCCAACAATTAAGACAGTGCCTAGTAAAGCACCAAATCCAATCCCCAGTCTTAATAAAAAAAATAAAAAAAAAACATCTTTCAAAGATTTTCAACATCTATTAGCACTTCAGCTGCAACAGAATCATGAAATTCAACAAAAGCAAACAACCCACAGGCATTTTGATCAACACAATTCACCGATAAAAGCAAGAACAAACATTATGGCTGCCACGAAAAGGGAACAAAAGAGAATTCCCCCTTAGTAAATGATAAAAAAAAAAAAAAAAGGAACATTCAAGAGAGGTAAACGACAGATTAAGCAGAGAGAGAAAATCCGTGAATTGAAATTAGAGTTGGGAATTGACGAACCTAGGGTTTCCAGTGCGAAGAAGAAAGA
>Ga0209389_1001595_pt1 | contig 16221 bp, 11 predicted proteins | sample CowpearedBW_FD_187526 | JGI IMG/M metagenome (GOLD analysis project Ga0209389, IMG submission 187526) | Root nodule microbial communities of legume samples collected from California, USA - Cow pea red BW (SPAdes) (version 2) | ecosystem: Host-associated > Plants > Roots > Nodule | place: USA...
GTTTATCTCGGATACTTAAACCATTTTCGCGATTCCGTACCCGCGTCGAAGACAAACGAGACGAGTAACAATCATCACGTTCTCTCCATTCTCTACATTTCCTCGGACGGGTTTTCCTTCGCCACCAAGATATCTCTCTCTTTCGTTCTTGTAGCTTTTAGTTCTCTGCGAAATCCTCCATGTTAGAATCAGAGGTTCACGATTTATCGGACGACGCAGATTACGCCGCGTCGCAGCAACAAGTAAGACCGTCGCCCTTCTAACTTCACGATTTCTGGTGACCTTTTTTTTTTTCGATCAATTTGCGTTTCAATCAGGGTTTTCCGCGATTCAATTGAATACTCCATTCATGCACTGCCTTTTATCCTTAAAGTTGACTGACTCACCATTTTTCTTTTCGGATTGATTGGGATTAGGGATCTGCTAGCATGATGCTGCGGAGTGACAGTACCAAGAACTCCCCTCGGGAAGGTGCCGAAATTGTATTTATGAAGGAAAATGTCGCAATTCATCCGACTCAGTTTGCCTCTGAAAGAATCAGTGGAAGACTGAAATTGATTAAGCAAAGCTCGTCTTTGTTTATGGTGATCATTAATCATTTTAGTTTCTTTTTTGGTCTTGTACTAATAATTATTAATTGATGCAAATGTCTTCTTGCCGCTTCTAGACTTGGATACCTTACAAAGGGCATAGCTCAGAGGCCAGGCTGTCTGATGATGGTAGTTTACATTCTGTATGACTTTCCTTCCCTTTGCAACGTGATCTATATGTTTAATTTTTTTTTTTCATTTCATGCTCAGAAAGAAACCTCTATACCATAAAGGCGGTGTCCTTCACCGAAATCAGGTCCATCCGGAGGCACACCCCTGCTCTTGCGTGGCCATATATCATTGTTGTTCTATCATCAGGTGAATTACTCTTTATGAATACGGTGGGTTTTACATGTTTTTTTTTTTTAAATGATTGTTTTGTTCTATATTACTCTTCTGGCCTTCTATAAACCAGGTAGTTTATCTTTTAGGTGTATTTACCCATATCTTATATGGAATCAAGAGGTACACATGGTTTGATAATGTAATATCAAATTGGTTACAGGGTGTTAATTCCAGTTATTCTGGGCATAAGTTCAATATCTTGGATGGATGATAAATAATTCTTTTGTAGGGTAGGTGACTTAAAATTTCTACATGTGTTCTGCCCTTTTCTGGTAAGATAACTGATGTGCTGGTGTACAATTCATCTGGATTTTAATCTGCAGACACTGCATAAGTGGATACCCTTTCATAGAACTCAAACTTGGTTATTAACTGACTTCTATATGCCTAACAAAAACCGGAAGGGAACCTAGTCTAAGCATTCCAGCCTGATTGAGTAAAAAGCTAACTATCTGTAAACATTTGAAGTGTTGTCTAATTGGTCTAGCCTTGTATAGCACTGGAAAATTTTATAGAAGGTTCCTTAAAGTTGGTGATAGAATGTGAGAAAACGATAGATTTTTTTTTTTTAATGTGCTTGAGAGTATTTTTCACTCAGCAGATTGATCAGTTTATAATAAGAATGGTTATAAAAATACTATGTAACTACTATTATTTTTAAGAGAACCTTTAAAATATGACAATTTCCTAAGATAGGTATGTGGAACTCAGCTAAATACCAGCAAAGCTACTTGGAAGGTTAATAAACTGTAAATGCTTTATTTCAAACATAGATGAATGCATCTCAATGTGATTTATTGTGATGCATGGATGTAGGGTCAGTAATTTTTGAAAATTTTAGGTAGGGCTGCGAGAGTCTTTGATAAGAGTTATTCTTGTTATTTTTAGAGGACAAGATGTTTGTGTTATGTTGCATAAGAAAGTCTCAAGAAGATCCACTAGACATTAAGATGACAAGGTTATCTAGATGTGAATGTTCACTTTAAGAGACTCAATGAGAAATAAGAGAATATTGATTCAAGATAAGTAAATAAAATGAACAAAATGACAAGACATAATCATAAAGGATTGGAAGCAATGAACGTAAGAACATAAAGGAATTTGAAATGAAGAAACAAAAGATGGAAAAGAAAGGGAATGGAAGATGATAGGAAAGGTGGGATGACAGTTTGGGGATGGACCAACCCAAGATGAGTGGTGGTTGCCTCCACTTGAACCAAAGTTGAAGATAAGATCAAGGGATGGGCTCATTCTCAAAGAGAACTCACAACAAAAAATGGCTATAATAACTTTACTTCTTCATTCAACAACTCTTTACAAGTGGGAAGAAGATCCTCTTATAAGCTAAGAGAGGGACTTCCTAGCAATAATACAAAGATGAGGGATACTCCAACAAAATCACAAAGTATCTTTCTAGAAGCCTAATAATGAGGGAAGGTGAAAATTCTCATTTGCAAAATCTTCAAAAAGTGCATTCTCTCTCCTTCAATTTTGCATAGTGGTCCCCACTCCAAGATGCTCTCTTCTCCACTTTCATGATGCTCTCTTCTCCACTCCTAAGGGTGTCTTCTTAGCAAAACTAAGGGTGTAGTGAGTACATTCCCTTGGTCTAGCCTCCTCCTAAGCCCTTCATTCCTCTAAAAGGTGACAACCTTAAAAGGGGAGGTGCCACTAGTAAATCTACAAAAGTCATGACACAAACATGAGTCTATAATTTATTTAAGGCAAAAACTAAGCAAACTAATAGAAGAAAGGTGAAGAAACCTCCCTCCAACCATGCTTATTTTCCTTAAACACTTTCCTCCATCCTTGGTAGGGGTTAGGGACTCATCAATCTTGTAATATGATAGTTGAAAAATAAAGTTTAGTGTATTTAAAAATGTTGAATAACATATAAAAAATGTCATATCTTTCCTTTTTATTCATAACGGCTGAATATGGGATTGAAATAGAGGAGCAGTGGGAGTGGTTCTCAATAATGCCGATAGAAGGCAAAACAAGGCAAAACAGTGCATGCTTTCCTACTATGGTATAGGGTTCAAAATTCCATTTTTACCCTTGAAATATTGTTTGTGGTTGTTGGGGAGGTAAAGTATTCATGACAGTTACATCTGTTTTGACCTTGATTCCTTCAGACATTATAGGGGTACTTATTATCCTTCTTTCTTATGACTTTTTCATTAATTTCATCATCATCTTTTACTTTTTTGGCTCATTACAATGTTTGTATTGCTCGCAGTTTGATGGTGATTATTGTGACTTATTGTTTATTATGATTTTTTTTTTATTTATATATGTAGTATAAATTATTTTATTTGTATTATAGCGTTTAAAATAGCAATCATTCCGTCTCCTGCTATCATTTTTATTGTTTTCATAGTTAGCTGATTCATGCGACTTTCTAAGATTGAGTTTGTTTTTAATAATATATGTCAGAAAATACAAGTACATGTTTTTGTTTTTGATGATTTTTCGAGTCTCTGTACATTTTTTATGCTGGCTTTTTAAGCAGTCGGTGTATATTGTTGCTTTCTATACTATCATGAGTTGTTTTTGCCAATGTTGGTGCACCAATGCTTGTAACACCAATTACTATTAACTAAATTTGAATAACTTTGAACCTTTTCCAAGTATTTGAGTACCAAGCTGTGATTTCTACCATTGATCTGTATGCTCCATTTGTATGATTAAATTGTTTTGTCTTGTCTTTTTATTTATCTCATGTTGAACTTAATTGCCGGCTCACTCTATACCTTATTATATGATGTGTTCTACTATTCAATCTTGTCTGGATAAAATTTTGCAGGACTTGCTTATCCTCCACTCTATTTTTATAGTGGAGGAGTCAAAGAATTTCTTGCTACAATAAAGCAGCATGTTCTTCTTGTGAGGTTAGCCTCATATGCCATGCCTCTACTGATTTATTCTTTTTTAATTTTCTTTTTTCATTTGTAATTATTAATAGTGCCATAACCAATCTTATGTAGCTAGTTGTTGATCCTGCATTTGTTTCTATGGATTTATATGATGTTGTTATTTCAATGTGTGAACATGCAATTTGGCAGTGTTTAATTGTCAGAAAAATTATTTTTATATGATATCATTATGTATTATGTGCAAGAGTTAACCATTTTTAGTCATGAACAAATGATGAGGTATGTGCCACATTCATGACATCCTAATAAGTGCAATGATTTTTTAGATGATGGAGAATCATCATCAAGCGCATTTTCTACACTTGTAAATTGTAATTTACAAATTTACACTAGCCTTTTCCTCCTTTGTGCACATCAAGATCACTCTTTAATGCTGCCGTTATTCTTATATTATATTTGCAAGACAAAATGATATTATATTTGCAGCACGTTTCTATGATTTCTTATTCAAGGTTTTCATGCAAATTTCTTCATATAATCTTATTCTTATGCCTAATGTAGATCTGAAGAGGATGCCAATGTATTCCTTGTAAATGATTTTCAGAATACACTTCAGGTATGAGTGGTTTAATTCAATTGACTTTGTTTGGTTTTACAGCTGGATCATAGATTCATACTGTCTTTTGTGGATTGAGAGCAATATTTTGCAAAGAAGGAAAATTTACATCAGTGATAGAAGATCATAAGCAACTTGTTCCTCTTTTGTTCTCATTCTCACAGTTCAAATGTTAATAAATAGTTGTTCTTGCTTGAAAAATGAGATGAATGAAAGTGCTTATGTCTATAATTCCCTTAGGTCTGTGAAGGCCCTTTTTTATAATAATTAAATATCAAGCCACTTAAATTGGGTTGCTATATTTTTTCTAAACATTTGCAATGACTTCCAGAGGACTTTGTCTTCCTTGGAGCTGCCCAGAGCTGTTCCCATTGCATGTGGACCTTCAAATCTGTCTGTTGATGAATCCGTTCTGAATGAGAACCAAGGAAGGGCTGATAATGATGTCAATAATGGAAGTTTTAGTGCTACTCAGTTCCCTGGGAGACCTAGTCATAAAGTAGATCCTGCTCGAGACCTCTCTATTCATGTTTTAGAGAAGTTTTCGCTAGTCACAAAATTTGCCCGAGAGACAACATCACAACTTTTTGGGGAAAACCATAGCAATGGATTCAGCGAGAGGAGGACCCATATCCGGAATAATCTTGATCATCCTAGGAAGTCTTCCCACGCTGAGGAAAAGACTTCTGATGAAAGTTGTGTTGCCTTGGATTCTCAGGAGGTTGCCTTGGATTCTCAGGAGGTAACCTATTTTTCTTGCATCGCAACTGTACATTTTAGTTTACAATCTGCATGAAAACTTGTTTTTTTTTAGGCACCAAAATTATTTTAATTAGAAATGTTTGGTGTGCTTTCTTTGTTGGTATCTTCTACCCTGAACATAATTAACTTCCAATGAACAGTGTGGCATTGAGTAATGAAATCTGATGTGAGATGGAGGCCGTTGCGAAGCTTCTGATCTGGGTTACTTTAATAGTTTCATTGGCTACTTTCAAGATATTTCATTAAACACAAGGGTTTTAATTTGCTGAGGCAACAGGCTTCAATAAGTGTTTCATTGAAGAAAGACACAAATATTAGAAAAGGATAAAACAATAATTTTTTTTTACTATTTTGCATTCATATTTAAGGTGCTAGGGTTTGTTAAATGTCACACTGACTTATTAAAAATGACCAGTTAAGTCAATTTCCTTGTCCATGTGTTAAGTTGGCTTCTGTAAATCTGTGTTAAATAATCTGAAATTATGGAGGTAATATCATAGTGTCTACTGTTATGAAATTGATTTGGCATACTTCTTATATTTGTAAAAAATTGCTTGTCCATAACTTTTATGAATAATCTGAATTTTATGGAGGTAATATTATATTTAGTGTCTATTTTTTATTGATATAGAATATTGCTGATATTTGTAAAAAAATTATTTGATTTTGGATACTCTGCTTAAATTTGTATAAAATTATAGTGTAATTTCCCCTTGTTCCCTGTTACACTGTATAATATTAATTATATGGTCTTTTGTCTGTCTTCTGGCAGTTTGAAAATTTATCATTAGTATGGGGAAAACCACGGCAACCACCTCTAGGTTCTTCAGAGGTATGAAATGTATATTTGATATAATAGGTATTATTTCTTATACAGGCTGCTAATATCATCATATTATGTATAAGGACATCTCTTGCATATACTCTTTTGCATGATGGCCATTGTAAACGTGCAATTTTGCTTATTGTTTCTTTTGCAAATGATGCAATTCATTGGTAGCTAAGGCTTTTACGGAGAAACAGAGGATAAGCCCCTGAATAATTGTAACAAAATAACTATTAGCTAACAACAGTTAGTTGGTTATTGTTGGATGCATGGTTTATGAGTACTGTGCAAATCACTACAATATCTTCAGCTTGGCTATACAAGTTTCACTTGAAGTGTTTGAATGAATCCCACAAATGAATTGTGCAATACTTGCTATAGGTATTGCTTGAAAGATCGTCAAGTCATGCATTATGTGATTCTTGAAAACTCTAATCGGAGGAATCATGTCAATTCTTGGTGGTCTTCTGCCCAAGCTCTAAGAAGTGACCCAAGAAAGCATATGCTGACCACCATCATGGAATCTGTCATGTGATAGATGGAGGAAGTTGGAGATACCTGTTTGTTGGGAAAGACGCATGTTGTTGGGTTAGCGAGCTGAATTTCAGATTGAGAGGAGTGGTAGAAGGGGAAAAGATGCACGCTTTTATGGTGGCTTTAGGGGTAGAAGCCTTAGGATGATGGTACCAATGGAGGGAATCTTGTAAGCCAAACCCATCTTGGCAACCGATCAAGAATGTTTTCATTCAAAGATTCCATCCCACTATGATGAGAAGTCATTTTAAATTGCTGTTAGCTCTGAACAGGCCAGATCTGTGAGCTGGTTATCACTCAATTTGAATGATATTTAGGGGTAATGGAGGTTTTTTAAGAGTAGAACCTGATGGACATGTTCTTGAATAACGTGAAGAATAAGATGCGTGCAGCAGAGTTGAAGCCTTATGAATCAAGAAACTGTCAGAGAGGATGAGCAAAGCTCAAAAATAGAACTTTGCAGTGGCGAGCACAGGAGGCCATCTTGGAGGAAGTGAGCTAGTTCTTATCAGATCATTACAAATAATAGATCCAATGGGGACTGGAATTTTAGCATCTGAAAGTGATTTGTATTAAGGAGTACTGCCTTTCAAGAGACTGTTAGAAGCAGAAATACGAGAAAAGGTCAGAAAAGGGGAGTGTTTCACGGTTAATGAGAAGTTTGGACATACCCACGTCTGCAAGATAAGCAGTAGAGAAGACTATGAGAGAATGGCACCCACCGTGGAGGTGTTAATTATGCAGAAGGTTCTACAGATGGTGGGACTAGTTGGGAGTGAGCATTAGATATTGAATTGCACGTTGAGGACAAGTTGGGTTTTTTAGGGGGGATTGATTGGTTACTGAGGCCTCGTATCAAGAGTGTCTAAAGTAGGGAAAATAGGAGGGACACAGGATAAAACTCTGAATAATTCTAACAGATAGAAGCTACCTATAAGTGGTTGGTTATTAATTGGATGGGTATGATAAAAAGGGAGTGGAGTTAAGAAGGGGTAGGGGTATGATAGTTGATCATTGTCGTTGGGCGCATGTCTTGTAAAAACTGGTAATTCAGTTTACGTGCAGGCAATAAAGAATCTGTCTTCATGTTCTGATCCAGTTGTTCTTAGCAATCTAGAAGGATTTTTTTTTTCATGGCAATAAACTGGACCAAAAGTTAGATGGTCAGTGTGATGGTTTTAGTTTAATTGTTTGCAACATTCAGTTAGCTTTCTTGATTTTACTCCCTCCCACACAGATGCTGGATATGATGTTCTTTGATGTTTATTTTATCCTTAATTCATGTTAGTAAAATAAATATTGATATAACAAATTTTAATATTTTTTTATTTTCTTCACAAGGTACCCTACGTTCTGTTTTTGAAAGCTGTTGCTTCCCACCCGATTTACGGGATATAATAACTAATATATTTAACATTTTTCATTCTCACGTGAACTTCAAGGAATTTGTGTTACAAATTCGTTTTACATGAAAACTGAAAATGGCTGAAACATCAAGGAGTTTATTTGTAGCTTATCTTGTTAACTTAATTTTTACTGTGTTGGAAGGGAAAATAAATCAACTGCATCACGAGGGAGATTCTAATCCTTGGAAATGGAGAGTTTGGAATGGAATGAAAGCAACTTCGACACATTTTAATTCATGTGCATGGGTGGTTTGCATTCTTGTATTAGTTTTTTCGACCTGAGGAAGCCAAAATTTTTACTATCAGAATTTTTTCTGTCTGAAAAATCCATTAAGTTGATGGTATCATGGATAAGACTCTATTTGGGTGGATGATTTGGAAGGGAAAAGTGTTGGAGGGTAAAATTTTCGTTTTTGATTTGATAGTTGTCCCTTTCATTGATTTCTTACTTGAAATGAAATATTTTTGTTTCTTCTCTCTCCCTTCCAAACCTCCATCTCAAACATATCCTTCAATTATTTTTTTTACCATACTGTGCCACTAAAGGAGCATTCTGGAGATGGGGTTACAGCTTATATGTTAGTTTTGATGATCCCCTTCATGCAATCTTAAATGAAATACTTTCATACTGCAATTATTGAAGTGATACACGTTTCTTATTGCCATTCTGATTGCAAGTGTTGAGGGAAAACGTTTGTGTTATTGTGTAAAAGATTTATCCTCCAAGTATTCAGTTGTTTGCTAATTATTATTGGGATCAAACATCTGCAGTGGATTATCTTCTTGGATTCTGAAGGGCGAGTCACAGATTCAGAAGCTTTGAGAAAAAGAGTATTTTACGGCGGACTTGATCATGACTTACGAAATGAGGTTGGTTTATAACGTATGTAATGATTTTTAGGCTAAGCATTTTGATTAGAGATTAATACATGTTCTTCATAGGCTAAAGCTTATTTATAAATTATAGGTTTGGGGTTTGCTTTTGGGATATTATCCATATGAATCAACATATGCTGAGAGAGAATTCCAGAAGTCTGTTAAAAAGTCGGAATATGAGAACATAAAGAACCAGTGGCAGGTTTTCATTAGCTCCTACATTCTTTTTCGTTGATGTATTTCTCTTTCTGCTTTGATATTAATCACTTGAAAATTGTTCATTTATGATAAGGTGGATGGAATTAATTGTACGGAGGTCTGTTTCCTTTTTAATACTTTGGATCCCAATGTCACAAGATAGTCTGCAATACCTTTACTTTATAGTTTGTTTGCCAAATATGTAAATTAAACATCCATGAGCTTTAGTATATTGATGCAACGTATGATATAAAATCAAATATGGTTGTAAATGAATTAGGTTTCGATCGGACATAGCAAAACCAGTTGTACATGCGCTTGCATAAGGTGAAAGATTTTTTTGCCCTGGAACCATGTTTGATCCAATATTTCAGGGCAAAAAATTTTTTTTTGCCCTGGAACAATGATCCATGAGCTTTAGTACATTCTTTTTAGTTGATGTATTTCTCTTTCTGCTTTGATATTAATCACTTGAAAATTGTTCATTTATGATAAGGTGGATGGAATTAATTGTACGGAGGTCTGTTTCCTTTTTAATACTTTTGATCCCAATGTCACAAGATAGTCTGTAATACCTTTACTTTATAGTTTGTTTGCCAAATATGTAAATTAAACATCCATGAGCTTTAGTATATTGATGCAACGTATGATATAAAATCAAATATGGTTGTAAATGAATTAGGTTTCGATCGTACATAGCAAAACCAGTTGTACATGCGCTTGCATAAGGTGAAAGATTTTTTTGCCCTGGAACCATGTTTGATCCAATGTTCCTTGGTTACTGCTACCCATGTTGAACTTTTTGCATGGAACCATAATGAAAAATGGAGCTTATAATTGATTACATACATACCCTAACCCTACCAGTTACTCAAATATGATGACCTTGTTGTGACATTGTTTTTCCTCTAATTATGAATTCTAATAATGTATTTGTCATCTCTTGTAATATTGTTTTTCTGCTTAATTCTATATGCTGTCAGCTAAGTTCAAAATATATTTTTATAATTTTTTTTCTCTGTAGAGTATATCCTCAGCACAGGCTAAAAGATTCACAAAATTCAGGGAAAGGAAAGGGCTTATTGAGAAAGATGTGGTAAGCTAGTGGAACAGATTTAAATTTGAATGACTATAAATGAACAGATAAATGATGCTAATGCAGTTTTAATTATCTTGTACTTTTGAAGGTGAGAACTGATAGATCGATCCCTTTCTATGAAGGGGATGATAATCCAAATGTAAATATTCTACGAGATATACTGTTGACCTATTCATTTTACAACTTTGATCTTGGTTATTGCCAGGTAACTATGCCGTGCATTTTAATTGCTCTGAATATTATATATTTGGATTACCAAAATTTTGATCTTTTTCTTTCGGAAGTTGAGTCCTCATTTTTCCTTAAACAGAATATGTATGTAGTCACTACAGCAGGGACGGGTATCTTAATGGCTATTATCTTCTTGAACCATGTCTATTTTGAAAACCATGAATCGTTATGCATCTTATAGTTTTCATATGCTGTCTTACCCCTTTCCTCCTCTTGTTAAATTAAACAAATAATATGTTATGTATTCAATACAACAACAAGGAGGAGTATCTTTGTGGCTATTATATTCTTGAACCAATTATATTTTGAAACCTTGAATCATTAGGCCTCTTTATTGTTTTCATATTCTGTCTTACCCCTTCTTCCCCTTGTTTGATTAACAAAGAATATGGTATGTATTCACTACAGCAAGGAGGTGCATCTTAATAGCTACTATCTTCTTAAATCAATTATATTTTGAAACCACAAATCATCATGCATCTTTGTTTCCAAATGCTGTCTTCTTCCTTCCTCCAATTCAAAAATTGGATTATTATGTCATATGGGTAGGGAATCTGATTTACATGCTGTTTTTACAGGGAATGAGTGATCTTCTATCTCCAATATTGTTTGTAATGGATGATGAATCAGAGGCATTTTGGTGTTTTGTTGCTCTAATGGAACGTCTTGGACCCAATTTTAATCGGGATCAAAACGGCATGCACTCTCAACTTTTTGCATTATCTAAGGTTGTTCTCTCCCCTTTACAAATCATTCAAGCATTGCATCATTAGTCGTTATTTATTAGACTGTTGTGTTTGTATTGGTTAACTTTACACTACTATGTTTTTTTTACACTCTTGCCCAACTTAGTGGGGTAAAGGGTGGCTGTTGTGTATAAATCAAATTATATTATGAATTCATCATGCGAGGCATCAGCACCTCCAGTGGTAATCTTAAATAATTTCAATGTAGACTCGAGAGATTAGAAATTACGGGTATTGTTATGATTTTCATATTTTTTTTTGGTAGTTAAAAGGTGGTTCTGGTTCTGGTTCCGACGTGCTATATAGCTAGCGTATGGTGATTCCTAACTTTTATGAAAATAATGAAATATAACAACAAAAGCCTTTTCCTACTAGATGAGACCAGCTACATGGATCAAACAACAACTCTGCTTATGTTTTGATCTGTTGTAATTGTTTACATAGTTTGGCCCCAACCTAGATACCAGAGGTAAGCTTTTTCAGATCTGAATAACGTTTGTACATGAACATTTAGACTTTATGCATAAAGTCTTGCCCAAACTTCTATATCTGTAAATACATAGAGATTAGTAACCAGGGACAGACCTACGTTGTAATGTAATAGGCAACACCTGATTATTTTAATACAGTATGTTTGTAAATACATAATTTTGAGTTATTTTTTTATTTATTGATATCTCGAGATTTAATTACACATTTTATTATTCAATTATCATCATTTTGCAATTATTATTGTTGAAGATATGATTAGGTTGAATCTAAATAGGGATACAAAATATATTTAACAAATATTTAAGGATTTTCTTTTTTTGTTACCTTTATTATATTGTACATGATTAGAAATAGATCAGTGTGTTTATGCTCATAATTCGCACAATTCCTATAATTCTACATGGTATTAGATTAGGGTTGGATCCCCTGTATTGCCTTTTTATTTTTTCCGTAGTTAATATTCTTTGTGGTAAACAGTACTGCAAACGTTGTGGCTTCCAATCATAGTCACAGTTGCATTGCCCCAGCACATCCCTCCAACCACCGTTGCTTCCTGGTCAATGACCACGGAACCAGCAGTAGCTCCTTACACTACTTGACACCCGCAGTTTGACATCGTTTTCATTGCTTCTTCTGTTGACAATGCATCTCTTGCTGCTAGTGATAACTCTGCTGTGATTTTCACCACCATAATCCCTTGTGAAAATCTCATTGGTTCAGCCAACTACATCATTTGGGATGGCTGTCAAATTATGGTTCCAAGTCAAGGGCCGGTGAACACAACCGAGGCGATGCAGTTCCTCCATGAGAGGAAGGTGGCATGTAAGCTTCACGCGCAGAGCATCAATGAAGACAGACATGGTGCGTGGCAGGGCATGAGATTGCTTTAGGCTTCGGGACCGGCGAAATTTGGTCGGTCAGAGTGGCGATCCAAATCTGGTGGTTACCGGAAGAAACTGTGATGGTGGCCAATGGTGGATGGTGACAAATCGGCAGTGAATAGTGACTGACAACATTGGACAATGTCGAACTGCAGTGGACAGTTGCAGATATTGGAGGACAGCAGCGAACGGGGTGACTAGTGCCAACAAACAAGGAGACACAGAAACCAGAGTGGGATCAACCAACTTTGATACCAACTTTAAGATTCAAACAGCTTAAAGGACCCCTCTCTTAATCTTCTAGTTATAATGAAAAACTGATACAAGAATCCTTGGAAGATTAAGGAACTGCATTAGACGCTAGGTGCAGAACTAGGTACAACTATAGGTACAAGATGTTCCCAACACTCTACCCCTATACCTAGACTTAATGATAATACATAGATGTAATTATTCTAACACCAATAATGTTCATCAACTCTATCGGTGTGTCCTCTCATGGATCTTGAATACTTGACTTGGTGCATTCCATCACTTTAGTCCCTTCAATCACAGGATCGGTAGCCAGTCTCTTTTCTTGCAATTATCGATATCAATTTCTTTGCCTTATGTTACTCTTGCATTGATTCATTAAAACTTGTTGCATTGATGAACTTACCCTTTTCATAATCTTACTTAAATTGTCTTCTTTGTTCTTGGTTGCCATTTCAATTTGCAAACTTGCTCCCTTGTGAATAATTTTGTTCTTTTTAGAGATTGGTTTGTCAAATGGATGACTTGGGCAAAACACAAGTATATGGGATTGTATCATCTTTCAGCATCGTTTGCTTCTGTCTGTTGTACCTTGCAGATCTTGCTCATCAATGCCTTGGTTATTCCAATTTAGAGAAGCTGCTTATTTAGTTCCCAGTCTCTGTTCACTTAGTTAGACTGTGAGTTATGCCAGTTAGGAAACAATGTTCATTCACATAGTCCTCAAGTCAATAAATGTGTTGCATCACCTTTTTGTTTTAGTTCACTTCAATATTTGGGGGCCTAGTCAAGTATATTCAACCGTAGAATATTACTATCCTATCACGTTTAGTCATGACTTTTTAGATTGATCTTTGGTTTTTCAATGAAAACTCGTTCTGATATTTTTTTTCTAATTTACAAAATTTTTGTATGGAACTATTTCTCAATTCGGGCCACCCACCAAAATTTTGCACATTAATGCACACATGTTTTCCCAATTTCAGTCTTCTCTCAAATTACAGGGCGTTCTTAATCAAACTTCATGTGTTTACTCACCATATTAGAGAATGGTGTCACTAATGCAAAAATCGTCACCTAGTTGAAATAGTGTATACCGTTTTGTTTTTTACTACATTGTTCCTCTTGTATTTTGAGATCAGTTGCATGCCCTTGACTATCCTCAATAATCAAACGTTGTACTTCATTTTGTCCATGACAAGACCTTTACCTTGTTCCTCTCTGGTCTTAGGTTGTATAACATCACTTATCTGTGGAATCTATCACATATTCTAATATCATCATTAATTATTTGTTTGACTCCAAATGACTTGTATCCATATGTGCTTTCTTTTCAAGTCTTTCCATTAAATACACTGTAGGTGAATATTTTCTTTATTGTGAAGGTCAAATTCTGTTGTATTCCTTTGACAGAATGTTCTTATAGTGGACTGAGGTTTCTAGGCATGTGATATTACGATCCAACTATAAGGTCTGGACTTGAGTCCAACATTTGAAATTTGATATTCTAGTGTAGGGTTTATAAAGCCTTAACTACAAGTATTAAGTTTTTTTGTTATGGTTTCCCCAAAGTTCTTATCAATGGATATCGAAGCTTACTGTCATTTCTCTCAATTGCAAATGAGTGTCGTTAGTGCAGAGTTAGCCTGCGTGGGTGTGTCAGGCCCATGGGCCACGAAGCATGTTGGGAAATTAGGAATCTAATTGCAAGGGGTATGCAACACTGGAAATGAGATTTTGTGTGGGGTTTATATTTCCTGGGGCTTTTCGTCTAAAATGACTAGCTTTTGTTGGGGTGGTTCTTCAAGGTTTTTATTGGTAATTGTGTTGGCAATTGTAAACCCAAAATACTTATTTGCTTCATATCGTTTCATGAAACTAGATAGCAGAATAGGAATTTTATTCAATCGTATTTTGACTTGAGCTTTCTACTGCCCGTGTTTGATGGTATGGTGTATCTAGCAGTCACATCCCGCCTTATTTGCTGCATCTTTTAGTAACTTGGTCTCTACACTCTTTATATGAAATTTGGTACTGAGATTTATTACTGTTGCTTTAGCATTCAGAACTGATACATTTATTCGTTGTTGCAGTTGGTGGAGCTGCTTGATAGTCCATTGCATAACTATTTTAAGCAACGTGACTGCTTGAATTATTTCTTTTGCTTCCGCTGGATTTTGATTCAATTTAAAAGGTTAGATTACTTAAATTGTTATGCTTGTCACCATTCAGTAACTTTTGGTGCATATTGTATTACATATGATGTTAATGGTCCGGAGTTTGTGTTTTAAGTTTAGTTATTTTCTACTTACCTTCTAAAAATAGATTGGATATATCAGCACTACCGAAGGCAGTTTGACTATAACTAATAGTTTTCTGGATAGATCCAAAAGATCAAACATACCTCTGAAATTTACTCTTTCGGTTGCAGCTAGTAGTTAATCTCAGTTTGTGCCGCTTTCTTTTTGTGTCCAATGCTCTCTTACACTTTGAAATTATCGTGTTTTAGTTCTAAGATGTGTCAGAAGGATACCATATTCTTGAGAGCATTCCAGACAGAGAGAAGAAGCACCACCCTGTCTGATTAGAGTGACCAATAGTTTCATTGTGTTATCAATGATGAACAACATTTCTTAGGTTCACCAAGTCTGGTCTCTTTTTATCTTGATAGTTGTTTCCTCAACAGTTACAGAGAATGTTGGGGTTCCTATATAAGTTTAGTTCAAAGATCACATGGTAGGTGATTTTACTCGTGGAAAATATATACAAATTAACTTGATGTAAGTTTTGGTACTGTTATCAGTTTGCTAATTTGCTGGCTGGTATAGCCTTGTGTAGAGTTACCTTAAGCATTTTATATACATGCTTTGACAACTAAAGAATATTGATTGATATCTCAGGGAGTTTGAGTACGAGAAAACAATGCGGTTGTGGGAAGTTTTATGGACACATTATCCGTCTGAGCATCTGCACCTGTATTTGTGTGTGGCAATCTTGAATCGGTATCGTGGTAAAATAATTCGAGAGGAAATGGACTTTGACACCCTGTTGAAGTTTATTAATGAGCTAAGTGGTCACATCGACCTTGATGCAAGTCTGAGGGATGCGGAGGCTCTATGTATATGTGCTGGTGAGAACGGTGCTGCTTGTATACCCCCTGGAACCCCACCGTCGTTGCCTCTAGATGATGGTTCTTTTTACGCTCTACAAGATGAAGTATTGTAAATGAATTCACTTCCATAAATCCTTTTATGATACCTGAATATATCAACCTCATTGTGTATTTCCTGATTCGTTTCAAATATGTTAGCATATTAAATGCATTTCTTTAGCTATATTCCTGCCTTTGGTTCATTTATCAATTGCCCAATTTATTTATCGCGGTCCAAGAGTTGAATACATTTCTCTCGTGAAAAATGATACCATAACTCATTATTTTTTAATTTCCATCTTTTGTTTCTTGACTTAGTTTAGTGTGGACTGTTATTAAT
>Ga0209389_1001599_pt1 | contig 16212 bp, 9 predicted proteins | sample CowpearedBW_FD_187526 | JGI IMG/M metagenome (GOLD analysis project Ga0209389, IMG submission 187526) | Root nodule microbial communities of legume samples collected from California, USA - Cow pea red BW (SPAdes) (version 2) | ecosystem: Host-associated > Plants > Roots > Nodule | place: USA...
TCTTGCGATGATCATCGACTTGGTTGATGGGAGCAGATGGGCGAAGTTCTCGTGGTCAGCAGGGAAACGGTGATCCAGCAGCTTAGCCATCTGGGCTAGATCTCACGCTTCTTCTTTTCATGTTTTCTTTAGGGCTATGGCCCCTGTATTCGTAGTTGTTAGATTGTAAACTCTTAAGTAATCGGTTATCCTGCTTTTAGTTGGCATCGTGGTGTGCCTGGTTTTGTAGGGGTGACGTTATGAACCCCAGGACTGCATTGTTGATTTATCTCTGTGTGACGTTTCCTTTAATTTTATGTATATAAATTAAATGGGGCGTTACATCCATAACTATAGAGACTTCCAACTCCTTGTGTAATTTATCTAAGGAGTGAAGATATAAAATTTTTAACTGATTTCAACGGTTAGTAATTTGGTAATTTTTTTTTATCAACAACCATTTTATTTTTTTTTTCATAACCTATTTGACATACATAATTCTAATAATTATTTTCATTATTAGAAATTTTATTTATAATAATATTTAATTAAAAATTTTTAGGATTAAATATGTTTTCTGGTCTCTTAACTTTTTATGAAAATTGGAATTAGTCTTTCATCGAAACTTTGATTCAATTTAGTCCCTAACTTTAGAAATATGTGAATCTAATCCTTTTAATTAAAATTTGTTAAATTTATTTGACGTATTTGACGTTTCAAACGCGTTTAACATTTGAGTTGTTTATACCGACTGACACATTTGCGTTTCAATATTAAACGCTTTTGCAATGTTAAATAAACTTAACAAAATTTGGTTAAAATAACTAAATTTATTCATTTATAAAGTTGAAAAACAAAATTGGGTCAAAGTTTCGAAGATGGACTAATTTCAATTTTTACTAAAAGCTAAGGGCCACAAATATATTTAACCCAAAATTTTCTAATGTTAACCTTTAATTTTGTTTTCTGTATATATAAAACTTTTATACACAAAGTAATATTTTATCATATTTTAGCAAAAAAAACCGTAACATCCAAATTTAGCAATTTTACATTACTAAATGAATTATTATAAGTTAGATATTAAGCAATGAATAACCATAAGCATATAATATGTATTTACGGTCCTCCATAAAAAAAAATTACAAATTTCTTTAAAATATAAATTTCTTAAACAATTAGAGGATTTATACAATACAAAAATTATTTGAATTTCACTCAAAATAATACATATAATACTATGTAGAAATGTTAAAAAAATAATAAAATAATATTAAAAAGGGATTTTTAAAAGCAACAAATGATATAAAGAAATAAAACATACAAATATAAAAGACATGTTGATTCTCTTGCTTTTTCAGAGTTGAATTCTTTATTGGTTATCATATGATTATCATTCATTTAATTTATAAAAAGAGATTTTGAATTAACTAAATAAACTTCATTTAACTCGGTAAGACTCTCATTCATTCTAAGCATCTATGATTAAAGTAATAATGTATTCTTCTATCTTTCGATTAAGCAAACCAGTATAAAAGCTTGAATTAATTAAACAAGCATAAATGAATTCATCTAGTTCCTCACTTGTTCCTCCTTTAATCACTTTTGTTGCTAAAAAAAAGTCAAAGCTTAGGCTTTTCTTAATCAATCCATAGTTAATTGTTGGACTTATAGTGTTATCATCATAGAACAACCATTTGTGTTAATATATTTCATGCAGATTTTGTATGGATATTTAAAGGATTAAAGATCAATTTATGTTCATAGAATACTAGGTTAGATAAAATGAAAAGTTATCTCCAATGTTATCTCATTTCAAAATGTCACCTTAGTCTTGCATAGAATAAAACCTTAACAAAAACTTTAACTTGTAGAAAATCCAACTCATACAATGGGTCCCCCAACGTGTCAAATAATATATGTAAAATAGGTCCTTGAGACAATATGTGTAGATGAGGTCCTCCAAACGATACATGTTATACGAAACCATTAGACAAGTCTTAGGAGGCGAGTTATCCAGATGAGTCCAATGGACGAGACCATCAAATGATTTCATCATACATGTACATTAGATGGGTTCATCAAAAGATGTTAACATATGAGTACATTAGACAAGTCCATCTTATGATTTCATTACATCAGTACATTAGAGAAGTCTATTGGATGATTTCAGCAAATGGGTACATTAGGCCAGTCCATTAGATAATTTCATCATACAACTACATTAGACAAATCCATCATATGATTTCATCAAATGATCTAATGATACACTAAATAGACAATGCTAGTGAAGCACGTAAGACAAATCCAACTATGTACCGACTAAATGATTTCAACAAAACACTGATCAGACGATATGTTGACTAGACGATTTTAGCAACACATTGGTTAGAGGCCTTATCTTTTTATCATCTCTTCTTCTCCATCTTCAATAATGCTTTATTTCTTCTTTAAGCTTATGATATTGGCTTCTTTTACCAATATAAAATCTCTAATTTAGTTGTGCTAGCGTATCTATAGAGCATTAGATTATTTAACACTATATCATTTATATACTATTTATGACTTATAAGGCATACATATGAATGCTTAAGAACATCTATGCAATTATATAATATCATCAAAACTAGCTCATAGATGATTTATCAAGTCTTCTAGTGGATTTCATCATACTAGACTCTTTAATTAGACTCTTCTAGTTAGAGCATCTGGTACATATTTTTTTGCCTAGAACAACTATCATCTAACAAGGCTTAAAAGTTTTATTTCAGTACATGATTTCACTCAATTCTCATTTTATCCTATTTGGAAAAGTCCCAATTAAAATATTGAATTTAAACTCAATTATACCTAGAGATGTCTAAAATTAAGTTTATAAAAAAGTCTTTATAAAAAAGCATTTATAAAATACCCCCACACTTATCTTTTTGCACTCTTGGGCAAAACTCAAGAATTTCAAAATTATAATTTTATTTCACATGAATAGGATTATGAAAGATATAACCCTCAACAAATCAAGTAGCCATGAAAAATGTGAATGGAAAACTCAGAAATTATGCACATAGGACGATACTTGAATTAAAAAGGTGAATAAAATTTGATAAAGTCTACTCAAGATAAAATTCCTCACTTTTAAGTGTTTAGGTTTTGAATGCTCATGAAAGCAAACACTATCATTACTTAGCAAGACTCTGATACTAACAATCAATAAGCACATGTAATGCAAGATCAAGAGGTCTTTATAGAGAATGTAATGAAGCAAAAAGTAAAGGTGGGTGAAATTTAGAAGGGAAAAATGTTAAGAGGATAGAGGTACAATGAGGAATAAAACATCATTAAATCAAAAAAAAAAAATCACAACATATAACAATCAAATTAAATAGCTAACTTCCTTTACAAGACACATTTACCACAATTTAACACAGTTCGCCTTATTTCCACACGTACATGAAAGAAAGAAAGAAATAAAGGTAAGAAAAAGGATCAAATCCCACATGTATAAAGAATTTACCTTGTCATATTGGTGGAGGATATTGGCCTTGATTCATTTATGGCTTTATCCAAGGGCGAAAAAGAGTATGACTAGTGCAAAATCTCTAACTCTACTCAATACACGTGTCTTCCATAAGTAGAGTCAAATGTCCATGTTATGAGAGATCCTCAAGGGATAAGCCAATTTGGGTTATTGTTTTATTTGATGCCACTATGGACATGTGTTAGACATTTGATTCCTATAGTATGATATTGATTGTTTATGGTGATGAGAATAACATACGTGAGTAAATGAGATGAGTATGTAATATTATATGTGATGATTTTATATATATAATGTATTATAATTTCACTAGCGTATCCTATTTTTTGTTTGGTTGTGATTTATTCATCTGTTATGATTGTATGTTATACATGAACAAATGATAGTGCAAGTAGGAGTGACATGCACTAGTAAAGTTGTTGATGGCATGTATAGAGAGTAGTTGTTGTACATTTTTTTATCAACAAAAAAGAATTAAATAAATAATACAGGACACTTAGGTGCCCTAAGCCTTATATGAAACTTACAAAAACAAGTGCATGTTAGTAGAGAATAGTTGTTGTATATGTACATATTTCTTTTTGTGTTGTATGAATCTCCTGGTTAATACAATTTTATATATTTTGAAAATTTAATTATTTAGAAGAAAATAAATATGATTTTTTATGCAAATAGCATAGTTTCCCTTTAATTTGACCCATATAGCACACTATGCAGAAAAATTACACATATAGGATGATTTTCCTTTATAGGTGGGAATTTGGTCCCAAGGACCCCAATTTTGACATGGGTTGAATTAGGATTTTTGAAATTTAAAAACAATAGATTTAGGTGTTATTTTTTTATTTTCGTTTTTTTCAAAAAATGATTGAATTAGAGGTTAAAAAATGTAATTTACTTATTTTTGAATTTGTTAAGTTTAAAATTAAAAAAAATATTTAGTATTGTGTATTAAGTTATTTTAGATATTATTTGGAAAAATATGAAAGTAAATGTAATTTAATTTTTTATTGAATTTCTTGAGTTAAAAAAAATAATTTAAAAATAGATTTAGTATTGTGTATTAAATTATTTTAGGTGTAATTTGGAAATATAAATGTCAATCTAATTTAAAAGTTTATTTTTTAATTTCTATAGTATTAATTTTTGTTAATAGATGTTTATAAATATTGAAATTATAGTTTTCTTTTAATTTTTGGTAAAGACCTCTTGGTTGTGGATGATGTGCATCAAAATGTGACAAAGAATTTGGTTGTGAAGGTTTGATACCTGAGTTGTAGGTGGTGTACAGGTCGAAAGCGCCATCCAAGTCATCGTCATCTTGAATCTGAGTGGTTGTGTACGTGACATGTTGGCCACACACTTTAGTAGGAAATTTGAAATGTATGAGTAGAACTCCATCCCTTGGATCTCTGTTTGCCTTTTCCATTATTATGTGAATAAGTTTGGACAACCCAAAACCTCTATGGATGTGGACCATGATTGTCTTTGCGGATGCAAAAGAGACACCAGTTTGAGGGTCATTGGCCATGTCTCCATCGTTGTACACGTAAACAAGCATTGATCCTTCCATTGAGCTTGTGGTTGAATAGGACTTTCGAATTGAGTTTTCAAAGTAAGGAGAAATTGCAATATTGAATTTGTGAGTTTAGAATGTGATGGTGAAGGTGGTCTTTTATACTACAAATTAAAGTTATCATGTGACTCTGTATTGTCATCATGTGACTTGCACTAGAGTTAATGTTATCATGTGACTGACACGACCTCTTATGTACCCATGTGACTGACACGATTTCTTATGTACCCATGTGACTAGCACGACCTTTTATGTTCCCATGTGACTGGCATGACCTCTTATGTATCCATAGGATTGGCACAACCTCTTATGAACCCATGTGACTGACACGACCTCTTATGAACCCGTGTGACTAACACGACCTCTTATGAACCCATGTGACTTGACTAAATTTTAGGTGATCATGCTAGTACAAGTACATGTTAGGTTTTCATGTCAGTTCAATAAAATCTTGCATGTTTATGTATCTTAAAATAAAATTAGCATGTCACCACCCCCATTATGTAAGTAAAAATGCATTGAAATTAAAACTTGCATACACATCGATGAAGCAGAAGTTCACAAGGGTTGCATTCTGATGCCTTGCTGTGATAAAGGTCATTATCTCAATTGGAAGATGGCATGCTTTTGTCGTTCCCATATAAAAAATGGACTCAATGTCGTCATCTCCACACATCATACAAGATTGGCAATGTCTAATATTGCCAGATATAAAGATCGGTAACATGTAACATAAGTGTACTTCGTATTCGTGTAACGTTGAACCGTTGAAGTGGTTGAGGATTGCATGCTTAATTTGGGACAGACTCATAGTATTTGTTACGATCACCCATGCCGTGTTGGAGCTAATGTATTTATCGGAATAGTAATATTCAACATAGATGTTGCCATTAAAGTACATAAACACAGTGAATGTTGTAGATGTCATTGGAAGTAGGAGTGATATGACACTGACTTGATTAGATTGATGTAGGGCATTATTTATAGCTTGAATGGCTAAGCGTGGGATACATCAATGACAATTTTTGTTTGTTTAGGTTAAGGATTGAGATTCAAAGTAGAATAATTGAACGCATAAGATTTAGATCCATTTTGCAGAAGAACCTAGAATCTTTTCTTAGTGGTCTATGTCTGGTAGCTTTAATTATGTAGCATGTGATATGTCAAGTTAAAATTATAGGCACCACTGCCCATGAGTAGTAGGCTTTAGCCATTGTTATCACGTGACACCAACTTCAATTGTTTCATTCAAAATAAAGTTGTGGATGTAGACGACCACAATTAATATATACATTGCACGATGAATGATAATCATGCTTTATTTAACTGTACCAGGTGAATAAAGCCACTTATAAATTATTATTTCGTTTCAGTTGACAACTATAGATGGCTATTAGCAAAACAAGGATGGTTATCCATCACGAAAATAACATTCATAATAGTTTTCTTGTTGTTTTTATCTACGAAGGTCGCATAAATTGTGCTTTTTATGTGTCGACTACTACGAATTTACAAATGTTGAAGGAAGAAATTGTAAGCTATTGTTGCTGCAGTTAGGGAAGAAGGGTAAAGGATGCCTGGTTTCACAAGTCTGTGTTAGAACGCTGGGACTAGTATGAAACAATTCAACTTGTTACGAATGACGATGTCCACAACATGATTGCCTTCTTCCTTCCACTCCCACATGATCTTCCAATGAAGCTTTTAGTAACCCTATATCCTGCTGAAGGTGACAATTTGGATGCAACAAACTCAACTAGAGCCAATAATGTCGATAACTAAAGCTTAGTTGTTTATCTGTTTAGGGAAGTTTGAATAAGTTGTTTACTTAATTTTATGATTAGTAGACGATTTCCATGAATGATTTTAGTGTGTGCAATGTAACAAAGTATTTGTGTTAAATTGAATTTTTCTTTAACTACTAACTACCTATTTTTTTGACACATTATCTACCCACAAATATATTTTTTTTAGTCTCCGAAACTTATGACATTCTTTTAAGTACATGAAATAATATTGAATTGAGTTTAAGTATTATTTTTATCACATCATTAAGACGACAACTAAAATTCAAACTTATGTCATTGGCTTTATTGCATGAAATACCATAGAATTGATTATAAATAATATTTTTATGACATCATTAAGACCACCAATAAAATCCCTAAATTCATGATCTTGACTTAATTTTTCAGCCTTTTTTACTACTAAGTACCTATTTTGTGGCCAATTTATGTACACAAACCTAGAAAGAGTTAAACAAAATGTTACTATGGATACAACAAGACCACAGGGTTGTATACATTGTTTCTCGGGTATGTCAACTACATTTATTATTAACACACCTAAGTTTTTATATAATGACATATGTTACTTGGTTGTTTAGGACATGGAAGGAAGCATTGTGTCGTCTTACTGTCACTCCATGCCTGAACCTCATCCAACTATTGTTTCTGTAATACAAGATGTAGGTAGGGATGTCAATGGGGCAGGTAGGGTACAGGTAGTAGCTCCCACGTACCCTACCCGCTAGATAAATATCCTCCCCATACTCGTACCCATATCCGTCGGGTATCCGTTATGTGGGTACCCACATAATTTTTTAATATCCATGGGTACTCGTGGGTATTTACAAAAAAATAAAATTATATTTTAATCGTAAATTTAAATAAAATACAATACATAACATTCATAAATTTCAAACAAAGTCCATATAAATCATTTAAATAGTGTTGAATGACAGTTTACAAAGAAATGATTTTTTTTAAAACTAATTGATAAAAAAATAACTCATTCAAAATCAATATGTTAATATTTTAATAATATTTTTTATTTTTTTTTTAATTTAAATTATAGTATAGCAGGTACGGGTATCCACGGGTACGAATACTATGATACCCGTACCCGCTCCGTTAACATGTGGGTATAAAAAATATCCGTACCTGTTACTCATGGGTATCCATTTACAATATTCATTTCCTACCCGTTGCGGGTTTTATCCGTGGATACTCGTAGGTACGGATTTTTTTGACATCCCTAGATGCAGGGTTTGGCAGTGTGGCTAAATTGAGACATTTAAAGGTTGACCATGGTTTAGTGACTACCTTGGTAGAAAGGTGGAGGCCTGAAACACACACGTTTCATTTGTCGATTGGAGAATGCTCCATAACCTTCCAAGATGTGTTACTTCAATTGGGGCTTTATGTCGATGTACCTCGTGTCATTGGTCCAACTATGTTGGATTGGGACGAGATGTGTGATACCTTATTAGGTATAACATCGATTAAGGGGGAATCCATTATAGGTTTTATGATTAAACTAAAATGGTTAAGGGAAAATTTGTTACCTATAAATGAAAATTCGAATATTGAGGACATTGATGCACATGCAAAAGCTTATATATTATGACTTATTGGAGGGGTATTAATGCTTGATAAGACTGGGAAAAAAGTACATTCAATGTACTTGAACTATTTGACTAATCTTCGAAGAACCAGGAGATATAATTAGGATTCAATGTAAGACCCGAGAAAATTAAATAATTAAATAAATAATTATTTAATAAATGCGGATAGTAGAAGTCTTTATGGCATTTAATGTTAATTGTGGTGACGTGGAATAGTACTAGCTTAAATGGTTGAGAGTACTTTGATTATGTGAGAGGACTTAGGTTCGAGTCCTATGTATGCCATTTGTGTGTTGTTTGAATTATTTTAATTTTAATAATATGCATGATTATGTTGAGTGATAACATAATTATAGAATTATAGAAATTGTCACAAACAAGATTTGGTTGATTTGGTTGTGCACACCATATAAAAAGGGAAAATAGAGTAATTAGGAGTGGTAAGGAGCACGAAAATTGAGTCAAAAGAGGGTTAGAGGAAATCCAAGAGAGCAGAGTTGGGAGAGCACTAAGGGAGAACCATCCACCTTCTTTTATTTGAAGCTGAGAAAACCAGGTTAGGGGAGTTCTTTTGGCATGTCTTTATGATTGAGGATTTTCGTATACTCTGAAATGCATGTATGATAGTGTGTGATTGTGAATTTTCGTACTCTACATGGTATGGTTCAGAGGTGTAATTGCATTGATGTTGTTGGAGCCATCTTAAGCAATTGCATGAATATGATTGGGGTAATTGTATTATAGGGTTGTTGTGGTTCAATCACGAATTGTGGTGGTTCAATTAGGTCTAAGCATGTCTATAAGGATTATTGTTGCCTAAGGAATGCGTGATGATGCTTGTTTGGGGTCTTGGTTTGAAAATTCTGCATTATGCATGCGTGAACATGGATACCCTCTGCTAATCTTGCTCAAGAGAGCCAGGCTCGCCTAGGCGAGAGTTGAAGAGTCTTGATCCTATTTTTGCTCGAGCTACTCGCTTAGGTGGAGTGCCCATGTTTTTGGGTGACATGTTATCTCGCTCAGGCGAGTACCTCTCGCCTAAGTGAGAAATCGAGGGGTGTGAGATTCTGTTTTGGGCACCTCGCGTAGGCGAGGAGGTTGATGTTTGGGCGACAAGGCTTTTTGCCCAGGCGAGAGGTTCTCGCTTAAGCGAGACCTCGTGCTTAACTTTGTGTTATGCTAACTCGTCGCCTAGGCGAGAGTTTTTTTGGTGTTAGGCGAAAGGCGATCTCGCCCAGGCGAGGAGAGACTCGCTTAAGCGGGACTTCGCAGATAAACCAGGTTAGCATGCTCGCTCAGGCGAGAAAGCTTAGCCTAAGCGAGATAGGCCTAATCGCTTAAGCTAAGGCTTCTGGCCCAAGCGAGTTTAGTGCAGTTTATGTGTATTGATGTATGCATTGATGTGAACGTGGATCAGGAGATGTTGTGCCATGAACGGTAGGTTCATGGATGGTGGTTGACATGTGATGGTATGAGCGGGGAGGGTCATACTCAATTACTCTCTTGTGGGGATACGAGCGAGGTAGGTTCGTATGTTTCGTGCTCACAGTTGAGAGATGCTGCGTGCATGGAGGTACGTAGCTAGTGGATCACATGTGTTGGACTATGGGCGGGCAAGTCTGTAGAGTAGGACTACGAGCGGGGAGGTTCATAGAGGCAGGACCACGAGCGGGCAGGTTCGTGTGAGCATCATGAATTCTGAGTTCATGGATAACTTTGTTGTTAAATTGGAGGTTTAAAAGCTTTGGGGTATTAAGGATGTGACCATGGTCTAACTATGAGAATATAATTGGGTGTATTTTATATTATTTAATTGATATGTTTCTTATATTCTTTTGAGCTCACCCTTTTTGTTTGTGATTGGCGATGATCGTGTAATTCGTTACATGGGAGCAGATGATGATACAGGTGATGCTAAGGGTGCTCAGGCGACATAGTGAGGGCTAGCTGTGATAGAGCTAGGGATTTACTATTGTTTTCATGGTTTTATATGGAACTTGTAATAACTCTTGATTTAATTTCATTTGAATATTGTCGCATTGAATATTAAATTTTGGTTTTCCCGCGTATGGGATTAATAATATTGTGACGTTTAAACTTCTTTTTATATATTTAAATATTTAATTAAGTAATATTCATTAGGGATGTTACATTCAACATGTTTGGCTATCTTGTATAGGGAGATGTGTATAGCAATCGATCGATGTGGGAAGACTACGGGTGGATGTGCATTGTTATTATAATCATGGGCATGGTTTCGGATGCCCTTTATTGCACCCATTTCAAGAGTTCGACCAACTTTCCCGCTACTTTGCCAATGGAGCTACAGTCAAGTACTGGACTACAGAAATATCCTCCACAATGATTTAGTCAGATACCGCGCAAGGATAGACCACATGCAACAGAATCAGGTAACATTTTACATTTGTATAGCGATAAACATAAGCTAAATAATTGACTAACATTTTAAATTATTGTTGTAGTTTATTTGGGTTCCTTATGAGGGTTTGAACTTTGTTATTGATGTTAAAGCAGATTGGGATCAAGCAATATGGACGTCATGTACAACTTTAATTTGTTTTGCCATTGTTGAATGGCACTAGTCGTGCAAGGTGAAGTTACAATTTCGGCTATCACAAGAGATCCTTGAGGAACCTAACAACCTTGATCATCTACATAATTTAGACATGAGGGAGATACAAGATGAGAACTGGGTTACTAGACATGTGCAATGGATAGGGGTATGGAATAACCAGCGTGAGGTAAAGTTGAATGGATTACGAATGCTTGGGCCACTTTAGCACACAACGGAGTACAAGTCCTGGTATATTTCAAACTCATCTCTATATTTGTCGGTTCCACAAATGTTAAATGATCCTAGAATGCATCGTGCATTGACATCGACAAATGTCCTTTCAACTGAACCATATGCAACTAGGCATGACTTAAACACTCCACCTCCACAACGAGGTATGAAGGGAACAAGTAATTATGTTTCTTCATACTCAGAACTAGGCATGCCAACTATGTTTGCAACTTATGATCAGACACCACCTTCTTCATAATCGTGGTTGCGTACAAATCCCGAAAGTCCAAATTTCTTAGAAGGTATGGACCAACCTCAACAAGACTCAGTTTACTACGTCCATAATCCTTGCACATGATGGTCATCAAACTATGAACGATCAAGAACCACAACCTTCACACCAAGAACAACCTAGACATGAATAGCGAAGGAGGAACCCCATCAAAAATAGGCATCAACCATGGTGTGGAACTGGACATCACTACAATGATTAAAAGGACTATAATGTAGTTTAATATTTTATTACATGTGAAATAGGTTGTGTTTTTGTGTTTGTAAGAGCGAACCATTTTTAGCACAATTTCAAAGATGAGTAGTGGAAAAACTTAATCATTTCAAATGCTTCATTGGTAATCGCTAACAACAATTTCTTAAGATAAACTCAGCAAGTTAAATGATGTTAAAGACCATGTTAAAACATATAAATAAAACTAAATACAAACAAAGTTGTCACACTTCTCAACCTTCATGAAGTTCACATAAAAAGATATTGTCGTCGTAGGAACCCTCATTAAGTGCCACTGAAAGGCATGCTGAATATCTTCGTCATTTCTTATAAAAAGAAACTCATCAATACCTTCCTCAACAAATTTCGGAGGGACATAGTACCATAAATGGCTTAGTGGGGGCTTAAATGGTCCCATCAAATGACTTCTTGTTATGGTACGCATATGGTTAAAAGTAAGCCCATTTGGAATTCTACATAAGGAGAACCTTCCATCTTCGAAATCAATAGCAACATTAAAGGAATTATATGCATTCAACTCCTCACAGAAAACCATTTTTACTTATTGTATTAGAACATTCCACAACTTTCAAACTAAGGAACTACAACCTTAAATAAAACTAACCTCCTTCAACTGGATAGCGTGCCAAGGAAGATATTTAATTTCACCACTATAAAAGCTGTGGGATATTTCAAATACATGGCCTCACATGCACCATGTCATTATGACAAGAGTTGTGAACTTTATTGGGATGTGCCAAGGCTGATTTATTATTTGGCCCGGTAAAACCTGACAAATACTTCAATTGGAATAATGTGCTAAGGAAGATATTTAATTTCACCACTGCAAAAGCTTACGCATACTTTAAATACATGGCCTCACATGCACTTTGCCATTATGACAAGACTTGTCAATGATATTGGGTTATGCCAAGGCTGATTTATTATTTCACCCTTGTAAAAGTTGACAGATTCTTCAATTGGTATAACATGCCAAGGAAGATATTTAATTTCACCACTGCAAAAGCTGACGCATATTTTCAATACAGGGCCTCACATGCACCCTGTCATTATGTCAAGACTTGTTAATGATATTGGGTTGTGCCAAAGTTGATTTATTATTTCACCTTTCTAAAAGCTGACAGATACTTTAATTGGGATAACGTGCCAAGGAATATATTTAATTTCGCCATTGTAAAAGCTAATGCATATCTTGAATACATGGCCTCGCATGTATCCTGCCATACGACAAGACTTGTCAATGATATTGGGATAGTATGCCAATAAAGATACATAATTTGACCCCTTGAAAAGCTGACAGATACTTTAACACATGGTCATACACAATGTAATCCTTAATGGTATCACATGCATGCAGAAACTATGACAAGATGTATCAGCTTTATTGGGATAACGTGCCAAGTTTTTTACTAGCTTGAATTGTAAAAGGTAAGTAGTGTTACAATGTATGCCCTGATTCATAGTACATACTAATGGGCTAAGATGCACTCTGCCACTATGAAAAGATGTATCACCTTTATTGGGATACCGAGTCCTATACACCTAATTTGAAATCGTACCAAGACCAATAACTCCTAAACCAATTTAGTGTACTATGGTATTCCATAAAAAACCACTATCAAAATATCAACACATCAAATTGTCTGACATGGAAGACTTTGGCATCAACACCCAAGAGAACTATTCAAATTTCAACCTTGTAACCTTGCTTTCCAATGGCCAAATGATGCAATGCGAAGATGGTGTCAAGTCCCATGGTGAAAGTCCAAAATTCTTTCGCATACCACAAAATTGCACATTCAACATTTTAAGGCTCACAATATGCTCAAATCTAGAGGTTCCAATCACCACAACCATCAATAAGTTGTACTTCAGGAGACCCACATTGAATGAAGAAGGAGCCATTAGGTATGATGCTCTTCAAATATCAACAAATGATCACGTTGCAGAAATGATTCATTGTAAGTCTCATCAACTCATTAACACAATAATTTAATTGTTTGTTACGTTTACAAGGTCTGCTGACGAAATACTTACTCTTCTACAACCAACTCCCTCATCCTCTTCCACAATCTCAAACCCTATTCTGCATTCACCAGCAAAGTTATTATGGAGGACTTCTTAGACGGGCAGACATCATAGATAGCTCGTATAGTTATTGACTATACTTTAGATCAGACACTACTGTGACGATGTCAATCCCCCACAATTTCACCTTTGATGAGCTTCAACACAAAAAAGCGCAGAGAATAGGTTGTGGGGGTTGTTTCGTAATAACTTATATTGACTACCTCCGTCCCGTGAGGGTAGTCGACAAAAAAATTATCCATGACATGGCTGAAATCAAAACAGATAGTGATATTGCACAAATGATCAAGCGGTGGAAACAAGTTCAATGTTTGGACCCGTTTGTGGCACGTCTCGACACTTGGCAATATATTGAATTGTTCATCCATGCAAGAGATTTACGTCCACCTAATAAAGATCCATGTTGTGTGAAATTTAAAAATTCATTCCATCAACACTAGTTTAGTTAATTTTATTTATAATTATGTCAATTATGGTACTTGTAATGTCTTTCATTAAATAAATATATTTTATGTTCAATTATACTTTATAAATTTCAATTAAAAAACACATATATTACAAAAACAAAATTTCAAATTAAAACAAAACTAATTAATTTCAACCAAATTTTAGTCATTTATTATTAGGATATTTAAAAAAAATAAATTCTAACTTTATATTTAAAGTCAATAGCTACTATTTTATTTCACCATATAACAATAAATTTTACATTATTAATTTGTGTGAAAAAATAAACACTTTATCAATAAAATTCTTATAAAGAAATCAAATTAAAAAAATATAAATAAGAAATAAATTCTTACTACTTCCACATACTTTTTTAATTTTAAATATTCAATAAACATAAAAAATAATAATACAACACCACCTCAAACGTGTTTTTACTTTTATTACCTCTATTATAATTCATAATTTTTTTATCCAAAATCACTATTATAAAAAAAAATTACTCAACAAATTCAAAAAAAAAAATTAAATTTACTTTTATATTTCCAAATTACACTTAAAATAACTTAATACACAATACTATATTTATTTTTAACTCAACAAATTAAAAAAGAAAAGAAAATAATATTTATTTTTTTTATTTTTCTAAATAACACCTAAAATAACTAAAAACACAATACCATATTTTACAAAAATGAAAATAAAAAAAGTACACCTAAATCTATTTTTTAAAAGAAAAATTCAAAAATCCTAATTCTAATTCATTTAAAAAAAAACAAAAGAAAAATTATAAAATCCAATTCATAATTCAGGTCCTGCAGCCCGAATTCTGACCAGAAAATTAAAAAATTGGCAAGTAAGAATTCGGGCCTTGAGATCGAATTCTCACCTATAAAGGAAAATCGTGCTATCTGAATAATTTTTGTTCACAATATGCTATCTTGGTAATAAAAAAATAAACTATGCTATATGTGTAAAAAATCCAATATATATATATATATATATATATATATATATATATATATATATATATATTTATATGTTCGCTTATTATTACACATGTGATGATATATAATTAATTATGATTATGCTAATTAGGATATTAAAATTATGAATATAATGTTGGTTAATTGTTTTTAGTTTTCATAAATTTATTAACAATTAAATTATTTATTAGTTATCTAATTTATGTGTATTAAATTATTTTAATATTTCATGTAAAATAACTTAAAATTTGAATTATATTTAAATTACAATTTATCTTTATAGTTTTTTTTTGTTAATTTAATACATAATTAATACGGATTATTCATGTAACTACATTAATAAATGTATTTAAATACTATAAGTATTGAATAGGGCTATAAAATAATAAAAATTTACATTAATAAATTTATTATTTTTAATTCAATTTCATTTTAATAATATTAAATATATATATATATATATATATATATATAACTCTATATATTTTATAAACTAACTTGATAAATTTTCTTAGTTTTTAATTAATTTATTAGATATTAATTTTTTAATCTGAGTATTTATGTACTTTTATTCTGAAAACCTTTCTTCAACATGTTTAAAAAGAAGAAAAATTTGGCCAAAATTCAGTTTCTTATTACCTATGTAAAGTAAAGCGTGCTGGGTAAGTAAGAGAAAATTTGAAGTTCTCATGCTATTTAAGAAGAGAGAGTAGGGTCCATAAACATCCAAAAACTAGAGAACAAAAGTCTTTATGCACGCTTTAAATATCCTTTGTATGCTCTCTCCAACTCTACTTATATCGATCAATCTCATAATTGGAGAGAGAGAGAGTGAGAAAGAAAAAAAAAAAAAAAAGAAGAAA
>Ga0209389_1001604_pt1 | contig 16199 bp, 10 predicted proteins | sample CowpearedBW_FD_187526 | JGI IMG/M metagenome (GOLD analysis project Ga0209389, IMG submission 187526) | Root nodule microbial communities of legume samples collected from California, USA - Cow pea red BW (SPAdes) (version 2) | ecosystem: Host-associated > Plants > Roots > Nodule | place: USA...
ACTTATTATCAAATTTGTGGTACATAATAGGTACATCTCATAGGATGATAGAAAAAAGATTAAATAGTAAAGTTCAAAACTTTGTACGAAAAATAAAACGCAGTGCCCCTTGGTGTTTGTAACTTATAAGCAAATTCGTGGTACACAAGAAATATATGTCATTGGATAACAAACAAAAGATTGATTAGTATATTTAAATTTTTTTTAGAAAAACTAATATTTAGTTCTCACTCATTTGTTCATTGTTTCCCACTTAGATTGAGATCTTATCTAACTTATTTGTTTTTTCAAACCAGCCACCTTGTGTAAAAAATAAGGGTTGTTTTTTGACTTGTAAGCAAATTCGTGGTACATAAAAAGTATATTCCATTGGATGAAAAAACAATTTATTAGTAAATTTTAAAAATTTATACGAAAAGTAATACGCAACTCCCCACTTATTTGTTCGTTGTGCCCTACCTATTTGCCTATTATTTATTTGCCTATCTAGTTTGGCCTATTTTTTTGTTCATGCCACTCACGTAGTGCAAGCTAAGAGTTGATTTTTGTAACTTATAATGAAATTCGTGGTACATAAGAAGACATCCCATTAGACGAAAAAAAAGATTGATTAGTAAATTTTAAAAAATTGTACGAAAAGTAACAAGCAACTCCCCACATATGTGTACATTGTGCCCCACTTAGATTGAGATCTTATTTGACTTTTTTTTTCAAGCTAGCTAACTTGTGCAAAAAATAAGGGTTGTTTTGTGACTTGTAAGCAAATTTGTGGTATATAAGAAGTACATCCATTGGATGACTAAAAAAGATTGATCAAAAATATTAAAAAATCATACGAAAAGTAATACGCAACTCCCCACTTATTTGTTCTTTGTGTCCCATTTATTTGCCTATATAGTTTGACCTATTTTTTTCTCCAAGTCAGCCTGCAAGCAATAAGGGTTGATTTTTGTAATTTAGAATGAAATTCGTGGTACATAAGTACATCTCATTAGACGAAAAAAAATAATTAGTAAATTTTAAAAAATTGTACCAAAAGTAACCAACAACTCTCCACATATTTTTTTATTGTGCCCCACTTAGCTTAAGATTTTGTTTAACATATTTTCTTTTTCAAGCCAGCCACCTCATGCAAAAAATAAGAATTATTATTTGACTTGTAAGCAAATTTCTGATACATAAAAGTTACACCCCATTGGATGAAAAAAAAAATAGTAAATTTTAAAAAATTGTACGAAAAGTAATACACAGCTCCCCATTTATTTGTTTTTTGTATCCACTTATTTGTCTATCAAATTAGACCTTTTTTTTTCAAGCCAACCACCTAGTGCAAGCAATAAATGTTAATTTTTGTAACTTATATTGAAATTTGTGGTACATAAAAAGTACATCATACAAAATTATTAGTAAATTTTAACACAAATTTTTAATTGTGAATTAATAATTTGGTTAATATTTAATTAGTATTTTTTATTATTATTTATTAATGTTATAATTTAAAGTTGTCATCATTCAAAATTTTTAACACAAATTTATTATTGTGAATTAAAAGTTTAGTTAATGTTTAATTAACATTTATACTTATTGCGTGTTAATTTTATAATCTTTGATTTGTCATGGTTGAAAACTTTTACATAAATTTCTGATTGTGAATTAACTTTTTGGTTAATGTTTAATTAGTATTTATATTTATTCTGTGTTAATGTTATAATCTTCGGTTACCTTTTAACTTTTTTTCTTGTTTTTTTTATTAATTCTCAAATTATGTCATTATTTTATATTTATTGTCAACATTATTGTTTTATTCTTATGTTTGTATATATTTCAAATTATGTGATTATTTTTTATTTATATTTTTCTAAAATATTTTCTATTTTAACTTTTAATTGAAAAAATATTTAATAGTATTGAAAATAATACCGACTGTGTTTTTTATTGTAAAATTAATATTTTTATTTCTATTTTTTCAAATTATGTTATTATCATTTATTTTTACTTTCTCAATATTTTATATTTTAAATTTTATTACAAAAATCATGTTGCAGTGATATAAAAAAATTACTGTGAATTAAAATTTTGATTAACGTTTAATTAGTATTATATTTATTATGTGTTAATGTTATAATTTTTGGTTAACTTTTAACTATTTTAATTTTTTTATTAACTTATTTTTATATATTATTTTCAAAATATTATTATTTTATTTATTTAATTTTTCAAGTTATGTTATTATTATTTATTATATTTTTTAAAATATTTTTTATATTAGCTTTTAATAGAAACATATGAATTGAAAAAAAAATTGACTATGTTGTTTTAATGATAAAAATAATATTTTTATTTATATATTTATATTTTTCGAGAATTAAGTTATCATTATTTATTTTTACTTTTCAAATATTTTTTATTTGAACTTTTAATATAAAAATTATATCTCCAGTGGTACTAAAAAAAATTATTTCATTTTAGTTTTTTTTAATTATGTTATTATTATTCATTTATATTTTTTAAAATATTTTTTATTTTAACATATAATAGAAAAATATGTCAGGTTATTGAAAAAAAACATTGATTATGTTGTTGTTATGGTAAAAATAATATTTTTATTTCTAAATTTATATTTTTCAAATTACGTCATTGTTATTTATTTTTCTTTTTATAAATATTTTTATTTGAACTTTTAAGAGAAAAATTATGTCTGCCATACTACATTTGTTTTAACTTTTTATTTAGATTTATATTTACATAAATATGTACTATGACAAAAAAAAAACTTACATTTACTTTTAAATAAATATAAATATTTTTTTCATAAATGTCTATTAGATAATTATGTGTCATAAAAATTATTAAATAAATGATAAAGTAGGTAGACACATGTCAAGTGAAAAAGACACTGATATGTTATTAGGCAACGATGTCTGATGATGCGGAGTATCTTAAAATTTCTCTTTTTAGTTTATTCGTGTATCGCGTTTGTTTGATGTTTGAAAACTTCTTTAATGATGGTTTCAATTTATATATATAAATTATATAATAAATTATGACTACTTTAGTCATTTAAATGTGAAAAGGGACGAGGATGATGATGATGAATATTATGATAAGTATAGAAACGTGACAAAGCGGATATATGAATAGAGACATAGCACATATATTTATTTTTATCCTTATATCCAATTAAAAAAAATTAAATATTACTCATATCCACCCAATTTTCCGCGGGGCAAATTTATTTATCATCAATAATCATCATCTTGTTTAAGTCTTTTATCTTCTTTCAACTACAATTTCAATCTTACTTCACATATTAGTGTCAGATCCTTCAAATAAAACTACTCTTTTATATTAAAAATACATAAAAATTAAAAGTATTCCATTATCTTGAAACTCGATAATTTATGTATTTATCTTTTTCTTTCATTATAAAAAAAGTATTATAATAATTGTTGGAATAAAAAATGTTATTAAACTTTAAAATAAATATTTTAAAAAATAATTATAAAAGCAAATAATTTTAATAATCTTATTATAAATAATTACTTGTTGTATCAATATTTTTTTTATTACAAATGATCACTTAAATTTTAAAAAATAACTATTTAAAAAATAATGTCGAAAATGTAAAGGAAACAAATGAAAGGGATTATGTGTCGTATTTTATTGAAAAAAAAAATACATAAATATATACAAAAGAGAGTATCTATAATTAGTACATACAATCTCTACAATTATGTTATTATTCCTATAATACTGCAAAAATGTTACTATAATTCAATTGTTTTAATAAGGTTTAATTACTCGGATGATATCCACTTTGGTTGGTACATGTGTCTCAATCTGGTACCCGCTTTTAAACAAATGTCAATTGCATCCCAACTTTTGAAAAAGTGCTTCAATTAGGTCCCTTTCAGACAGAGCTGACTAACGTCGTTAGTCAACATGCCACGTGTCAATATGTGGTTTTTTTTTATTTTTTTAATGTTTCTTAATGTTTCTTAATTTTTTTTTAATTTTTTGAAAATAAAAATAAAAATGTCACGTGTCAGGTCCCTATGTGTGACACATGGCACTGCAATGCCACATGTCAGTGTCACTATCAGATCTCATTGTGTTGATTTTGATTTAGTTCCCATATCTGTCTTTTTGTTCAATTTAGTACCTACTTGTGTGTATCTGATTCAATCTTGACCTAATTTTTTTAATAATTAAAATTCATTTTTTATAAAATTAAAAGTAATTAAGTATACAATTCTTACAAAAATTAAGTATTTGATATATATATTAAAATTTAGTGGTAAAAGTCATTTTATTAAGTCATTTTTAATCAAAAAAAATTAGTATAATATTCAGACAAATAGAAATTTTGGTTTTAAATTAGTAAGAGACAATATTATTCTATTTTGGAAAAAAAAATAATTAACAAAACATGAGTACTTAATAAAAAAGTAATTAATAAAGTAATATGTTAAAAAGTCATTTTTAATAAAAAAAATATTAGTAAAACATTTCATACAAATAATAAATTTAGTCTAAAAAATATTAGTAAAACAATATAAATATTAGTACTTAATTTTGCAAAAATATTTATACTTAATTAGTTTTAATCTTAAGAAAATGGATTACAAAAATATTTTTCTTATTAAAAAAATTGGGACAAAATTGAATCAGATACACATAAGTTGGTACCAAATTGAAACAAAAAGACATATATAGGGACTAAATCGAAATCAACACAATGGCATATGATAGTGACATTGATACGTGGCATTGACAATGCCATATGTCACACACAGGGACCTGACACATGGCATTTTTAATTTTTTTTCAAAAAATTCAAAAAAAATCTTTAAAAAATAAAAACAAACCACAGACTGACACGTGGCACGTTGACTAATGACGTTAGTCAACTCCGTTTGAAAGAAACCTAATTGAAGCACTTTTTCAAAAGTTGGGATGCAATTGACAATTTTTTAAAAGCGGGTACCAGATTAACACACTTGTACCAAAGTGGTAATCATCCAAGTAATTAAACCTTTTAATAATCAAATATTTTCTCATGATTTAATTTCTAACACTCCCCCTCAAGTTGGAGAGTGAATACCAAGAACTCCCAATTTGCGCTTCATGGTAAAGAAAGCTTATTTTCCCATTGGTTTAGTAAACACATTAGCAAGTTGTTCAACGGAAGGTATATATTTTGTTGCAACTGAAACATCTTGAATCTTATCACGAATGAAGTGTCAATCCATCACTATGTGTCTAGTTCTTTCATGAAATATCGGGTTAGCCGCAATGTGTAAGGCGACTTTATTGTCACAATACAACAACGTCAGTTTAGGATGCAATATCCGTAAATCTTTCAACAATGCTCGTAACCAAGTCAACTCACAACAAGTATCAGTCAATGCTCTATATTCTGCTTCTGTAGAGGATAGAGAAATTGTCTTCTGCCTCTTTGTTCACCAAGAGATGAGGGAGGATTCCAAAAAAACACAATAACTTGTAGTTGATTTTCGAAATACAGGGCAACCTCCCTAATCTGAATCGTAGGAAGCGTGCAAAGATAAATTATTTTATGAAGGAAAAAATAGACCTTGACCTGGATGATTCTGTAAGTATCGCAGCACATGCATTGCAGCTTTCATGTGAGGCTTGCATGGAGCGTGCATGAATTTGTTTCGAGATCATATAACTTGTAAGCCTTTTGGCCAAGAGGATAACAAAAAAAAAACATTTTTAGGCACGAGGAGCAAGCTTCTGAGAAACATGAACATTAGCAGTATAAGCAAGACATCCAAAAACTTGAATGTGTGAATAAGAAGGGATTTTACCATATAGGTGCTCAAAAGGTGTCTGACGTGATAGAAGAAACGTAGGCAACCTGTTAATAATATGGATAGCAGTGGAAACACATTATGCCCAAAAGTGTAAGGAAATATGAGCTTGAAAATGAAGGATGCGTGTTGACTCAAGGATATGTCTATGTTTACGATCGATAACTTCGTTTTGTTGTGGTGTGTAAGTGCAAGAATGTTGGTAAGTTGTTCCTTGTTATGTAAAAAAATCTTGCATAGAAAAAAAATTATCTTCCATTATCAACCCAAATATTGGCTATATTCGTATTAAAATGAGTTTTAACAAAAGAGAAGACATTGATAAGGAGATGTTGAGTTTCACTTTTATGATGCATGAAAAAAAATCCAAGTGAAGCAAGAAAAGTCATCCACAGCAGTCAAAAAATATTCTGAACCAGAAAAAGAAGGAACTTTATATGGTATCCAAATATCACAATGGAGTAATTCAAAATGTTTAATGGAAGAAATTGAGCTGTTTGAAAAAGGAAGGCGTGTCTGTTTTGCAAGAGTACAAACATCGCAAATTTTGTTTGATTCTAAAGAGAGGTTTAACAAAGTTTTAGCCATGAGATCTAATCTAGATGGAGATGGATGTCCTAGTTGTCGATGCCATAAGGTAGTAAAAGTGTTTGAAGGAGGAGATGACTCGGTGACATGGGTTGCGAGTGATGGAATGAAAATTGACTTATTTGATGTCATTGCAACCAAGTAGTAGAGTTCATCCTGTTGTTTACTCAAACCAATTGCCATTCTCATTATCAAATTTTGTAAAATACACCCAGAAGGAAAAAGAATGGAGATAATAGGGGTCTGGTTACCATTTGGCATAACAACTGCTGGTAAAGAAGTATTTTTTTTACCGTTGACAAGCAAGGTTGGTGAAGAAATAATGTGATCAGTGGCCCACTATCAATAATAAGTTTGGGTGGTGACAAACCTGAAGGAACATTGGCGTTGTTAACCTTAGGATTAGCTAACGGAGATGATGCATTACCCTGCATAATAGACAAAATTTGTTGAAGTTGTAGTTCAGTTAATTCATGTTAAGTTTATAGAGAAGGTTTCACTAAGGAGAGTAAACACCAATGAGACCTGAGTCCAACCACATAAAGCCTTGACACCACTCTCAACCCAAAACCTTAAGGCAATGGGTTTATGGGTCTTTATCCTTATATAGTGCTCTACTTTCTCCTTTCTAGCCAATGTGGGACTTAGACTCACACTTGGATTCCTAACAATTCATTCATTATGGACTACAACTGCTGCATCAGTGAGGTCATTCTAACATTATTTGCTGAAAATTGACTATTCCCATTTGGCTTAGAATAAGCATTATGGGTGACTTCATGCCTTGGGTGTTCAAAAGGATAATTGTGTAACTTCCAGCATGTTTCTTTTGTATGATGATCTCTATCACAATGAGAACAATGCATCGACTTTCAATTAGATTAATTAAGACGTGAAAGAGGACCTTGTTTGCGTCGAACAGCAAGGGCTGTTGGTTCATTCTTTTGAACAACCATGGTTGAAGCTTCTATTGTGTCACGTGTGGTGCCCAAATGTCATTATTTTTCTTCTTGAATGATGGAATAATAAACTTGTGTAACATCAGGCAATGAATTCATTAAGAGAAGTTGGTCACGAGTAGCATTCAATCCCATAAGAAATTACATCAATTTGCACCTTTTATTGTCTACTCCACAAGTGCAGGTTGCATTATTATAGAAGTCTAACTCATCCATAATTTCTTTTAACTTTGTGTTATAGGTTGCGACTGTCATTTGATATTGAGCCAAGCAAGCAATGTCTCTCTCAATCTGAAAATTCAATGGTGCATGACTTTGAGAGAAGCGATTTCGAAGATCTTTCCAGACTTCATGAGCAGTGTCATAGGAAATAACACTATCTACAATATCAGGTGTCAAAGAATTGAAGATCCAAGATAATACCATGTCGTTGCATGTTTCCCATGTTGCATATTCTTCTTAGTTGTCTCCCGCAGAGGGTGCCTTGAGAGTTCTATCAACAAGATTCAATATGGATTTTGCATTTAAAAAGATGATCATGACTCTATGCCAAGTCGAAAAGTTCTTTCCATTTAGAGGTTTCGAAACAAGAATCACTTTTGGATGGTCAGAATGATTGAGAGTATAAGAACTACTGAAATGTAATTCTTTTACATTCGTTAGCCATGGAAACATGGATAGGAAAAGAAAAAAATAAATGATTGAGCAAGCATGCTCCTGATACCATGTAAAGGAAATAAATTAAAGAAATTATGTGTTGTATTTTATTGAAAGAAAAAACACAAAAATATATACAAGAAAAAATATTTATAATTAATATATACAGTCGATATATAGTTATGTTGTTATTCCTATAATACTTTATAAACATGTAAAATTATTCCTATAATTCAACTATATGTAAAATTATTCCTATAATTCAACTATTTTAATGATTAAAATATTTTATCATAATTTCATTTGTAACAGAAAAAAATATGTAATAGAAAAATAACTTAAGAGAGGAATATCTTTTATTAATAATATAAATATATACCTCTTAAACATTCACTACAAGACTATTTTCTACTTATAAAGAAATATATAACAAACAAACTTTTGTTATGTTTTAACATAATATATAAATTTGTACTGAACAATTCTTTTTGAATCGGGTATGATTGAGCTGTAATAATTTGATTTTAGTAGATTTACAGGCCTAATGCTAAATTATTACTGACATATTAAAGCTGTTAAATATGTAATAAAAAATTGTAAATCATGATTGATATTATTATAGGGAAACTTTCATCACAAGATAAGAAAGAGGGTAGTTAACTCCATCGTCAACTCAATTCCACGATCTTGTTGAAGAAAATCCACTTGGTCAGGGGCCAAACAATGTCCTATGGTTCCCACAAACCCCTTTTCTTCTCAACGGATCTCAAACCCTGAAACCATGTCACAGAGTATAGAAAATGAAGCTTTGTCGCCACTTGGCAGCGATCTGAAGTGCGATGGGTACGGCTTCTTCTTTGTCGTTTCATCCGTCTTGTTCGTTCTGTATCTTGCGCTGCACGCCAAGAAGAGCCTCAACAGCCTCTGTCGTCGAGGCTCCTATGTTGTCGTTTCCTATTACGCCGTCCTTTGGCTCGTCACGCTTTTAAACCTCGCATGGTCTTCTCTTCAGGTACACCACGTCGCATCTTTCCTTTTTTGTATATATTGTTTTCTCTTCTGCTTCGATGATGCTGATTTGAGAAGTCTCTGTAATTTACACTATCAATTAGTAAAAAATCATGCTACGCTTGATTTTAAGACAATTATCATACTCTGTCTGATATTAAAATGGTTATTCCGATGAGCATTTTCCTTTGGGTCTCACTTTTTAATACACGGCTTTTATGAAATTATGACACCCTTTCAAGTTCGTGGTGCATTTTTTTTTTATTGAATTTTTTGTGGGATGCGTATGGGAACACATCCATTGATTTTCTGGCAGCATGAGTTTGGCTATTTTGTTTCTACTCCTCTCTTTCAAATTCAACAAATGGCCGTTCTCTGCAATACGAATAATGTGAGGGGAAAGGGGAGGGGATTTCCACATATTAATTAGTCTTTGCTGAGTGAAAGCTGGGAAGAGTGCTTTTGAAGTCCAACAGCATGTTAGAAAGAAAAAAAAAACTAGCAATAAATGGTAGCACATAGAAAAAGCACGAGACAACCAGTTCTATTTAAAGTGTTCAATTATCGAGAGTGTTTGCGAAGCTGTGATCTCATGAGTGTGACGAGAGTACCAACGGTTCCGGTCATATAGGTGTTCATTGGCTGGGGTCCAACCTCAAGGTTGCCGTTTACTTCAGAACAAAAGAAAAAATAGAAGAAGTGGCAAGTGCTATTTAATTGTGCCTGAATATATCATACATAATAGTATTGTATCATGAGGTAACTATGAATGTGACTTTCATTGCTTTTGTTACTATGTGGCTTCTGCACTGATGCTGAAGACTTGTTTCCAGCCACAGAACTTTACGAACTTTAAAAATCTGCATTTAAGTTTTTCAGCTACGGGCTCTGTTTGCTTTTGAGTCCAGTGGGTAAAAGTAATCTGTATGGGTGCAAAATCTACGGCATAGCTTTTCCATTTCCTTGTGTGCTCCTATGCAAAGTTTGATTATCACTTTAATTTATTCCCATTCAGTTGGCAGTACGATTTGTACCTTCCCTTCTTTTAGCCCTTCAACTCTTTCTTTTTTTTCTTAAGCAGGCATGGCAGTGCTCTCAAGGAAAGGAGGTTGCATGGAATCTGCTGTCATTATTTACAGCATCTGGTATGCTGTGTCTAGAGATAAGCTTGATAGCTTTCTTACTGAACGATAACTATATGAATGGCATGGAAGCTCTTGCACACTCTTTCATTGCATCAGGAATTATTGTCTGTATGGATACCCTTCTTAAGGTGAGTTGGATTTTCATTCACATTAGTTGTATACATGCATGTACTATGTACTTAATATGTTTTGTAAAATATAAATGGATTTTTGTGACTGAATGGTGTCTCGACTTGCTTATTCTTTGTTGGTTTCATATAACTTTCCCCTTTATGAATAGCATTTGATTTTCTTCCTACCCGTTACTGGTTTGTCTCTTGTTGTCAATGTAATTTTGTCTTAATGTACATCGCAATTGCAAATATAACAGCTCAGGAAAGTAGTCAATTGCCGAACCATTATTCACTAATACCAGCTACATTGATCGCTACCAATAGTGCAACCTTCTTTGGAGAACTAACGGGTACCACAAACACAGCTCTATGGAAAGTTTTGCAACATGAAACATAATAAACAAAAATTGCCTTTGAAATGATAAGTGAACTTGTTTTGGCAGTGATTTTACGTTTCTATTACTTGTTCTTATGTTCATGGGGGACTACTTTTTGTAATAACTATTAATCAGTCTCCTTCTGCAGCGATTGTCCGTGATCCAAATTTCCAAAATTCATGTTGAGTTATCCACTTCCCTTTTGAGAGTTTACTCAAAAATGTTTCTGAGCCTATTCTTTTTGTCATACTGCTGAACTCAACTCCATCATTCTATGGAAAAAGTCATTTGTATTTTATATAATGTTTTTAACTGACAAAGTGGGAAAGGTGGCTGTTATTTACTAAAAGAAGTTCATAAGCTCCCAAATTTTGGCAGTATTAGGCATCTATCAAATTTCTCTGAATTGAAAACCCTCAGGCATGTAGCCTCGCAAGTTTTTCTTAATTTTTGATAGGAAGTTTGTGTATGGATTAATGTGGTTTCATCACCCTTTTTAACTCCCATATCCTAATTAATAGTGGTCTATCACTTCCACGTTAAATTTTGCCTTATGGTCTGACAGATGTAACTTATTCTCTCTTAATTGAATGCTGGCATGTAGTATTGTATATTTTTTAAACTGTAATATATTTCTCTTTAATCACATGATATGTCAATGGGGTGCTTTTAACTGCGGGGAGTTCAATCATTAATTTCAATTGGAAGCTTCCTTTTAGACCACTTCAAAATATTAGCTACAATTGTGACACAAGATTGAGAGGGGGGATAGCATGCTATGAATCTCCTGTGGAAAAAGTTTTAGCACAATGCAAGACTGTTCGGCTAAAAGATGTCCTAGTGAGGATTCAAATATGGTATTTTAATAAATGAGGAAATATTATTCTCGGATTGTAACCATAAGTAACTAATTATATATCTGCATAAATGTATTCAATGTAATTTTATATCTCCAATACGTTAACGTACAACTGAAACTTTGCTCGCTTCACCCGTTAGATGTATGATGTATCAGATAGGAAACAATAAATTGTTCCAGTTATATTAGGAACACCATTTTATTGTTTTAGAATTTTATTTGTCATTTGATTTAGGTTCTATGCTGTATCTGGTTTCTTTGAGGATGACTTATCTTTGATATGTAACTTTGCCATTCTATTCAATATGAATTTTAATTTGCATTTTCTTTCCTAAACAAAAAAAAAATGTGGTGGTTTCAACTTACAATGGTTTTCTATTTATTTCTGTTTCTCGTTGCATAATATGATACGAGGCACAGTGTCAAGTCTTCATTGTTCTGTAGATGTTAATTACTCAAACTGCTTTTAACTGTCATCGCCTTTTATGCATTGTTTCGTGGTATGTCTTCTGCTGATTAAGCATTTCCTTATCAGGCAATATATGTTTTTGGATTTGGGGTCCCATTGTTCAATCGACATGTTGAAAGAGCTCATACAATCAAGTGGAGTTTATGGATAGTGCACAAGTTATTGCTTGCTGCAGCTTATGGTTTCATTTTATTTGCACATTTCTCCAAATGGAGAGAGAAGCTTCCACGTGAGTATAACTTCTGACAGTGTGTTGATAGCTGCTTTGTGCACGTAGAATGGCATTCACACTTTCCAAATGAGGAAACATAAAAGTGATATTAGTGTATCATTGATTACAACATCTGTTTAAATATACATTAGAGACAACTTTTTGCCAAACACACTAATTCTGTTACCAGTTATATTCCAAAAGATTCATTTTCGTTCATCTTTGCAGCAAGACCAGCTTTTTACAACTATGTTGCTGTAATGTTTGTACTTAGTGTGATTAGCCTGTTTGCTTGTGGACTAGCTGGAATTGGCATTGGACTCGGCAATTGGTAACGCTATATATCTTCTTTTCAATTAGAACTTAGAAGTGGTACTTAATTATCATCTCGATAGCTTAAACAATGAATAACAGATAATGCTTCTCATCTGCAGGTTGTATGATCTCACTGCGCTTTGTTATCACTCTTTGTATCTTCCATTTCTTTATATTACTTTTCTTGCAGATTTCTTCCAGGTAAACATTTTTTGTTATTTACTGTTTCTTTTTTGGTTTTCATAATATATGCATGAACATTCATATTATGTGCTGCAGGAGGAGGATTTCCTTCTAGATACTGCATATTATTCCGAAATGAAAGATGCTGGATTCTTTGATGCCGACTGAGAATAATTCTTCAGAACCGACAGGCATATTTTGTGTGTGCATTATTGTAAATATTGGACTCTGCTCCGTCATATGTTGTATTGTATGATCCTCCTGCCTGTGAAATGCTTTTATAGGAACAGTGCTTTCATAACTCATCATATTAATACTAACCAACATACTAAGTAACGAGCTCGTTCATGAAAACCAAAATAAGCTCCAAAATCCACATAGCATTTAAATATCTTTCTGAAGAATAGGTAGTGCCTCAAGCTGTCATCAGCAACTTCATTTTTCAATTCTTAACGACGTATTTAAAGTTCATAATTTTGGTAAAATCTGGTCAATGTCTCCATAACATGATATACAAATAAACATAAATTAGCCTCTGCATTTTATATTTTATCATAAGCACCTTTCGATGGATAGCATTTTGCATTGCGTGGCTTTAGGTTTTGGAGAATGTTGGTTCGCATTCAAGGGTAGTAAAGAACTGTCGGGGAGTTATTTATAGGCTGATTTTTTTTCCCAATGAATAAATCTTTCATAAAAAATGCAAACTTACCAGCTTTATTATATTTGATGCATTCAGTAACTACTTTTAGCAAGACTCTCTAGTCAACCGTTCAATTCTTGAAATATCTAAAATAGTGTCAATAAAAAAGTATATTTGCGTGGCTTTATGTTTCAGATAACGAACGCTGCTAATTTAAAAAACTATTCTAGCAAAAAAGAAATGCATAAATTGGTTAAAAGAAGTGCCATGTAGGTGTTGGTTATGTGAAATGAAAGAAAAAGGGATAGATATTGGATTAATAGCTTTTTGCGGTTCAAAGCTAATTTAATAGCTTTTTGGTGTTCAAAGTTAATTTAATTATGTACCTTGTTGTGAGTCGTAGACCTCTTTGCCCTTCCACTAAACCTAACCCATGTGTCGATCGACTTGGTCCCGGCCCATACCCTAGTTTGAGTCGTGGTCTCATCCATTCGATGATGGCCCAGTCAGCCATGCTACACTTCCTCGAGACCTGAGACTTTCTCTGTGGAGCATTGGACGCTAGCGAAAAAAGTTAGCAAATATTTCATTTCTCATTTAATCACTAATCACGTTCACAAACGACATCTGTGTTGCGTAACTACTTTTTCTCACACACTATTTATTTTATTGGTTAGTCTCTTTATTTTAAAAGGAAGAAAATTCTTGGACCGTTGGTGCAGCTGAGATATTCAATAAAGAGGAGAAGCAAGGGATAGTTCGGAGACCAGACTCCTGTCATTACTTCTGGCAACCCTCAAGTACAACTAGCGAAACAACATTGAATTACATGGGACCATGGTGCATGTAACATTACCATATGATGTTTTACAATTCTAGCCTAGCCCAAAGAACCGTTAGCACTAGACGTGCAACAAAAAATATCTTTTATTTTCATAGTTGAAATATTTATACTGTGAGGCTGAACGGTAAAAAGTAGAAAAGTTCAGTGCAAATTTATTCTTTTAAAGTTTCATTATTTCTTGTCAAATTGCTTAAAACTTTTTATCAATTTTGACTAGTACTGTTTAAAGACAAGGAAGTAAAGAAAATGTAAAAAGGAAAACTTTATTTCACCTCGTCTCTAGTCATTGGATGCCAATTTAGGATATAAATGACGAAATTAATGGCAGAAGATAAACAGTGGCACACTCCCATAGGGGCTTTGTTCAGTCACTGCTTAGGCCTCCCCACTCACCCCTGTTAGGCTTTTACGAGTCCCTATGAAACTATTTTCCTTCCTTGATATAGGGTAAAGAAAAAAAGAGGAGCGCGATTAGAAACACAACTATTTATTTACATTATTTTTAACCACATTAAGTGTGTCAGACTGAAATTGCAAAAGTACAAAAAGCATTCACAAGCCGACACGAAAGGAGGCCAACCATTATCCCACCGTTTACACATTACACAACTTTACCATCTCCTCTCCTCCCCTGTGTTATATTTTGTCCTCATATTCTCATCTCATCTCACACACTCTGTCACGCACCCACCATTCCCCTTCTTCTCTCTCTGCTCTAGCATGTATAATCCCTTTCTCACAACAACATTGCTCTACCTCATCGTCTCCTAAAATGGCTGCTCTAGCTCTTGCACTGCTTCTTTTGGCTTTCACTGGCACTTCAAGTATGCTTCCAATTCCTTTCTCTTCTACTCTTCCTTCTCAAACTCAAGCTTCAAACTTTTACTTCTTTTTTTATAGTTTAAACACCCTTTCCATATTTTCACCACTGGATCTATGTCTCTCCTTTCTATTTTTTCACGAAATCTTCAAAGACCAGACTTTATCCTAGCTAGGGACTTGTTCAGTCATGCAAGAGTGTGCCATTTCCACATTTCTTAACACTTTTGATGTCCTAAAATCTTACCTTGCTAGCGTAGATTCTTTTGTTTTGGCACTCCAAAATGAGTCCTGCCATGTATACCTTTATTCCTCCAAGCCTTTATTTCCTCTCCTAAATCTAAACCTTTTCTTCTTCTTTCACACTCGTTGTCTATGCTCATCACTATGCTCACTGATGTATTTAAACTGTTACTGTTACAGGTGCAACTTGGTGCGTTTGTAAGGATGGAGGCGACGCGATCCTGCAGAAAACATTAGACTATGCTTGTGGAGCTGGTGCTGACTGTAACCCTCTCCATCAAAATGGGCCTTGTTTCCAGCCCAACACCGTCAGGGCCCACTGCAACTACGCCGTCAATAGCTACTTCCAGAAGAAGGGTCAAGCTCAAGGGTCCTGTGAGTTTGCAGGAACAGCCACTGTTACTGCAACTGACCCTAGTAAATCCTCAATCTCTATTTTCTTTTCCTTTTCTTACCATATTTTCCTTTCATAAAAAAACAACACAATAGCTGACCCTTTTACCTGTTTCTCTCTTTCTCCTTCTTGGTGACAGGCACTGGTGGTTGTGTCTACCCTTCAAGTGTCAGGTATGGATTTCTTCCACTCTCATGTTCTTCATTCTCAAACTTCCTATTTGTTGTTCCTTTGGTTTAATACGTTTTTTTTTTTCCTTTTCTGCTTTAAGTTATAACGTGGTTGTCTGATTTTGAAAGATGGCGATGTTAACTTTGATATTGAACTTTCGCTTTTTTTCTTATCATCATACATAATAAAAAATAATCCGGGTTAGGGCACTTGCTTATATTATTATGCTATTTTATCTATAAAAGAGTTATTTGGTTTGCAATAGGCATATTCGCTGCGTGGTAGGTTACTAGTGTTTTTTAGGGTTTAACAAAGTGCAATTGATGAGGTTATTTCGTTCACCAATTAGGTTAATTTTTTTTAA
>Ga0209389_1001612_pt1 | contig 16186 bp, 7 predicted proteins | sample CowpearedBW_FD_187526 | JGI IMG/M metagenome (GOLD analysis project Ga0209389, IMG submission 187526) | Root nodule microbial communities of legume samples collected from California, USA - Cow pea red BW (SPAdes) (version 2) | ecosystem: Host-associated > Plants > Roots > Nodule | place: USA...
TCACCGGAAGGTCAACTTCAACCAGTATCATGTCTATATATTGCCCCTCCGCGTTCAGTGCATCAATTACTTGCCTAGCTGATTTTACTGTAGTAACTGTTGAGCATAAAATATCCACGCTAGTCATATTTTCAAAAGTTGCAGCAAGAAACTCTCTTGAACAGGCTTAATTAAGACAGGCTTAAGGGAAGCTAAATATTCCTCTAAGAATCATCTTTCATGTACACCTTGAACAAATGGATAAGGTCCACAAGCGTTGAAAAGCAAAATTTAGATCAGCCAGTGAATACAAATAGTTGGACTAATTACACAAATTGATTTTCAAAATGAAAGCATGTAACTCAATAATACATATAATACAACAATTCAAAATCACCCCTTTCATATTTCTGACAACACTAAACATTCTACAAAGAAAACTTTCAATTCAACTTTTTCTAACAAAACAACAGTAAACCGATACATCTTTCCAATTGTTACTACATATCACCCTTAATCATGACAACAATTGACACCAAAAAAGAAAGTAAAGGGGGTTTAATTCATACCCTGATAAGAACACCTCAAAAGAAGAGTAAAAACCTCTTCAGAACTCTTGGAATCGTTGTCACACAACAAAATCCTCATTTTGCTTCTGTCAATAAATCCATCGCCACTCTTACTATTATTCCCACCACAGTTACTTGCTCTGTAGTTCAAATTAATAAGTTCCTCGGTCTCAGTTTCAGCATCCATCGTAACTCCTCTTCCCTGTACTAGAAAAAACAACAACTCAACACTAAACCCTCCCTCAAAATCAAATCTTGCAACGACAACCCCAATCAAGACACATGATATTCAAAGCCCATTTGTTCATATCAGCTGATCGTTGCAGCACCAGCAAAATTCAAAGCCCAGGAGAAGCGGCGCACGTTAGCAATTCACACACAAAAAAAAAAACCCAATTTTTTTCTGGCTCTGTAGTGAGAAAAGATCAACCATGAGAGTATTTTGTGCCTGGGAATGGGATTTTCAATCCGAGGAAGAAAAAAAACTAGATGGTGGTAGGAGCTAAAGTGCGCCCGATGAGGTGGGAGAGAAGGGGGCGTAGGGTAGCAAAAAGGGTAGGGGATGACGTGGAAAGCAGGGAGAGAAGAGAGTTGAAAAAGTGAAAAAGAAATAGATATGAGTGGGTTAGGGTATGGATAGTTAGTTTGAGATAGAGAGAAAGCCACGTCACTCCCAAATCTCTCTCATTTTATGCAGCCACAATCTCACCAAAATATCCCAAATCTTCCCTACCTCTATTTTTCTTCTCTTTTTTGATACATAACCAGTTTTCAGATTCACTCATTCCAGGAACCAAAATAGCTCATTGTGTTCGTTTTTTTCTTCTTCAAGCCACTTATGGTGTTCTTGTTAAATCAGCCACAATATTATGAATAAATAAATGTGATTATATGTTTCATCGTATGGAACTTATCTAGGATTTATGTCGAGCTGTTCTAAAATTAACGAAAATTTTATTTAAATGTCAAGTCCTTTTCAATTCAATAAATGGGGGAGTATATGAAAAAATAATATCTAAAAATACAGACAGATTATTGATACCTAATCAAATAATACTCACTGTCATCTTTTTCATTAGTACAAGAAAAATATAGATTAACAAATACTAAATGATATTTAATGAGAAAAAAAAAATGTAGGTATCAAAAGTTATATGATTGATTGAAAAAGAAAAGGAAAGGAAAGAAATTATATGTTATTTAAATGTTTAAAAATAAAACATGTTCATGTATCATTGTTCCTAGTAAAACTATTTTTAACTTGTAAGTTGCTTCAAAATAGAATGGCCATGTGTTGAATTATGCTTTTGTATGGTTTACACTTATCTATGTTTGTAGTTCAATTTATCTAAGATTCAGAATATCATTTTATACCTTTGCATGTTAAATTCGTTTTTTACATCTTAATTTACAAGATCAAGAACTCGTGTTCCTTTTCTTCTTCTTTTTTTCAAAACGTTATATTATGATGCCTTTTTGTTTCTTCATCGCCTATATACTTACCATAACCAAGTGAAACCAACAACGTGGAATTAAGAAAGGGAAAGTAAGTGACAAATCAAATATTCGGAGGTAATAGAGTGCTGTCATAAATACATTTTGACGTTTTGGTATTAAGTGTTTATTATTTTTCATCAACCTTGGTTGAAAAATGTGAATTCGAAGGTAACGTATTAAGTTGGTAAAATGACTTGTCAAATATGAATTAACAAATGTTAAAATCAATTACTATTTATTTAAAGTTATAAAAATTTCTCATAACATAATAAGTTTATACTTATTTAAAAATTTCTCATTTTATTTTATAATATTTAAGAAACTTCTTATCCAATTTATATATTCATTTTAGTAATAAGAAATGGAGTACAGTGATGAAAGAGCACATAGTTGAGTTTTGTCGTCTAAGTTGGTGAAGTTGCTGAGGAGTATACAATGAACTTCCATCAAGAACAACTTATCAATGAACTGATTCAAATGCGATAATATATTGGTCTTTAGATTTGCTCTCATTTGGCCACAACATTTTTATGTTAGAATGTCTGAGTACTAAAGGAGATGGTAACAAGTCGAATATATTGTACTTTGGACAATATTTATCAATAATATTATTAATAAATTTTAATTAACAAAATAGTATGTTAAAAAAAGTGTTTTTAATATGTTTTTTGACACCCTTCATATGAATTTATTTTTTTTCAATTGTTGGATAAATATAAGATAAGATTAAATATATTTTCGATCTCTTAATTTTTAGTGAAAATTGAAATTAGTCTCTCTTCTAAATTTGACTCGATTTAGTTTTCTAACTTAAAAAACATATCGGTTTAATCTTTTTAACCAAATTTTGTTAAGTTTTATTGACATTTCAAACGCATTTTATGATATCATTTGAGTTGTTTGCACCGTCTAACATATTTTTACCTCAATGTTAACTAAAAAACTATTATAAAACGCGTTTGAAACGTTAACTAAACTTAACAAATTTGCTTAAAAAGACTAAAGCGACATAGTTTTAAAGTTGAGAGACTAAATTGAGTAAAAGTTTTGAATAGGAACTAATTCCAATTTTTACTAGAAATTGAGGGACAAAAACATATTTAATCCTATAAGATATAACGATCATATATGTCAAGTCCATATTATCCCTATAAAATTCATATATAACCACATATATGTTTGGTTATTTTTTAATTATTGATTTTTTTTAATGATTTGTTTATTTTACATTGCAACAAGTGAAGTAAAGGAGACATGACGAGTGAAGGCATATTCCATCAGGTGTAGGGATGACAATTTGGGGTGGGCCAGGCGGGCTGACCTATAGGCCCGCACAAAAAAACGTGGGGCGGGCTGGGATGTTGAATCCGCTGGCCTGCAATGGCCCGCCCCACATAGGCCTGTAGCCCGTGCAGCCTAAAGGCAGGACAGGGCGGGCTGGCCCGCTGGCCTGCTTACAAAATTATATGTTATTATTATTTTAGTTCTCACATCATTCATTTTGTTGTTTCTTTAAGTTCCTTTTATTTTATTTTTATTTTTATTATTATGTTTATGTATAATTATTGTATATAAGATAATATTTTATTCTTGAATATAAAATATCTTTTTATGTATTTTTAGGTACATGTCTTGTAAGGTGACATATTGCTATTATACTTTAGTTATAATTTTCCTTGTTATTTTCCTTGTCTTTGATTAGGTAAACTAATTACAATTATTTCGATAGAAAATGAATATCAATTATTATAAAAAAATAAAAAAAAAAATTATTTTTTCTCAACACAAAAGAAAAAATATTTCACTCATTACAAATGCAGGACAGCCCGCAGACTTACGGACCAATTTACGAGGCAGGATGGACTAGAAAAGTGAATCTGATATTAAACTGCGGGACCCATACTTTACGGGTCAAAACGCGTGGCGGGCCAAAATGAACCGAGTTTATTCGCTTTGCTATCCCTAATCAAGTGTATTAAAAAATATATTAAATAATATTTAGTTCAACTAACTGTTATTTAACACCTAAATCGGAACTTATATTTTTGGTCTTCCTCTTTGTTGAGATGAAATAATTATATAGTATAAAAAAATAATAATACAAAGAATTTATTAGCTTTTAATAGAACTTATTTGATATGGATATTTTGAAAGATGTCAATGGATATATTTTTAAAAAGGTGATTTAGTAGTAAAGTTGAAAGAAGTATGTGCGAGGGTGTGGTTTTAACTCTCCTACTAACATTATGAGAGTTGTAAAATTAGTTTGAAGGGTTTGAAAGGAGAATGAGAGATTCTAAGTTGAACTCATTTATCAACAAAATACTAACAATTGTCGTTAAAAAAAATGAAAAAAAATATCTTGTTGTTTTTAGTGTACAGATGATGGAAAGCGATCTTTTTATTTATTATTTGTTTTAACTTTAAGAATTTATTGTCCGTAAGCAAACTCAATAATAAATTTTGGTCTACACCGGAAGGATGTAAAAGCTAGATCATAGAGTCTTGTTTCTACTGTATGTACACTCCTTTTTTCATATATTTTATAATAAGTTTACTCTGATGTAAGAGTGAGGTTACTTGGGTCATTTCTATTGTAAGAGTGAGGTAAGAATAGAGATGTAAATTTATATTTATCTTTTACTTATTTAATAATAAATCAAAAGCCTACGCCTATAAACCACAACCATTGTGAAAAATGAAATATATTTATTAATGATAAACGATTTTTAAAAAATTGAAATAATATTAATCATTATTTTTGTGAAAAAGAATAGCCATTCACTTTACAAAAGGCTCATTTTTTGAATCAATAATCCCGTATTCTTTTCTTAGTTATTTCTATCTTTTGCCACAGGAGAGGATATTCAACCTGCAATTCTAGATGGAATTAAAGTAACCAGAAAATTCAAAGGTGTGAATATCAGTTGAACTACAAGTATGATGAAATGAACCAACTTTACAGCATAACCAATATTTAATCTATCAACCTTGGCGTGTAATAATTAACCTATACTTGAGTTTAAACTCCCTTCTATTTGCAATGAATGATCAATTTTTTGGCAACTAATTTAATCCCTGCATTCTGCTGATAGTCATAGGGATCTAAAGAGAAGAAGGCATCAACAAATGTCCCAGGCATGAACAAGGAACCAAGTTCTGCAGCATCAAACTTACTGAAGAGAAGTCTTTGCACTGCTCCAGAAGACTCTTTCTGGTATATTTCTGTGGCATAAAAGGCAACGTCTGCGACTACTGCTGTAGGTATGCTGTAAAATAAAGGGTACAGAAATCAGATAAATTCTAATGGAGAGAAATCCTAATTGTTTGGCAATTAGGAGCATCAAAGCAAAAGCTTTGGATTAAAGATTTCTCTGTTCACAGTTGATGGCATTCTCGAAGTTATCCCTACTTCATGATTTTAAGAACTTAATGTCATCCCTTCATTAATGGTATAAAGTATGAAAACAAAAAAGGTACCCAGTACATAAGGTTCCCAGCACAAAAACAATAAAAGCATAATCTAATGATTTAAAAAAACCAGGAAAATGGACATAAACCCCATCTGACACGGTGGTCATGTTAAACTGAATGCCCGGTTTTGAGATTAGAGTTGTCCACCATTTTACATGTGAAGTGAGGCAGTGATTAATGTTGATAAAATAAAATAACAAGTTCAAGAACTTACTGCAATCTGACAGTAGGATAGTTGAAGAAACCTTCTTTTCTAATGACAACAGGCCTCCAATCAGAGCTGCTGCCAGAATCCACTGTCAACTTCTGAGCAACGTGGTCACATGCATCAAGAACATTACATAGACTTGGTGATGAATCAACCACAAAATTCAATCGTGGCCGGCCAGCAGTATCAAAAAACTTTGTGCTTATTCCAAACCGCACTTTCAAATCAGTACAATGAAGTTGGAATGGGAAACCTTCATGCAGTAATTCTATTCTCTGACTGCCTTGAAAAGATGGAACAAGAGATGCATCAATAGAAGGCACACATATTCCATCAGGTTCTAAAACAAGAATAGAGGTGCTGCAAGGCTGAAACACAGAAGACGAGGAAGCCCAATCAGGTGACTCTTGCATGGGTTTTTCCACCATGGAAACATCTGACTTAATGGGTTCTCTCTTTATTTCTTCCTCCAGAGCACTCAAATTAAAAGGATCCGATTGAACTATATTAGGATCTGCATTATTAAGGGCATCCCCTTTTGGGCCGCTCATTGCTAAAGAAATTATAGGATGACTTTTGTCTTTGGATTCAACAGCAGGAGATGATAATACAGAACCCTCATTAATGTTTGATAAGGCCCCCTGTGATGGAGATTTCCCGTTACTGCGGCTTCTTGTCATAGTATTCGGTGAAACCCAACTGTTTGCAGTGAATATATCCGGGAGACTTGACTCCTGTAAGGACAGAGATTATCATTAGTTTTATGACCAAGTTCTCAACCACTGCTGCAAAATATATCACATATATACAAAAGATTATATAGAATAAGAAAAAAAATATTTCTTAAAACGCCTTCTTGATTCAGAGGCATACGCATTGCTAGTATTAAGGTTCCTCGATCAAACATTTTCTAAGGATATATCCATTGCAAGAGTCATACTCAGGACTATATGTTTAAGACTTGTATCTCATAAGAACTTCCTATTGGAGTATGCTGTCATGGTATAAAATTTAAGATCCTGTGTTTTAAATTAAACCCTGGGTCATAAAAATATAAAAACATTTATTTTTGCTGAAAATTAAACGAAAATATTAATTAAAAATGTGAGTCTTACTTGTATTGGAATAAAAGTTGCAAGGAGTTCATAAGAGTGATGTAGCACAGTGAAGCCCGCAAAAATAAACTAAAAGCTCATCTAATGCCTCTTACAATGGAAATGACCCAAGTAATCTACTGAAGCTACACAGTAAAACCTGATTCCACCCACATTAGGGCACGTGTAGGGTAATCTTGCCTATGTAAATTGTAGACTAACGATAGATTATATACCCCCGTTTCCAAACAGAGACAGCATGAATATTTTAATGAATGTGACTAAGTGATGTATATGAATTTTTTGTGGAGACCGTACAGTGATTCAACCTTAAAAAACACAAACAGGAGAATGTTCTACTGATGTCAAGTAGTAAGTTAGAGATAAATTATTCAAAGCCAGAAAATACATCCCGCCTCCAGGTGTTTGAAGAATTATAATTTAAGAACTAGACAAGAAAAAACCAAGGCAAAGAATCATCACAGGTAAACTAAGGAAAAAAAATATCATGGTCAAAATGTGCAAACCCATGCTAGCCAAGTTCTATTGGCATCACCAACTCCAAAAAAAATGTCACAAGACCAAAATGAGAAAAAATGATACTATATTCTAACAATGTGCTGTATGCCAAGAGACTCAAGTAACCACAAGTATTTTCCGGATGACATCAATCAGAGAGCTGATGAACTGTAGGTAGATTTGAAACACCTTAACCATAACAAAAGTTGTTGTTACATCAACAACTGAGCTGTGTTGCCAAACAAGAAAAAAAAAAGACTTTGAATTGCAAATTACCAAGAATAGAACAGTTGCACAGTATTTGAGGACTTCAAGATTCATCCGAACATCATCTAAGCTCCTGCACTCCAGAAACAGCAGATATCAGAAAAGATAAACTCAATACATTGCGAAGGTGGCATACGACAAAATTGAATTAGCATGTTACCTATGTGTCTGGCGTCCAAGTCCAAAATAAGTAGCAAGAGTAGCCATCTGCGTGTTACATAAAAGGTGAAAGTTATGACATGGTAGAGCGCAAAGAAGCCAGCTGAAAGAGCAAATTTAAGTAGTAGAGCGCAAAGAAAGAAATGCATGAAAGGAACAGTGACATGCCAACATTATTATGATTACAAATTATATAATACCTTCATGTCACCAGCTCTTCTTCCAAACTTCTGAGTCAACAAAACTAGAGAGTCAATGGTTCCCTTAGGTTCAGGTGGCGGCTGATTAATCTCAGCAAAAGCATCTCTAATCCGAACACAGTCAAACCTTATGATATTATGACCCGCCCAAATCCTCCCTACACAAAATTCACCACTCAAACATAAAAAACGTAACCATACACCTTTTTTTTTTTTCTAAAAAGGAATCCATTTTAGCAGAGAGGCGAACAAACAAAACATACCATGAAGAAGGTCGTAGACGAGGTGAGCAATGTCGGCAAAAGTCGGCGCGGTGGCGACGGCGTCGGCGGTGATGCCATTGCAGCGCTGGGACAAGGGGGAGATGACGGAGAGATCGGCGGGTCGGATGAGAGTTGAGTAGTTTCGGAGCTCCGTGAGCGTCTTGGGGCAAACCAAAATGGCTCCGAATTCGAGAATGGCAAAACCCTGGCCTGTTCGAGTGGGAACGCTGGTCTCCACGTCGAAGAACACAATCTCTGATCGGTCTTCAGCGGTAGAACCCATTCACAAAGAATTCAACCGAACAGTGTTGTGTTGTGAGAATTCAGAATTTATTTTGTTTGATTGAGGTGAAGATGAGGCTATATAGTGATTGGGCTGGCAAAGGCCCATGAGTTGAAGTTATTACTAACCCAACCATGAGGTTCAATGGCGGTGCAGTCTTGGAATATCTTTTCCTGCACTGTAAACCAAAACACCAAGCAATGAATAGTTAGTGGATATGGAATTCATCTCCTCATATGCTTTGCTTCTTCCAACAATTTTATCAAACCAACCATCTTTTCGTTTATATCACATTGCCTTCTAACATCATTGGGATTTCTCAGAACAATCGCATCCTAAAATTATGTCACAAACCTTATGCTGATACTGTTTTACTCTTATGTACTTGTTTTATCTTCAACTTCATCACATGTATTGCCGATCTAGTAACAGTAATTATTATGTTTGATTGATTTTCAAGTAACATGTGTCATCTGGTTTTTTAATTTTTTAACTTTTAATTATTTTCTAATTTAAAAAACTAAGTAGAGTTATGTCACTTGTCAATTGTGAAAAATCTGAATTTAATTAATTAATTTATTATATTATCTCAATTTAGTTTTAATTTTTTTAAAAATTAAAATAATCTCATTCTATTTAAATTAAGATTAAATTAATTTTTATATAAATATTAATTTTATATAAATATTAAATGATATTTTTATTATAATAATTATTTTTAATTAAGTTTATTTAAATTTATATTATAAATTTAATTTTATTTAAAATTTGTTTTAAATATTTATATATCAATAATTTTTAGACAAATATTAAAGTTAGTATAAACATAACAAATTTATAATTTCAAATGTAAAAATTTATAAATTTATAAATTCTTTTATTAGCATAGACAATCGTGTCACTCCGATGTAAAATAATAACTTTATAATTTTAAATCTAAAATTTTATAACTTATTTAATTTGGTGTACGATAAAAGAAATATTTAATCATTGTGTCACATGACTAGTCAATTTGATTATTAGATTTATTATTTTTGTTCAATTCAGTTTCATATAAAAAATTAAGTAATTTTATCCTTTTTTAAATTGAGATTGAATTTAATTTTTAAATAAATGTTATACAATTTTTATTTAAATACTAGTTTTAAACTTGTGCATTTGCACGGTTTTTTTTATGTTAGTAAACATATATTATATTAAACAAATATTTAAATATATTATATTAAAAGATATTTAGAAAAAAAATGTTTAAATTTATAATTAAATTTTGAATAAAATTAATGTGAAAATTATTCATAAGTTTAGAAAGTTAATATATATATATATATATATATATATATATATATATATATATCTGTGTGTGTATATATATATATATAAGGGTATTTCTGTGAATTAAAGTTTAACGGGTACGGGTATCCACGGATACGGATACTATGATACCCGTACTTGCACCGTTAATGTGTGGGTATCAAAAATACCCGTACCTGTGGGTAATGGGTATCCATTTTTAATATATGTTTCCTACTTGTTACGATTTTTATCTGCGGATACCCGCGGGTGCAGATGTTTTTTACATCCCTAGTTTTAATATTCTAGATGCAATGAAACATCCTTTTGAGGATCACTCTATTTTTCATATTGATATCATCGATGATGCTATTGATGAACATATTTCTGATTTCTACCCTTTGCATTGGATGAAATATGCATCTGTGTTTGAATTGTCTGAATTTGCATGCATTGGTGTTGACTCTAATTCATATTATGCTTCGGATTCTGATTTTGATGTTGATTCTGAGTTTGACTCTCTAGGTGTGGTACCATATGATTTTAATGTAACATGGTCAGAATACACTAACCATGTTGTAGGAAGTACATATGCATATGATTGTTATGTTGAGGTACATGTTGTGGAACCTATTTCTCCCTCCCCTCAAGTTCCTGATATTGAGCAAGCATCCAACACTCTAGAGTTAAAACTACTACTAGACACCTCAAGTATGTCTATTGGGTGGACATTGGCTCACATTCCTGGAATTAGCCCATCCACGTGCATGCATAAGATATTGTTGGAGGATGGAGCAAATCTAGTGAGACAACCACAGAGGCGACTGAACCCTATCATTCTAAAGGTTGTGAAGAAGGAGGTGACCAAGCTTCAACAAGCTGGGATCATCTATCCCATTTTAGACAATTAGTGGGTCAGTCTCATCCATTTGGTTCCTTAGAAGACAAGCCTTACAGTTGTTAAAAATGAAACGGACGGGTTGATCCCAACCAGGGTGCAAAATAGCTTGAGAGTTTGCATCAATTATAGGAGGCTCAATCAAGCGACCATGAAAGACCACTTTCCTCTGCCATTCTTTGACCAGATGCTTGAGCACTTGGCAAGTAAATCTCATTACTATTTTCTTGATGGTTTTTTTATCACTTTTAGTGATTTTCTCGAAAACATCATAGAGGTGTTTATGGATGATTTTACTGTTTATGGATCCTCCTTTAATGCATGTGTAGACAATCTGACCAGAGTTTTGAATAGGTGCGTCTAATCTAACCTTGTTCTCAATTTGAGGAGTGTCATTTCATGGTAGAACATGGTATAGTTTTGGGGCACATCATTTCGAGTAAGAGCATTGAAGTTGATCCTGCAAAGATTTCTGTTATTTCACAATTGCCTTACCCCTCTTCTATGTGAGAGGAACGTTCTTTTCTTGGCCATGCAGGATTTTACAAGCGCTTTATTTAGGATTTTAGAAAGAAGGCCCTTCCACTATCCAAGTTGCTGTAAAAGGATGTTGATTTCATCTTTGATGAAGGATGCGAAAAGGATTTTGATTACCTCAAGAAGGCCCTAACCACCACTCCTATCATTCAGGCGCCGAATTGGACAACCCCATTTGAGCTCATGTGCGATGCATCAAATTATGCCATGAGAGCTGTCCTAACACTGAAGATTAACAAGAAGCCTCAAATGATGTACCACGCCTCCAGAACGTTAGATGCTACTCAAGCGAACTATACCACAACAGAAAAAGAACTCCTTGAGATTGTTTTTGCACTTGATAAATTTAGATCACATTTGTTTGGTTCACCTTTTGTTGTGTTTATTGACCATGCAGCTCTAAAGTTCTTGTTGAAGAAGGCAGAGTCTAAGCCTTGGTTGATAAGATGGATGCTCTGGCTCCAAGAGTTTGACTTGGAGATCCGTGATAGGAGCGGAACATAGAATTTGGTTGTAGACCACCTGAGCAGGATAGAGAGGTTTGCTGATGATGTTTCACCGATTCGGGATGACTTTCCCGATGAAAGTTTGTTGACACTCTCTGCTTCTTTTCCCTCCCCGTGTTTTGCTAACATTGTAAATTATCTTGTTGCTTCTGTTTTTCCTCTCCTAGCATCCAAAGCTCAATATGATAAACCTAAGAGCGATGCTAGGTATTATATTTGGAATGACCCCTATTTGTGGAAGATGTGCAGTGATCAAGTTACAAGGAGATACATTCCAGACCATGAGATTGACTCGATCCTCAAATTTTGTCATTCATCTATTCTTGGTGGTCATCTCAGAACATAAAGGATAACTCACAAGGTGCTAGATTGCAGATTTTATTGGCCCACCATCTTCAAGGATCCGTGGAGGATTTGTAGCACGTGTGAGCAATGCCAATGAGCAGGATGAGCCATTTCTTGGAGACAACAGATGCCTCAACAACCCATATTAGTTTTTGAGATCTTTGATGTATGCGTTATAGATTTCATGGGCCATTTCCTTGTCTCCTTTGGTTTCACTTATATTCTACTTGTTGTTGATAATGTTTGAAAATGGATGGAAGCCAAAGCCTCCAGAACTAATGATGCTCGTGTTGTTGTAGACTTTGTTAGGTCTCGCATATTTTGCAGGTTTGGAGTTCCTAGAGCTATCATTAGTGATCAGAGCACCCATTTTTTCAATAGATCCATAGGGGGTTTTGCTTCAAAACTATGGTGTTGTGCCTAAGCTTTCTAAACCATATCACCCCCAAACTAATAGTCAAGCCGATATCTCAAATAGAGAAATCAACAGGATTTTGAAAATGATTGTACAACCCAACCAAAAGGATTGGAGCAACAACCTAAAGGATGCTCTTTGGGCTCATAGGACTGCTTATAAGGCACCTATAGGGATGTCTCCCTAGTGGGTTGTCTTTGGTAAGCCATGTCACCTACCAGTGGAGATAAAGCACTGAGCTTACTTGGCTGTCATATCATGCAACTTCTCACTTGATCAAGCTGGGGAGGAAAGGTTGTCACAGTTGAAGGAGTTAAAGAGATTTCATGATATCTCTATAGCTAGAAAGGAGTTTGTTGTTGGTCTATAAGTGTTATTGTACAACTCTAGACTTGGTCTCATGGGTGGTAAGTTGCATTCAAAGTGGATTGGTCCCTTTGTGGTGACTAATGTTTATCCTTATAGTGCAGTTGAGAACAAGAGCCAATCCACCGATAAGAGCTTCAAAGTTAATGGGCATCATCTAAAGCCATTCCTCAACAACCCTACTCTTGTGGATACTATTGTGGAGAAGACTTCTTTGCTTGACCCCACTTCTGTTTCACCATGATTTAAGGACTTTTCTTTCTCCTTTCTTACTTTTATTACACTTATCCAAGCCCATCTGTTGATGTTTGATTGTCTAATTTTGTGTTTGAGTCAAATTGAGACAATTTGTAGTTTAAGTATGGGGGAGTCTGTTGTTTTTTTCCTTTTTGTTAAGTTGTGTTAAGTTTTTGTTTTTTGTTTGGGACACTCACTTCACTTTTGGAGGATGAGTTGTTGGTTGTTCTATTGACTGAGATCCTTGCTTTCTCTTTGCAGGTCAAGTTGCTTTTGAGTTATTTTACCATGTGTGAGGATTTGAGCCACTCTCTATTCCTTGTTATGTGATACATGCCTCTTGAATGCTTGCACGATGGCCTTGGCTTGACTCTTTCTAATGTTTTTCTTATTCACATGCATGTTTGGATATGATTTAGGCAACTTTGTTCTGATGAGCCTATAACTAGATGAGCCTACCTTGAATTGTTTCTTGATAGCCCTTTTTGAGCCTACATACCCTTTCATTGTTTTATAGCTCACTACAAGCCCTTAGCTAGAAAAACCATGATTCATCTTGCCTTAGGAAATTTTGGTGCTTCGAAATTGTTTTAGGAATATATGTTTTTTAAGTGTGATTGCGCACAATAAGTATGGTTGTGTGTATACCTATTTTGTTCATGGATTGCTCATTTGTACATTTTATGTCAAACTTGAAAATTTTTGTGTGATACAATGCATTTTATGTTGCTTTCATTTTTCTCTGAGTTGAACTGAGTACTTTACATCTTTTGAATTTCTAGGATGATTTTCATAGATTTCTTGCAACATTGACTCCTTTTGTGTTGGGTGTGTTTCCATTTTTCCATTTCGTGTCTGTTTGTTTGTATTGTGTCTCTTCATCTCTCTCGCTCTCTCTCTCTCTCTCTCTTTGTTTTGTCTGTGTTGTCCTTGCTTTGCTTCACTGTGCGTTTATGCTTTTGCCCAAGAGTGCAAAAGGCTAAGTGTGGGTGATTTTGATGAGTCACTATTTTTCCTTATTCCATTGCCTTTTTGTGCCATTCTTTAGGGTTGTTTAGTGCTTAATTATCTTTTGTTAGTGCATTTTCCTCAATTGGGCTTCATTGGGTCATTATTTCGAATTTTGAGTAATTTGGCATTAATTGGTTTAATTATTGTTTCTAATTCTTTCTAGGTATTTAATGGAGAAAATTTTGGAGCTTGGACATTTATCATAAGGTTAGGAGAGAGTTGTCACATGATTTACATATCATTGCCACGTTTACGCCATGTCAGTCACCCTGTCCACATCATTGGGCCACCATTTTCAACCCACAATGGTACTTTTGTAATTCTGAGTGGTAAAATGACATTTTTGTAAATATGTGGGACTGTATTGATGTGACCATGAAAATTTTAGGTCTTCTTGGGTGCCAGTCGCACATTATCTTCTCCAACCTCCATTTTTATGTTTTGAGAGCTTTATATGGTTACCCATGGAGGTGCCACCTAAATTTTGATGTTTTAGCACAATTTTCTTCAGTTTTCATTCATTATTGAAAACACCCATTGTAACACCCCAATTTTTGGGATGTCACGAAACGTTAGAAATTTTTGCGTTTAGGGGAAAAGGAATTAACATTAAAAATGTACAAATAAAAACTTTTAATTTAATTTAAATTACATAGTTCAAACTGTAACATTTGTGATAAGAAAAATTACATAATTTTTAGTATCTGATTTAAAACAATTAAATATTTTATAAAAACTTTCGAGTTCATCCCAACCTCTATCAATTTACTCCATGCCAAAATAATCTGCAATATCATCTGCTCCCATATAACACACGTTATACGATCATCGCACATACAACAAACACACAAACCAATAAATTGGGGTAAGCTAACCATAACGAATGATATATAAAAGAAAGTCGTAAACAAAACATGGCAATTAATACTCAACATCTCATTCAAGTAACCCTTAAGCAGTATGATCACAATCAATCCTTGGTTTGAACACACAAACCCCAAAATCCAAACAATCACACAAACCAAACATAGTATCACATTCATCTAATATCTTAAAACATAGTGATCATAATCAAGCTTTGGTTTTCCGCGGCCTATCACCCCATAACAACATCTAGTTTTCTTAAACTGATGGTTCAATGTGTCTCACTATCACAATCAGACTGTCTCCCTTATTCCTCAAGGAATTATGAGTAAAAAAGTCTATGCATCGCACATCGGGCACTTTACTCGTAACGAGCCAAAATAAGGTGAATCATCTTTCCCCTCCCCATTACTTCACACAGGCGAGATGGTACAACACTTGAACCAATCCTCTACCACTGCTTCACACAGGCGAGGAGGACCCCTTTCCACTACTTCACACAGATGAAAGAGTCACCACTAGGTTCCTAGGTACGGAAAACCTCACATAACATGTAATTCCACCAAAACTCTTCAAGCAGGGCAAAACACTCCCAACATTCAACACATGAGAATCACATATTGCCAACGAAGTACTCACCATCGCGTCATGCATGGGAAATAAAGTTCCATCACATAAACTCATCAAATTATCAAATAAAACATTTAGTAAACGAACCCAACTAATCACATTCACTCTAACATATGCATAACATCATACTCAAGTAATTATCCTTAAATCACAACTTAAACTCAATACCATACAATCCATGAAACCAAGAAAAACCACCAATCACATAACCCATTTATTCACGTCACTCTTGTAACACCCCAAATTTAAGATGTCACGAGAAGTTATCATTGCTCTTAGTAAAACAATTATATCACAAAAAGGCACTTAAAACCACATTATAATTTAAATGTAAATAGGTAGTCCAAAACTTCCATTGATAATAGTAATATTTTAAAAACAAATTTGCCATTAAATACTAGAAAACAAAAGAAATTTTCATAGTCTTCACTATTTGATTGAAATCAACTAAAGAAATAATAAACCCCCAAGTCCATTCCATTCTCTCCTCAATCTACTTCGTGTCAGAAACATCTGCATTACCATCTGCTCCCCTATAACGCACACATTATACGATTATCGCACATGCAATAAAC
>Ga0209389_1001615_pt1 | contig 16181 bp, 18 predicted proteins | sample CowpearedBW_FD_187526 | JGI IMG/M metagenome (GOLD analysis project Ga0209389, IMG submission 187526) | Root nodule microbial communities of legume samples collected from California, USA - Cow pea red BW (SPAdes) (version 2) | ecosystem: Host-associated > Plants > Roots > Nodule | place: USA...
TTTCTTAATTGTTCAATTTCTTTCTGCTTTTTCATGTTTCAGCTGTGAAGAGGAGTAACTTATTTTCTTTAGCTGTATAAATGACTTGTGCAGATTGGACAGCACTTCAGGGATGGGTACTTGCATAAAGATGAATTTAAGATAGTTTATGTTGCGCCAATGAAGGTATGTTGATGCTTGTGCTTCTGTTCTTTACATTCTTGTATTCATGTTCGCTTTTTGTTCCCTGCATTTATGTCATTTCTAATTTTAGATTCTTGTCATAACTAGGCTTTGGCTGCAGAAGTTACCTCAACATTCAGCCAACGTTTATCTCCTTTGAATATGATTGTTAGAGAGCTTACTGGAGATATGCAGCTTTCTAAAAATGAGCTTGAAGAAACTCAGGTTTGTTAAGAAAATGGCAAGGTCAAGATTTCTTTGCCAGCATGCAAACTAAGTTAATTATTTTTGTGGTTTAAATCAGATGATAGTGACAACACCTGAGAAATGGGATGTCATTACACGCAAAAGCAGTGACATGTCACTGTCAATGCTGGTAAAGCTGTTAATTATTGATGAAGTCCATCTACTCAATGACGATAGAGGTCCTGTGATAGAGGCTCTGGTTGCCAGGACGCTCCGGCAGGTAAAACATGTCTTATGTTTGTGTGGACTTGAAAACAGTTTAAATATCTCAGAAAAAAAGATTCAATTTATTTCATTCAAATGTAAATCAATACAAGAGGGTTTGTATAGAGCTTGAAACTAATAGAATAATGATTACCATATCTTTTTAGAATCCTATAGTATCTTTGATAAAGTTATTACAAAAATTAATATCTCCTTGTAACTCAAGAATATATTTTCATAACTAGAGGTGTCAATTTGGCCCCTGGCCCATGGGCCAGCCTTGACCCACTCTTCATAAAGCCCCCTTTTAGGGAGGTCTCAAATGAGGGGGCAAAAAAAAGCCCCAGCCCCCAAAGCCCCCTCTCCAGTGGGTTAGGGCTACGGCTAAGGTGGGTTAGCCCCCCAAATAATACTACATTAAGCCAGAATCAAAGATCAGGCCAAGCGACCCGGATGGGTCCGAAGACCCAAACAGGTTTGAAGACCCAAACAGGCCCGACGAGCCAAACATGTCCAATCACTCGGACAAGTCCGAAGCCCCAAACAGGCCCGACGAGCCAAACATGTCCAATCACTCGGACAAGTCCGAAGCCCCAAACAGGCCCGACGACCCGGACGGGACCTAAGGCTCGGATGGGCCAGAAGACTCGAACAGACCCAACAAACTGGACGGGCTTGAAGACCTGGACGTGCCTGATGTCTCGGACAAACTTGACGACCCAGAAGGGCCCGACGATCTGGACGATCCGGACGGGTCCAACAACATGGATGAGCCCGAAAACCCAAACGGACCTGACGACCTGATGATCTGGATGGGCAGGACGACTCAGAAGGATTCGACGACCCAGACAACTACGACGATCTGGACGGGCTAGACGACCCTAACGACCTCGACGGTCCGGAGGAGCCGGATGGGTCCGACGAGTCGGACAAACACAATGAAACAGATGGGCTCGATGAGCCCAACGACCTAGACAAGCACAATGACTCGAACGGGCCTGACAATCCAGACCTACCGAAAGACCTAGACAAGCACGAAAACCCAGACGGGCCAAACGACCCAAACAGGTTCGACGACCCGAACAGACACGACGATCCAGACGGGCTCGATGATCCGACGGACCCGAAAACTCGGATGAGCCTTATGACCTGGACGAGTCCGACTATTCGGACGGGTCCGATGGTTTGGACGGGTCAGTCCAGGTCATTTGGCCCGTTCGGGTCGTCGAGCCCGTCCGGGTTGTCGTGCTTGTCAGGGTCGTTGGTTATGGCTATATTCAACTTTCCCATTGGAGCAAATTTCTCCTCATAATTAGCACGATAGGTCTAGCTATATCCTTTTGTAATTAGCCTTGCTTTCTAGCAATCAAATGTGTCATTAGATTGATATGCCGTTGTGTAAATCCACCTGCATCCCTCGATCCTTTTATCCTTTGGTTTCTCGATAAGCTCCCAAGTCTACTTCTTTTCCAAGGTACCCATCTCTTGATTGATGGCTTGAGCCCAATTCTTATCCTTCAATGCCTGTTGAATTGATGTAAGGATTCTAATTGCCTCAACAACAAAGAGAGAACCTTGGGATATTTGGTCATGAAGGTTAGACACAGTTATTATTCAAGGAATTTTCTGAAAGTTCAACAGTATTAACAATTACCTCTGATTCACATGATTTGAACTAATCATAGGTTCTTGTTATCTTCTTTGATATTGCATACCGAAAGAAAACAACCTCAAAAACATCCTTACAAGAAGTCCCAAGTAGTATTAGGGTATGGAAGTTCTTTCACTAGAGGGACAAAGGTTGACTCATGTGACACAAAGCATGACGCAGGTGACAAAGGATGACCTAGGTGACAAAGGATGACCTAGGTGACATAAAGGATGACTCAAGTGGCTTGAAGAACTCAACTTTTGTGTGCAACAAAAGTAGTGGAACAAAAGCTCTGATGATCGTCATACCATTTGAGAAATTTGTTGAAAGTAGCAGGATGTTATGAAGTATAAGGTGAAATGGGTCCCAAAGATGTAGTTTTGTATTCAAATAGGATTGGGAAAAAATGAAAGAAATCTGTACGTTTTTGACAAAACATTTATTTTTATTTTCTTTTAGTTGCATTGAGTTAACATATTCTGAAGACATAAAATGCACTGTTTGAAATGAAATTATTTTTTATGTTTGTGGGTGTGTTATTCCCATTAGTTTGTTGTACCACAATTCCACTACAGCCACTTGTTATATTTGTTTTACTTCTCATAATAGTTGTCTTTTCTCCCATTATTATTAGGTGGAATCTACACAGTCAATGATACGCATTGTGGGCCTTTCTGCCACTCTTCCCAATTACCTAGAGGTGTTGGTCTAAATAATATACACTTTTTATTATTAAATTTTTTGACTTTGATGTGGTGTAGGCTAAAGTATATTTTGGACATCACTTACAAGTTCTTACTATACTATTCATTGTCACCAGGTTGCACAATTTCTCAGGGTAAATCCAGACACAGGCCTTTTCTTCTTTGATTCTAGTTACCGTCCAGTGCCTCTTGCACAACAATATATTGGAATTAGTGAGCCAAACTTTGCAGCTCGTAATGAATTGTTGAATGATATATGCTATAGAAAGGTATTGTTCGTTCTCCATTTTCTTCAAAACATGGTAAATCTTGCGTTGTTGACTATTTTGATAGCTTTGGCTCCTTTTTGAGCCAGGTTGCTGATTCTCTAAGGCAAGGCCACCAGGCAATGGTATTTGTCCACTCCCGAAAGGACACTGCCAAGACAGCTAATAAACTGGTTTGTCATTTTGGAAGCTTTATATGGTCATGTTTGAATTGAAGGTCTTTTGTCCTTGTGTTGGTGTTTTTCACATATCATTATTGTTATTATTTATTTCTGTGAATCTGATTGCACTTTATCTGTACCATGCTTTTCTTCCAGTATCATCGCTTGTATGTTGTGTTTGGCAGGTTGAGCTAGCACGGAGGAATGAGGATTTGGAACTTTTTAGTAATAATACACATCCACAATACACCTTTATGAAGGTGGTTAAAGCAAACATTGATTTTCATTTTTCTTATGATATGAATGCTTCTTTTGTGTTCATAGATTTTTATGTTTTGCATGTAGAAAGAAGTCATTAAATCCAGAAACAAAGATCTTGTTGAACTTTTTGAATATGGTGTGGGTGTGCATCATGCTGGGATGTTACGTGCAGATAGAGGACTTACTGAGCGTCTTTTCTCTGATGGACTTCTGAAGGTAGAGACACTGATTTTTCCATATATGAGTTTTAGAATTTCCCTCCGGTTTCATGAAATGAAGTTTTGTCTTTTTTGCTTTTAGGTTCTTGTCTGTACAGCAACTTTGGCATGGGGTGTCAATCTTCCTGCACACACAGTGGTCATTAAGGTTTTGTTTCTATGGAAACTCTGATATAAGATAATCATTTTTGTTTTATATAAATATAGTTTCTTTTTCTTCAATCAAATTATTGAATCATGGAATTATATTGCTGTATTCAATTTTTAAAGTTGGGAATCTAGTGAATAATTTTGATTCAAAATTTATGAATGTGATGGAAAAGGGATAAGTGACTAGTATATATCACAGGGACAATGAATTGTAGTTTACTAAAGATCTTCTGGCATATTCCTGCATCAGTCAACCCCATAAAAAGTTATATCTTAACGTTTACTTTGAGAGCATCAATCATACACTACATAGACTTGTGGAACCCCAATCACTTTGTGATTGTGCTAAAACTTTTTTAGCATGACCTATACGGTCTTTTCTCAGCTTCTCTTACCAAAAGTTCTTAAATTTTGTTGAAGATTATCTTGTAGGAATAAATTATAGTCATATGATGGAATCCTTATGTCTCAAGAACAATAAAGGAATATATATATATATATATATATATATATATATATATATATATAATGTACATTGCATTTCACAGAGATGGGCCTAGGTCCATATGTTAATATACATATAACACTCCCTCTCAGGTAGGTGCATACAAATCATATTTGGTGAAGACATGCAAATTGATCATTGATGTTAACAAATTGAGTACTATTGTCTAAAGATAAAATATTTTCATGAATGTAGTGACAATATATTTCAACATGTTTGATCCTCTTGTTGGATATTGAATTTGAGGTAATATGAAGGGCAACTTGGTTATCACGAATGAGAGTCATTTGTGTAACCTTTCCAAGTCTTAGTTCTTTAAGTAACTGTATCAACCAAACAAGTTCATTCATGACTGTAGATATGTAAATGCCATTTTTGACCCCCTCTCGATACTAATTAAATATGATTAGCTTATTGTTATTCAGAAATGTATATGTTGTAGTCATAGCCCTTCTCTCCATTATACTAACCTCAGTTATCATCAACTTTCTCGGTGATTCTTTATCATAACCTATAGTGGCAATAAGCGATGATTGATGAAATGTGTGCCCTTAAAAGTAGTGGTACTAGGGATTTGGTTACATACACTTCACAAGTCATTTGTTGGGTATTGGTGTCTATGTTTTCGCTCAACAAATCTATTCTAATCATGAGTATAAGGACAAATAATCTAGTTTTGAATTCTCATTTCTACAAGTAACTTTGGCAAGGATTTGAACTCACCATCCAATCAGTTTGAACACTTTTCGAGGGCAGTTGAAACTAAAGTTTAGTTATTGACTGTAAGTGTTGAAAAACATTCAAGAAATAAGATGTTTTTCTTATGAAGATAAATCTAGGTAAATCTTGATTAAGCATAAACAAACAGAAAAGCTATTAGTGGACAAAATGAGAGAACGACCCCATAAGTCAATATAAACTAGTTTAAGAGAATAATTGTGAGCAGTTCGAGATAAGGAGGAAATTATTATGAACTTTGGCAATGCAACACATTTTACGAAAAAGAAACAACTTCAGTGGTAAAAAGAGTATTTCATAGCTAAAAAATAGGTTTCATAACATGAGCATTAGGATGCCCTAGTCTACCATGCCAAACAAATTGAATACTATTTTCATTGTTGATTTTTCTTAAGTGGAATTTATATCTAACTTAACCTCACAAAACCAGCTTGTAAGGTTGAGTTAGTCTTAAATCCTACTTTCTTAAGATGGTATTAGAGCCATTTAGAGCCTATCATAGCATGGTGGCTGGCCTTGCGTCACTTGCTACTGTGTTCCTCTCTAGTCCCATGCTCTAGATGTCCCGTGCTCAACATGAAGAGGGGGTGTGTTGAAGAGGCCACATGACTAGAGATTACACCAAATTATATAATACATAAGTGGGTGCAAACCCCACTTTTCAAGTTCGTTTTATAATGTTGAATTAAGCTTAAATTCCACTTTCTTAAGAGTATAAATTTGCATAGTTGACAAAAAAAAAATCAGATTTGGCATGAGGAGGAGGTTGAAGCTGAAAGGTGGGAAAGGCACAAAGATCGTTTGGCCCCAAATCTCCTTGAACAAGCACTTCATTAATTACCAGAGATTGGACAAAATAATGAGTAGCATGAAATTCAAAATAATCAAAATAATCGTAATTTGCCTTAGCAAATTTACTAACTATTTGGATTTTTAGTGATAGTTGGAACACGCTGTAATTGATGAAGAGCTGAATGAGGAATACATTGTTGAATATTCTTGTTTTCTCTAGTAACATGAAAAAAATAGAACTAGAATGAGGAACAATGGGGGTTGGCGGCCAACTAACATCAGTGTTGGTTACCTTAGCAGAAGGAGGATGTTGTGAAGTGGAAAGATAATATGAGGGATGACGATATTTGGCTGGTGAGTACTGAAGAGGTGGAGCAAAAGATTTTTCTAGTTGATTGAATGGATAAAAGTATCGTTAACCAAATTTATTTGTATTTCCCTGAGCATTATAGTAAAATCTACTTTTGAGTGGAGGGTTGAAACTGTCTCGTAATAACAAAAAGCAACATTATGCCCATTCTTGAAGCATATCTGATGCTGAACATTAGCAAAAACGTCTCTGTGGTCATGCAGATATCCTCTAACAAACCTTGTATGTGACTACTAGATAGCATTACTATTACCTCTAATCTTGTCTTTCATGAGAGGACCAAACATATTCTTGTGAATTGTCATTTCATAAAAGAAAAGCTGGAGTCTAAGAGGTACATTTGCAGACATATTCATCAAATCTTTGAGAGGACGAGGATCAATCATATTTGCAGCAAACTCAACACATATAACATATATGCTCTAGTTTGAAGGGGAATGTTATAATGATAGAAATAAGTCACATATTTTTTTTAACTAAGAATATCTTTTAGAGTAGTTAGAATTGGAAATATCTAGAGCATATATGTGTCATTAGGAATGCTTTTTTACTTATTTCTATATCATATATTTATTATTAGATGATACCTTATTTTCTCTATTTACTGTATTGAGTCTGTTTTCTTAACATAAGCTGTGCTCTGTAAGGAACGCAGTTTCAACTCAATGTATCTCTATTTCCTATAGTTTGTTGGACATCATGTTACCCACTATTGGCCTGCTATTAGACCACCTATAAATACATGACTAAATTACAGGTTCTAAGTGAATGCAAACCTCATTTTACAAGGTGGTAATGTGGGCTTCAATGAACCCTAAATCTACTTTCTAAGACTCTACAATGTCATACCCAGTTTTTTCTGTTTGAATTATTTTTTTTTTCAGTATGTCTGGATTTTTTCTCTTGTAATTTATAATTTAACATGATCACTGGTGTTCTCTAGGGTACCCAATTATATGATCCAAAAGCTGGGGGCTGGCGAGACCTTGGTATGCTGGATGTTATGCAGGTGAGGCAGGCAGTTTCTTGTCTAAAGGAAATGTGAACTGTTTGTATGATCCAAGAAATGTTTTTAATTTTTCACTTTTAGTTACTAAAATGCTAACTTATTTTTGTTTTGTTTCCTGTCTTTAGAAGTTTGTATAGGAAACTAATTGAAACATGTTTGACACCTAACAGATACAATGAAAACAACTCTTCTCCATTTCATTGTTATCTATTCAAACTTTTGAAAATAGGAAACAAAGGGATAATAATATTATATTTTTGAACTGATAGGAGAAACAGGATAATTTTCTTGAAGCTGACAGCCCATTATTTTTTATAAATTAACTAAGAGGCTTTTTTATGAAATTTTGATGTAGATATTTGGGCGAGCTGGGAGACCTCAGTTTGACAAAAGTGGTGAAGGTATTATAATTACGTCTCATGACAAACTAGCTTATTATCTGAGACTGTTGACAAGCCAACTCCCAATTGAAAGCCAGGTAATGATAATATGTTCATGTTTGTTCTTTGAATCTCTGTCTGCATATGATGAGATTTTCTTTATGTATTTCATATTGTGTTGAGTGGCTTCTTTGATCTTTTGCAGTTCATTAGTTCCTTGAAAGATAATTTAAATGCAGAGGTGGCATTGGGTACTGTAACTAATGTTAAGGAAGCCTGTGCCTGGCTGGGATATACTTATCTTTTTATAAGGATGAGGATGAATCCTTTAGCCTATGGTATTGGGTGGGATGAGGTACCAAACTAGAAACTTTTCCTTTGTTGAACCAGTTATATGATGCATTTGTATGTTTTTGGCTTGTTTATGTTTGATGTATGTTTTCACTGAACTAACTTCCTTTGTAAAAGGTGTATGGGGTAAGTGCAATGAATTGAACCTAATTGTGCTATCATCAACTTTATAACTGGCTGTTAACTGAATACCAACTGGTTAGATAGATATATGACAGGAGGTTTCATTTGAGAAAGGCAGTTTTTTGTGTGGAAAGAAAGAAGAGGAGGGGGAGAGCCACAGGGTTCTTGAACATGCAAGAAGCTTCCTGCTAGAGTAGCTGGCTTATTCTGTTATTCTTCTATAATTCCTTTGCCCAGCCCAGCCCTGATCGTGTATTGGATTCATTCAGATCGAGGGGGAGGAGAGCTCCATCAAAATTAATAACTTTCTTCAATCCATAAAAATCTAGAAATGTAGATGACAATTCTAGCTCTGACCTTAAATGTAGGAGTTGTGTTATGAGGAGAAGGCTCATCTCAGGGAACATGGTTCTCTGTAAGAAATTGGTACCATACAAACCACAAATACATGTTTCTTATTACACAGAATAAAGAAATAAGAACATATACCAAAAATAAATAAATTGTATTTAATTTTTTTATATGTTGTAACTTCAAAGTCAGGTGTGTGTGTGTGTGTGTTTTATTATTTTTTTTATTATTCTACGAAAAGAATGGAAATATTGATAATTTTGCTGCATTCCACAGATTTTTTATAATGAAGCATGCCCGCCTATCATTTTGAAAATAATTTCAGTAATTGGCTATATGTATTTAATGGTTTTCTACTGATAAGTTTTTTATTTACTGTATGGAATAAGACATGTGATTTCTTAATCTTTTATGCTTTAGGTGATGGCAGATCCTGCTCTTAGTTCTAAGCAGAGGTCTCTTGTAATTGATGCTGCACGTGCCCTTGATAAAGCAAAAATGATGCGCTTTGATGAGAAAAGTGGCAATTTTTATTGTACTGAGCTTGGTCGCATTGCAAGCCATTTTTACATTCAATATTCCAGTGTTGAAACATACAATGAAATGCTGAGACGGCACATGAATGACAGTGAGGTAGGAGCATTTTAAGTGTTCTGTCAATTACTATATCTAAGGGTGATAGCTTATACCTGAGCCTGCCTCTTGTTTTGAATAATTTTCTCAAAACTTTTTCCGTATAAAAAAGGTGTTTTCCTACAATAAAAGCAATTATTTATTGTTCATTTTTATATGCTGTTTTCCCAGAAGATTAGGGAAGCTGTGTATTTTGGTGGTTAGTCATCTAATGTATCTTTATCTGTTCTTTGCAATAAGCCTATGAAAACATTCATCCATTCTAATGACATTTATAAATTACTATTATCATTATTTGTTTTTTTATGTTCTTTTTACCTTTTGTCACTCTAGGTGATTAACATGATAGCACATTCTTCTGAATTTGAGAATATTGCTGTGAGAGAAGAAGAACAAAATGAGCTAGAGATGTTGGCGCGCACATCATGTCCATTAGAAATAAAGGGTGGTCCTTCCAATAAACATGGAAAGATTTCCATTTTGATTCAGGTTTTGTTCTTGAGTTTGACTCAATTTTCCAGTTAGGATACCTGAGTAATTGAATGAATAAGATATGACTTTGTTGTTTGCAGTTGTACATATCTCGAGGTTCTATGGATTCTTTTTCTTTGGTATCTGATGCTGCATATATTAGTGCAAGCTTGGCTCGAATAACACGGGCATTATTTGAGATTTGTTTACGAAGAGGCTGGTGTGAGATGACTCTGTTCATGTTGGAATATAGCAAAGCTGTGGATCGTCAAGTTTGGCCACATCAACATCCTCTTAGACAATTTGACAAGGATCTTTCTGCAGAAGTTTGCTCTTAACTATTGTTTTCACTAAATTTTCTAGCTATATAATATTTCATATTGGTGTGTGTGATAGTATTGTTTGGTTCATAGATATTGAGAAAGCTTGAAGATCGTGGGGCTGACCTAGATCGCCTGTTTGAGATGGAGGAAAAAGACATTGGGGCATTAATTCGGTATGCACCAGGAGGAAGGGTATGTACCTTTTAGAAGAATAATGTTGAAACGTTTCTTTCAAAAGTTGGTTCAGATGTTCAAGAAATGTTGATTATTATGTTCTTATTTCTCCCCGTTTTAGTTGGTCAAGCAAAACCTAGGGTATTTTCCATCACTTCAGTTATCAGCAACTGTGAGTCCAATTACCAGAACTGTGCTGAAGGTATTTTACAGTTTGAATACCTATCCAGACTGCTTAGTTTTACATTTTTTTCATCAATTTCATCAGATAAAATAGTCTTGACATCCAATTCTACACAATTACTTGTTATTTTCAGGTTGATTTGGTCATTACGCCCGTTTTCACTTGGAAAGATCGTTTTCATGGTACTGCTCAACGTTGGTGGATTTTGGTAGAGGTGAAATAAATTTTCCTTTGATGATGCATTACTTTATAAATTCCTTGATTTTTGTTAAAAAATCTGAACACTTATTATGGAGGAGAAATTTATTTAACTGAAGAGAGCATTTGAAAGAGAAAGGGGATGAGTAATCCTCCAATACAAAGGAACAAAAGAGAAAACAACTAGGAATATAGAGTAAAGCGGATAACAAATCTTCCCAGTTGCTCAATATTTATAGTGAAACACCCTTTAAACCAAATCGGGGCTGATTTGCCAAAGAAACCTCCTCTAAAAAGTACCAGAGTTATGCCTCATACCAAAGGAACACTTGTAGCATATGGAGCAGATTTGTACAAAACTTTTTTTACTTCTTCCAATACCTTGAGACATATAATCAATTATTGTTTTGGAGACTTAGGGCACGCACAACATTCACTGAAAATGCCGAATAATAACTATAAATAGACTACAGCACAACAATGTAAGAGTAGTTGGGAAACATTCTGAGCAAGCACCACACTTAATCACATAATCACATACCACAGGGAGGAGCTTTATAATGCCTATGCAGCTGTTCCAAGTATTGCTTTTATTAAATTCCACTGTGCAAAGATAAGATCAGGCCAAAAGGGAGCTTTTGAATTTCTATAACAGGTTATTAAAACAAAAAAAAATTCCTCTTCAATGAAGTAAGGAATTAAAAATGACTTACTAAATTTTGCTCTAGAAGGTTCAAGTGGCCAAATCCTTTTATATGGGTGAGAAGAGAGGTGAATGGCATCAAGGAATGCCCGTAAGGGACTCATTCCTAGTTATAAATACATGACAACCTACATAATTCATCTTGATTAGTTATAAATGTTGACTGACTATACTGCATGTGTATGTGCAGTCTGTTACTTGTGTTCTGTAACTTCTGTTAAGTATTTTGGCGTGTGCCATAAATAAGTTAGTTATCTGTTAGATTTGTTATACAGTTACGGATTGTTGAATGTTAGTTACAGCTCTGTTAGATCTAAACTAATTGCATGTGTGTATATAAACATTTGAAACTGGCAGATCTCTCATAATCAGATGTGAAATTCCCAACCAATTCTCTGGTGTGTATCAAATATTTTCTTACTTTCTTGGGTAATCATTTCCAGTAAGCTAAAGGGATAAACGAGACTTGTTTGTTGTTAAGAAGGAACTTCGCATATCGTGACATTATGTGAATTCTGCTGACTATTGTGTAAAAGTTATTTTTTATCAGGATTCCAAAGTTTTCGTGAGTCAAAAATTTTAAAAAAGTACATGGAAGGAGTTAATAAAGGTGAATAAATAAAATTAAAAGGCATTGAAGAGTGAGGATTCCCCCCACAATAGAAAATAGAAAAAAATAAAATAAAAAACTGATATCATTGATGCAAATTGCCTTATAACCCACCAGCTTATAGGTTTGGTTGGGAAGCTCCCTTAAATGACCAAGTTCTCTATGCCATATGGAAGCCAATAGCCTAATCTTAGTCGTGGATTTAGACAGAATACTTAGAAGTTACTAAGATTTTCGTTCCATGTATAAACGTTCTATTTTTATCCAAATATTTGTATTTTTTTTTACTTGGACTGGTTTTACTGAAACTTCTCTTTATGATAAAATGCCAATGTCATTGATTGATCCTTGTTGGTGGCCTTAGGGTAAGATTGTGTTCTCTCTCTCTCTCTCTCTCTCTCTATATATATATATATATATATATATATATTTATAAACTCATGTTAGACCTCACTCTGTACCTTGACTTCTTTGCTAAGCTGACAGCTCAAAGTACTCCAATCATGCGCATCACATGTAAAATATTATTAAAATAAAGAAAGTAAATACAAAAAACATTGGGGGCCAAACCAAACCCATGTACTTATCAAAGAACTAAACAACTCTAAATAAAGGAAGTTGAAACCTATTATGAAATAAATCAAGAGTTATCTTAGATGGCATAGTATCATCCCATTTATATTGAATCTTATTTTCTAATCCAAAGGAAGGGAAGCCAACTTATCCGCACAATGATTACCTTCTCTAAAAATATGAGAATACTTTTCGTTCACAAATCTCTATACACTTTCTCCATCTTCCTCCAAGTGGTGAAGGAACATTTTGTATAGAAGAAAAAGCTTTACATAACAGCGTGAAATTACTTTTCAACTAAACACACCTATATTCTGGCAACTGAGAATGTTTAGTAGCTAGAACAACACCCATGACTTTTGCATACAGTAAATTCTGCACCCCAAAAAAGCTGAGAAGCTCCCAATATATTCATCCCTGGCACCCTAAGACAAAGCAGCACACGCTGCGAAGCCAGGACTGCCACAAACTGCCCCATCCGTGTTTACCTTAACCCAACTAAATCAGTCAACCTTACATACCCTTTGATAGTGTTAATTGTAGACTGCAACAATATATCTTTCTGAAATTTTGCATAATTTCTCATTCTCCAAATCATCCAAATAATATAAGATACAACAACTGAACGAATGAGTTTTATCAAGACACAACCCAAAGCCTTGAAAAAAGTAACAAGATTAACAGAGACCACCATTGCGAATCTTAAAAAATACCTCGCAGACAAGACCTAATGTATACAGCCGTAGAACAGTAAAAAATGGATATTGAATGGATTCCTCGTTGTTCATGCAGATAGAATGTATAGAACATAAAACTAAACCTCTTCCCTGCATCACCAAAGAACAAGTAGCATCTACTCAAAACTAATTTTTTTCATGATTAATCAGTTGACCAGAACAAGAACCATATAAAACCAGAAATTTCATAAGATTATTTAGAGATTTCTATCAGCTCTACAAAAAACAAGGACATCATCAGCATACAAATTATGAGAAGCAAAAGGACACCCTTTAGAACTGGCCATAGACAACATTTTTTGATTATCAATCTTTAAAGTGATTGCTCTACTGAAAACTGCCTCAGCTATACAGAAAAGCAAAGGAGATAATGGAGCCTCTTGTCTAACCCCTCTACTATAAGAGAAATAACTAGCAAGGTTATGATTAAACCTAATAGAAAGCATAGCAGATTTCGGAATCAATCGAATCCAAGAAGATAAAATACTATGAAATCGAAAGTGCTTTACCGCTTCCAGCAAAAAATCCCAACTAAATATCAGAAGCTTTTTTTATATCTATTTTGAAAGCAACATCCCCCTCTGGCTGTTTTAGAAAGCATGTTTATTCCTTCAGAAGCAATACAAATACTTTCTTTAACAGATACAATCCTACTAGCCACTGCCACCAACCTATCCACAATCTTGTAAATACCATTAGAAATGTTCTTTCTTTTTACTGCATCTTAAAAAAAAGAAGTGTTTTTCCTTAAAGAGAAGAGATTCAATCTCATCAGGAGGAGTAGTATCCAAATCTTGTTGAATATCACCCAAAATCTGTTTTTTAGCTATAACCAATCCTGAAATTCCCAAAAACAGATTTATTCCAAATTTTGAGAGCTTGTTTCAGATTCTGTAACTTCTTTTGGAAAACAAACATAGGACATCCAAAAACAGCTTCAGACCCAGCTTGTTTGATCATTTCTTTACAGCCAAGATGCTTTAACCATATTTTCTAAGTTATTTTTAAATGTTCTATTTTATCCACCCTAAGTATTAGAAGTTACTTTTTTGGTTTGCGTTATTTGATGCGTTAGCCTTATTCTTCATTTGTTAGAAGCCTTGTTGTTCATTTGTTAGAAGTTGTTCTTGTCTCTGAATTATCTGAGCTTATGCTGTTCCGTTTAACCTATATTGTTAACGTAAGTACTTTGGCATATGAAACGTCTAATGTATGATTGAGGAATGCTAGTACATTCCTAGAAAATTTGTGTGGCCTTAATTTAGTCTCACAAAACTGGTTTGAGATGATGGATGTTTCCTAGTTATATATTTTGATTTGATCGCATGTCTACTTGATTAGAGACTAAACAACCACCTTTTAAGTTGCAATTGTCAACTTTAAAATTGATTTCAATTACGCCAGGCTAGGGTGACCCCAATTAAGGTGGCTTTCCAATATTTAGTGATATTATGTTTTGATACTTGTTAACTCCAAATGCATGCATGATCAACCATTTCAAGCAGGATTCTGAGAATGATCACATCTACCACTCGGAACTCTTTACACTGACAAAGCGGATGGCTAGAGGCGAACCTTACAAGCTTTCCTTCACTGTACCTATATTTGAACCACATCCACCACAATATTATATCCATGCTGTTTCTGATTCATGGCTTCATGCCGAGGCATTCTACACTATTACTTTTCATAATTTACCATTGCCAGAGGTATTAGTGTTCATTACTTTCTTTTTCTTTTTTTTTTCTAGACCTATTTCTTGGCAACTGTTCATGGTATTTTGTTTCTCACTTGAAAATATTTTCTTTAGGCTCGTACGTCTCATACAGAACTCCTTGATTTAAAACCTCTTCCTGTGTCTTCTCTCGGCAACAATGCTTATGAAGCATTGTATAAATTTTCACATTTTAATCCGATACAAACACAGGTATGTTATATTTTCCATATTACAAAGTTTGTTAGCTGATGCACTGTGGGCTTAAATACATAAACGACATATTAAGACTGTTCTGTTACGTCTTTAATGGAATTGGGCAGAGTTTTCATACCTTGTATCACACGGACAATAATGTTCTGTTAGGAGCTCCAACTGGAAGTGGAAAAACTATATCTGCTGAGCTTGCTATGCTTCGTCTTTTCAATACTCAGCCTGATATGAAGGTTTGTACTCAAATTTGTTAATGCATTTTGAGTAAGAGCATGGACCTAAGGTGCTTGCTCTTGGTAACTACTTAAGGTGCTTACTTATGTACTGTCTTGAGACTAAGTGAAAGAATAGCATACATTGTACATGACGTTTATTAATTTGTAGAAATAAATGTCAAACTTTGTTTATATATTGTTTAATTTTTTCACTATTGATAATCTTTGATGTTTTCTTTAAGAAATACATTATCTTATGAAGTGTATAACCTACTTTGCTTATTTAACAAACAGGTTATTTATATAGCTCCTTTGAAAGCTATTGTCAGGGAAAGAATGAGTGATTGGCAAAAGCGTCTTGTGTCTCAACTAAGGAAAAAAATGGTACTAATGTTTTTAAGGAGAAACAAATATTTATAAAACGTACACGGTGTTGGTGGTAATGATATCATATTTTTCATCAGGTTGAAATGACTGGAGACTATACTCCCGATTTGATGGCTCTTTTGTCAGCCGATATCATCATATCTACTCCTGAAAAGTGGGATGGAATTAGTCGTAATTGGCATACCCGTAGTTATGTCACAAAGGTGAATCAATATATGACTTCAGAGTTTGTGGATGTGTATTTTGGGAAACTTTTTATTTTATCCTTGCTGTAATTTTGTTCTATATAACACATACATTGATTTTAATACTAGGTTTATGTATTTAAGAACAATCCCATAATCATAGGGATTTGTCTCCTTAGAATTAGCTGTCCATACTTCTTAAAATAACCAATGGGTTCA
>Ga0209389_1001620_pt1 | contig 16172 bp, 12 predicted proteins | sample CowpearedBW_FD_187526 | JGI IMG/M metagenome (GOLD analysis project Ga0209389, IMG submission 187526) | Root nodule microbial communities of legume samples collected from California, USA - Cow pea red BW (SPAdes) (version 2) | ecosystem: Host-associated > Plants > Roots > Nodule | place: USA...
TATATATATATATATATATATATATATATATATATATATTAACAAATTTTGTTTCAATTTGTGAATTTATGAGTCTCTTCTTTGTTTCAATTAACTCTTTTTGGAGGTCCTATTTCTTTCCAACTTTATTGTTTTGTGTCTTTTCAAATTCCTTGAAGTTTTTTCTAGAGTTATCTTTGACCTCTTGAGTCAAGATTTAGATTTCACAACATTTTTCACTATAATTGACACTCTTTGCTTAAACTACTAGAGTTTTTTGCCAAGTGCTAAAGGGGATTTAAGTGGATAAAGACAAGAGAGTACTTTCAAAAAAGAGCCTATAAGTGTGATACCTAAGTGAACTTTTGAGTGAAAGACGAGTGATTTGAGTGTAAACACTTAGTGAGTGGAGAGGTCCATTTTAAATCTTTTGCATATATTACTTGTGCTAACCATTTACTTTGTTTTGTGTTAATTGTTGTTTTTATAACTCTTGTTGTAAGATATAGCAATATTGAGCAATTTAACATGTTATAATAGAGACATTATTCTAGAAATTGTTTTACATATTGGTTTACCTCACCTACTCCTCACAAAACTCCATTGGTTAGAGAACATGAAAGTGCTAGAAGAGTGACCCTAGTGTTGCAAATTTGCAAAATACAAGGAAAACATTGCAGCTCTTGGAGACCTCATAAAAGGAGAAAAGAGCATGGACTACAAGAGACACCTCATATCAGTTTGGCCTTGGTGAGGGATGTCAATGCCTTCGCCTCCACCCCAACCTCTTCAGCAGATTTATTCTCACATTCTACCCCAACCTCTAGATCACCTCCAATTCCATAATCCTCTCTAACCTCTGCAGCACCCGCAATCCCAACCTCCACATCAACCTCTAGAGCAGCTCCAATTCCAGAATCCTCTCCAACCTCTGCAGCATCTGCAATCCCAACCTCCACATCAACCTCTGGAGCAGCTCCAATTCTAGCATCCTTTCCAACCTCTACACCAGCTGCAATCCCACCACCTTCCACACTAACTTCTGCATCAGCTGCAACCTCATTACCACAATATTCCAACAAATGAACTATTTGAGGTTCAGACACCATGTGTACAACATAAAGATGCACTTGGCCATTCAGTATGCCAATATTCACCATATGGCTTGCACCTTTGTCATCACTTAGCAATTCCAACCTTCCTTCCAACACGGAACCTCCACCCACTGAACACCACCTCTCCTTGACATTTATATATCCCATTTCCTTCAGAACTGATAATATTTCAAAGTAGCTCCACCTGTCTGGGTCACATGCCAGAATATTGGTCTCACCCATGTATTTCAGTGACCCATCATTGATAAACTTCCCTGTGAACTATGAAAATGCCTAAACAATAATACCAAATTTACAATCAATACCACCTACACACCGAAAACATTTTAAAATGGGGGACCACAACTAAAACACCGTCACTTTCACACAAACGGTGGACCACCACTAACATCAAATTCATTAAACAAATACAGACTGAACCACATTACAAAAAAGGGCACATTGAAACTATTAACGCATATAAAACCACAACCCTAAACAATACCATCAGAGCAATTAAAAAAAATGCATACGAATCAAAAAACCCTAAAAGCATCACATGAACACAATCAAGCACAAAGGTGGCTAAGCTTCAACAAACGCACCTTTGATCCAAAATGCACTACTCTACAATGTCATTCACACCTTCAGATAACGATTTCAGCTTCGGATTGAAGAAAACCCCCAAATCGCCTTTGTCTCTGCCAGCTTCTCACTCCGCTTTCTCCTTTGCTCGAGTAACGACCTTAATTCGAAATACCCCCTTTCAAAATTATTAACACAATTTCATTAATTTTAATAATTTCAATTTTTTATTTGCAATTCCACGTCACAAATTATTTAAATACCACGTGTCAAAAAAATGCGTCAATGGACTACCTTAATAAGTCAACGTTAATGATTTTAACGGCATCAATGAAAATAGACCTGATTGATGTACTTAAACTTATTTGGAGACTAAATTGACACTTTTTTTTTGCGAGATATCAATTTGACACACTTTACCCAAAGTGGATACCGTATAAGTAATTAAACCTTTTATTTAAGAATCTCTTTGTGTGTTTTTTACTTCAAAATGGAGAATTTTTAATTGAAAACATTTTACAATTTTATTATTATTAAATTATTTTCATAATGTACAATTATTTAAAAATGTTTTCATAAGATAAAAGTAATGTACGATAAAAAATAAATTAAAAAAAGTAACCATATGTGTTTTTCTTCTTTTTTAAACTTATCCAAAAGCTCCTTCCTTATTTATGAATCATGACTAAGCAAAAAAAAAAGTACAAATTATTTTATATCATCTCAAACAATAATGGGTAAATGCACCACATTAACTACAATAATAATATTCACAACCTCATGCTGTCACATGTCCTATTTGGTAAGTTTCAAGTAATAACTTCTCACCTAATTACTTAATATTTTTGAATTATATATACTTTGGAAACTTAACTATATTGCACAAAACCATTTATATTATCGATTTTCATTTCAAACGTTTATTTATATTTATTAATTGTTATATGAATATAATATTTTATTTTTAAAAGAGTAGGAGAGGTGGTTGTATAAAATTAAGTATTAAATGATCATCTGCATACTTTCAGAGAAAAAGAGAAAACGAAGCCATATTAATTACTGATTTTTATGAATTTCCCAAATATAATACAGAATGATAATGATAGACATATACATTTTGATGGATACAATATTAATAAAATAGGAGATCTAATTTATATAACATTAATTTACTTTTAACCTAAAATTTTCAAAAATGAATTTATATATATCTTTTATAAAGTTTTAAAAGCTGGATTTATATATTTTTTATCTATAAAGTGCTCAACTTTAATTATAATCTTTATCTTTATGATCTTTATAATGTAAAACTTACCCTTATATTTAGATTTAGATTTTCGATAATTTGTCTTAAAAAAAAAGTGAATCATTTCTACATTAATATCTTTTATTGAATAGAAACTTTCCTAATTCAATAATAACCTCTAATTATATCACTATTTTTTAGCACAAAAACAAAATACACTTCTTGAAATTCTTGAAAAACTTTTAATATAAAAATAATAATTAAATTACTCTTTTAATTTTTATTTTTGTTAAAAATTATAAAATTAGTTTTTTTATCTTTTTATCTCAATTTAATCATGATTTTTATAAAAAATATTGTTATTAATTTAGTCATCGTTATTAATTTTTCACAATATTAAGTTAAAAAAATCACAAATTAACATTTGATATTTTAATACCATTTATAAAAAGCTATAAACAAAACCAAATTTAATATTTTAAAAAAATCAAAATCAAATTAAAAAAAAAATAAAAAACTGAAAGAACAATGTGGCATTTCTTAACAAAACCAATTAATTTGCACAAAGATATCTATCTTTCTTATGTATTCATATGCAATTTGAAAAATAATATTTTAATCCATTTTTTTTATCCACTTTTAATTTATCACTTTCTTATTATCCTTTGATCATCTATTTTAATTTTTTATAATGATGTAATATGATAATCTAAAGATAATAAAAATAATGAATTAAAAATAGGTAAAAAAAATAAGTTAAAATGTCATTATTTTTGCGATTTGTAGGTACCGTTAGATTCCCCCATACATATTGAAAATGTAGTGAAAATGTAGGGCAGTAAATCCAAAAAGACAGCTGGCACAGTGCAGCATCTCAGAAGAGAACAACACAAATAAGTGTTGAGTGAGTCCTTTGGTCCTTTACAGTGGAATGGGTTGTTCAGCGAGCAAATCAGGGTCAGGGTTGAGCTTCTCAGAGACATGGGTGGTGATGGCGGGAACAGCTGTGATTTGTGGGTTTGTGGGATACATAGTGTATGATGCAATTATGGCGACTGCATCAGAGTTGGTGCAACGTTTGGTGGTGATTTCTCCACTCTTGTTGATCATCATTGTTCACTGCCTCTCCACAGGGACCCAGATAAGCTTCCCCATGCCGGGATCTGAGCCCACCGCCATCCACAGAGCTGGTGGTTCTCCCTGGGGTGTTGCCTTTCTTCTGCTGTTACTTTTCTTTCTCATCTCCTTCCAACCTTCCCTTCATCAACTTATCTCTTAGCCTCTGTGCTTCTAATTTTACTTCAATGCTGTACTTTCGCTTCTGAAAGTTTCCATCTTTCATGAAAATAAATGTTATGGCATGTCTGGTGTTCGAATGCTGCTTCTAATTTTAGTCTTTACGGGTAGTTTAGCTTCCAGCAAGTATCTTGCAAGGGACCTCTTTGGTAAGTGAAGCTGTGAGATGATAGTTCTTTTCGAGGGAGGCATAATAAATGAAACAAGACTTCAATAATTCTTCTCATCTTTAACTAAAAATTAGATTTTTAATTTTCATTTTATAAATTAGTCCGTAGATTTTTAGTACATTTTTCAGGTTCATGGATATATATTTAATTTAATTTTAATTTTAATGTTATAAATTTTAATTTTAATTTCATTTTATATATTAGTATGTAGATTTTTAATACATTTTTCAAGTTCATACACATATATTTTGAGCGTGTAAATAAATATTAATGAATGCTGTCACGATAAATTAAACAATAAAAAGCAGATTTTAAAAGTCTCTAATATATTTTAAATAATGAAGTTTAAAGATGTGTTATTTTGGAAGGAATAATTTAAAAAAAAAAAATGATTTGGATGAATTTGAGGATGAAATTTATGTTATTCTTTACAAGAGATTTGTAAATGATAATAGAATTGATTTGAAAATAAAATTTATAAAAATTAATGATTAATTTAATTGATGTGACTAATAAAAAATAAAATTTAGTAAATAATAAAATAAAATAATCAAATTGTCAATAGTATTAAAAGTAATATAAAATTATTATTAATATTTATTATTTCAATAAAATAAATATTATAATATAATTGATTTGAAAAATTGATTATTTTATTTTTTTTCTTTTTTATTAACACAAAAAATTTAAACATTTGTAATAATAATAATAATAATAATAATAATAATAATAATAATATTCATGAATTCGGAATCGGGTACAACAAAAATGGAATTGGATAAATGCTTCAAAAGCTTTTTGAAATTGGAATCAGATCCGACTAAAATATATTTGGTTCCATTCACTTATTCAAGAATACATCTGGTTCTAATAAACCAGTGAGTTTCGCACTACTATCTTCGTGTCTCTTTGTCAATGACCAATAATAATGGAAAGGGAGAGAAGTGTTATGGAATATAATAATTAGGACATATTGATAAGATGTTATAGATCACCCTCAAATCTTCTCTTAGTAGTGCGTTCCATTCTTTCTCATTGAGCGAAAACGAACACGAAAAATCTCTAAAATCATCACTCTCTATCACCTTTCAATCATAAATCTTTGAAAAAAAACACACACTAAATGTAACTTAATTTAAAAAAATATTCATTTAAAATGAAATTTTTATTTAATTATATATTATATATTTATTTGATTTTTAATTAATGTAAAATCTTTTATATTTTATTTTTTTACTTTCACTCAATCAGATGAACTTTCAACCATTTTCTACGGTTTGAAAACCTGCAATTTGGTTAAAGTTCCCATCTTTTTGCTGAAAATAATTGCTATGTGATGATCTTTTTCTGTTTGGACTTTTTCTGTTGGAGGTAATATCCAAAAGTAAGTACATCTATTTTTGCAAATATCGTGCTGGTAAAGTATGTTTGGATTTAGTGCGCACGAAAAATAATGATTTAACCTTTTTTGTTTCATTAAGTATGGAAATAAAAATGTAAAACCATAAGTTCCATTTTAGTTGGTCTTTTTTACATCTTATGCTACTCTGGAAGAGTCGAAATTTTGGTTTAGCTCCCTCGGATGACTATTAACATTTTCCGAGGACTATTACATTAGTATAGAATGCACATAACTTCTAATACACTTGAAAAATATATGAACCTCTCTATATTGAGACAGGAAATCAAATCATGAAAAAACAAGTTAATTGAGTCCTTGTTCAATTTACAAGTTTATACATACATTTAAATAATAAATTACAGATAGATAGTAAAAGACACACAGAGAGTAAGATAACAAAATTATGCTCACCTGAAACCTTCTCATCTCAGCATCAAATGTCTCTATCAAAGGTTATTACTTATCTCTTCCTGCTTTTTGCTTCTATCAAGGAACTCGTGTGCAAATTTAAAATAGGCTCTCTACAACAATTCGACCAAACAATGAACTACATGGAATTGGAAGCATGCTTTATCACAGAAACCAATTACCACTTTAACTAATTGTATGCGAAACTATATCAATCTGGTAGAACGAAAATATTGGACTCAAAATTATACATAAATTTAAATCTAATAAACATAAACCCTATTTGAAATATAGTCATCAACAACATTATTTAAAAATTATACAATCTCATTCTTCATCATCTTCTTTTCAAGGATTATTAGATGCATCCTTAGAACAACCCCTTCATTCTTCCATCTTCATCATCATCTTCAATAATATCACACATAATGAAATAGAAAATAGAAGTTAGAATATAAAAATTATTCATGAAAATAAAAAAATTAATAAAATTTAAATTAGAGAAGTTATAATCACCAAACCTATGCTTCCACATTTTTTTTTTGTAATAGACAACTTCTATACACTAGTGTATTTTTGGCTATCTAACTCGGTCTTTATATCTCGGTTGCAGAGCAAACAAAGTATATAAACATGCAGTGACAATTTTAAAATTTTTGCAACTTTTTATGCCTCGGTTATCACGATACCCAAGGCAGAAATCTCCATTCTGCCTTGGTTCACACAAACCTCAGGCCTAATGCCTAATGCCTGCCAGAATTTTTAACTTTCCCGCTATTTTTAATTTTTCATTTTTAACGAAAATGGTTATGCCTCGGTTGTGCAGGAGCCGAGGCAGAAAGTGGTTTTATGCCCGTATTTTTAATTCAACCGAGGCAGAAGAGTTAGGTTAAAAAAATAGCCAAATCATAAACAGTCACCACTTCGTCTTCTTCTCTACTCGTGAGGTTCTTCTTCTCATTTTCTCTATGGGAGGTTCTTCTTCTTCTCACAAGGTTTCAGACCCAATCTTCTCCAAAATTCCAAACTTTCTTTCACACCAACATCCAGATCCAATATGCAATCTCAAACTTTCTTTCGTTTTACATTCAAGCCAATTTAGTTTTGAGTTTTATTTGGGGGGTGGAGTGGTGGAGTATCAAGGTGGTTGGGTATGCTCAAAGGGATTTGGAGGTGACACACATGGTGGTTCGATGACTAGCGATTCTGGTTTGTTCATGGTGGCTAATGGTGCAAATGTGTGCTACTTCGCTCTAGTGCGTTGTTCTTCATTCTGTGGTGGTTCATCTCAAGAATGATCTATTGTAGTTTTTTGAATGTTATTTTTGCAGGTTGTGTGAAGGTGGTTGATGTTAAATTTGCTTCACGATGTAGGTGCAAATATGATGGTGTTTGCATTTTCTGGTTAAGTCACGAGGTGTGACGCGATGGTTGGCATCACAAATCTGTTGCGTCAAAGGTTCAAGTGTCTGCAGCATTCTCCAGCAAATAACTGCTCAGAGGAATTAGAGAAATCCTATCAAGGGGCAATCGTCTGATTTATTCTTAAAATTTTTAATGCACATTATGTCTTGGTTCCCTCTAGAACCGAGGCAATAAAAAAGAAATATGCCTCGGGTCATAACCAAGGCAGAAAGGTCACCCCTTGTTGTCTCGACTGGATATGCCTTAGGTATTAAATTGAAGCCAAATCGCCAAAATAATCATGACCAAAACCCTTTTCTACACTAGTGATACTTATTCAAAATCCTTGAACCAATGCTGAAAGCAGATTTATATGCAATTGTAGTAATTGAGATACTTAACAAGTCTCTAGCCATGACTAAGAAATCTGAAAAATGTTGACTATTACTCTTCCCCTATTCAATAACATCCATACATTTAGTAATATCAACATCCAATATTGGCTTATCCAAGTATATATGAAGTTGATTTCTTCTTATTTTAGCAACATCCTAAAGCTTGCGTTTCTTTATTTTCTAACATAAAAAGGCAAATCAAAGTTTAAATTATATGTATATATAATAATATTAAATGACAAAAAAGTAAATAACTTACATCAAAAGTGGTTGGCTCGATTGAAGCAACTAAAGATGACATTGACAAATCACTATACTTATGCTTTAGAATTAGGGAAGTTGAATTCTTGGAACAATATTCAAAAGCTTGTACAAATTTTCTTTCATCTTCTCTAACTTTACTTCCTAACAAAGAGGATTTATCTTCTCATAACAATATCCCAATATTTTCAACTTCATCATTGGGTTTAAAATTGACTCAAATAAAAGGACAATGCTATATTCATCCTAATATTTATTAAACTTCACCATCACCCTTTCAGCCATATCTCTTATGACTTGATCTTCATCTTTTAAACTTCCCATTAGAAGGGTTTGGAAGTTCCAAACTTATAAAAAGTACAAGTTTGATGTATGATAAATTGAGGTAGAAATCATATTTTTAATTTGATAAAATGCTGACAAGAAAGCACTAATTTTTTCTATTCTTTTCCATTTCTCCTTAGACAGACAATACTTGTAATTCTCGTTAACTAGATGTAAACTTGCAAACAAACGTTCGGGCAACTTGAAGCATAAAAAAAGTTGAGTTCCAACTTTTAGGAACATCCATACACAAATCACTTTTTGCATCAATGTTCTATTTTTTGAAGACATTGTTTAAACTTCATCATTCTAAAGCATCACTAAGAAATTTCAATTCTTCTTGCATAATCACAAATTTAAAATGTGTCTACAACAACACATATGTAAGAATTCACCATCACAAACCAAAGAATTTTGCAAAACAAACTGACTTTTTAAAGTTTTTATAAAAACATCATTGTTAGAAGCATTATCCAAAGTCAAAGAAAAAATTATTTTCTCAATTCCCCAGTCATGCAAAATTCGATTTATCTTCTTTGACAACTCAAATTTAGTGTGAGGTGGAAGGAAATGGAAAAAGTTTAGAATTTTGCTGCACAACTTCCAATTTGAGTCCACAAATGTATTGTTAAAGTAATATAACCCTCAGTAGTTAAAGACGTCCATAAAAAAGATGTCAAACAAATCCTATTTGATATTTTCTTGAACTCTTACTTTAGCTTGGTTTTTCCTTTCATAAATATTCTCAAAGCATCACTCTTGATTGTATTTCTAGAAACTAAAGTTACATAAGGATTCATATAAGTTATCCAAGTTCTAAGCTTTTTATACTCAACAAATTTGAATGGTAAACCGTGTTGGATAATTGAATTGGCACACATTTCACAGGAAACCATTTGATCTAATTTTCTTGGTTTCAACATTCCGTGTCCGTCCACAATCATTTGTCTCATATCTTCAAATTTGCTTTTGCTACATTTTTCAATGTGACGCTTCAAATGGAAGTGCCATATTTTTTGCTACCAACTATGTGTTTTTTGATATAACCATTACCCCTGCCCTCTCCTTTCCACAATCACCAACCTCAATCCTACATTAGTGTAAAAAGCCCATTTAACTTTGTCCAATATGTCTCAGATTTAAGAAAAACGAAGCATATCAAAACATGATGACATTTTTGAAATTATTGAGAACATTTGGGCTTCGATTCTATTAAAAACTGAAGCATATACACGTTTAGGCTTCAATTGTCTAAAAACAGGTGCCTAAAAGTTCCCATTAATTTTAAAAATGGTGGTGTTCGTCACTACGTCAAAACCACCATTGTCTCTCGTCGCGTTGGTGGTGGTCGCTGCTGTAGGCGATTCTATATGGTAGAGTTGTAGTGTTGGTTCGTGTCTCAATCGTCCTACACTCGTGGTGGTTGCAATCATTTGCACTCATGGTGGTTCGTCGACATCATGGAGTCATGGTGGTGGGAGGGATGTGTGTTTGCCTGAGTGTGAGAGTGAGATGAGATGATGAGAGTCTGAGTCTGAGAGATGGGACGACAAAGTCAGCAAGCAGCGAACAAACAACAAAAACACTACAACACACGTTTTTCTTAAAAAAAAATGGGTCGCAGGCTGACTCTGTTAAACTCATAGATTGGCTTGCTGGGTTGACAGATTGGGTGAGCCAAGCTAAGATAGGTTGATGGGTTGAAATCTCAATTCTAACTCGTTTTTTTTGGACAGACTAACCCATCGAATTTGACCCATTTTACCATCCTAATTATTCAAAAGAAAAGTAATTTAAGGCTAAGTAAAATTACGTACATTTTAATATGTATAAGGATGTTTGCATCCTCCTCAAGTGACTAATAATATCCATTGCAAGGACATAGTATAGCCATATATACAATGATATATACAATGACATGTATTTGGATAATTTGTTGAAATTTATATTTAACTTGAGTTCCAATTAGATTTATTTATTTATTAATGAATTTATGTTCGGTAAAAGTTGGTTAAAATTAATAAGAACAAAATTCTTCAACATTATAAAATAATCTTTTTATATCTAAGTTACTTTAAAAATTGATCATAAATATGGTTAGAGTAAAACAGGAAAGATTTGAGAGAATAAAGAAATGATACAAGAACTTAAAATAGTTTGATATATATAATGTGGATATATACATTTAAGACTATATTAGAAAATATTTGATTTATTTAAAAGTTTTAAATATGTTATTTATACAGTAATATACAATATAATATACCTCAATGATATATACAAGAAAGATGAAAATCAAATTTGACAATTCTAATAATTTTTCATTTAGTTTGATTTAAATCACCACGTAGTGTTTTCATCATCAATTATCCTTTAAAGTTAATTGAGAAAACAAAAAATCTCAACTTTTCTTAGCCATCAGATATCATTGGATTATCTGATATTAAGATTTTCAAGAGCTAAAAATCTCCACCACTTATTAGGTATATTATAAAATGACACTTTACGTGTTAAAAAACAAATTTTGTCAAATTTTATAAAAAAAAATATTTGTACAAGTACGATAGTCTTTTCTAAACCCTTTATTTTCCTATACTCTATTTCCCAAACTTACGTTCTCACACTATTGCATTCTCAATTCCAACCGGTGCCCTCAGTTAGTGAAGGAAGCGCCATAGAAAAGAGTCCGTGAAACAAAGAAAGCAAGGTTAAACTTCATGAGCAATATTGCTAAGGTGCAACATTTGAAGTAGAAGGAAAAGGGAGGAGAAGCAAAAGAAAACGAAAATGAATTTACACTCCAAGAAATTTATTAAAAATAATTAATCATTATTAACTAAGTTAGGAAGTATTTTTTAAATTAAAAATTATTAGTCACATAAAAAACTTATAACATAATTAGTTAGAGACGGCGTGCCGCGTGCGGCTGATTGATGTTTATCTTTGACGATGCAAAATGCATTTTAAAGTACACAATTTTCTTACAATTTTATCTTCCTACCAAATGTGCTCATATGTCAGGCTAAAATCGCTTTGAACCAAAGACCCAACTATTACAAGTTTTTGTATCCACCTCATAAGCTACTTGACGATTTTCGATATAAACAATACATAATTTTCTAATAATTTTATCTTTAACGTTGCAAAATGCATTTTAGAGTACATAATTTTATTACAATTTTATTTCCCTAACAAATGTGGACATATAAACAGTCTGTGTTTCTGTTAATATGCAATAAATTTAATTGCGCATCTTAAAATGAATCATAATTTTTTTATTCTTTTACATTCTCCACACACATGAAGGTTAAACTCATACATGAATATGATGACACAAAATTGGTTGCTATAAAATAAATGGAGAAAAGCTTTTTCTTTTTGGGTGCATGTGGTGATCCGATGATGTAGCAAAACAAGAAGAGCGAGTTTGTAGACAGAGGCACCTTTCGTTTTTTAATTTGTTAAATATATCTACCCCTCGTCTCATTTCAACATTATTGTTTATTCACATGAGAGAGATTTAGTTTCTCTGGTCATCGCGAAGAAGAAAAAAGCATGGGTGATCAAGATGAATGTGCACGCGTTTTCAAGCGGTTTGATGTGAACGGCGACGGCAAGATCTCGTTGACGGAGTTTGCAGAGGCTCTCAAAGTGTTGGGATTAACCTCACAGGAAGAAGTTGAACGTCGAATGGAAGAGATTGATACAGATGGTGACGGTTCCATCACGTTGGAAGAGTTGATTCAATTTCGTGATGCAAACCCTAACTTGATGAACGAAGTTTTGCAGAAACTCTGATCTTTTTGTCTTTTCATTTCTTCGATTCCTGTTCTTTTGTAAAATCACTTTTCTATTTATCCTTTTAGCATCTCCAATTAATTAATAGCTTTCTATTTGAGACATATATGTTGTAAAGTATTTTGGTTCATATGGTGTAACATGATCATTTTATCATCTTGATGTTAACGATGTTTTGAAAAACTTTAATCTTTTTCATCTTTTTCATTTTGTTGTTCTTATTTTTCATAAAAATCGCTTTTCTATGTCATTTTAGCATCTCCCTAGCTTTAAATTTGAGACATGTATATTATAAAATGCTTTCATTCGAGGATATAGTATAACGTAGCGGTAATTTTAAATTATAACGCTTGATCCAAGTCTAAAAGTAAAAGTAATTTTTTTTAATATGAATATGTTTTCAGAACATAAAATTTCACACGAAACCGAGTAATGATATGACAAGGTGAAACTTATTTAAAACAAAAGTAGTATTTTTTTTTTCAAGTTTTATTTAAGAACTTGGTATGCGAGGGAAGTCTCCCTCAAGTTCCATCATGATCCACCACTCCAACTTCTTCATTATTTTTCTTTTTTTAAATATGATTTTGATCTTTCAACTTTTAATGAAAATTAGAATTAGTTTCTTTTGAAAATCTTGAACCAATTTAGTCCTTCAACTCTGTAAATGCGTGAATTTAATCATTTTAACCAAATTTTATTAAGTTTATATTTAACGTTTCAAACACATTTCATTATAGTATTTTAGTTTGTTTATACCGTTTGACATATTTTCTCTTCAAAGCTGAAAAACACATTTGAAACGTCAAATAAACTTAAAAAAATTTGATTTAAAGTAAATTCATGCATTTCTAAATATGAGAGACTAAAATGGTTCAAGGTTTCCAAGAGGAACTAATTCCAATTTTCACTACAAGTTGAAGGACTAAAAACATATTCAACCTTTTTTTTAAGTTGAAGTAAGTCCATCTCGATAATCTTTCGAGTTGAAAAGCAATAAATACTTTACTTTATGATTCTTCTTTTTTATGAAAAAAAAGAGAATGTATGAAAGTCACACATTTTTATTTAAACACTTCATATAATTTTTTATTTTGAAATAATAATGTATATAAAACACTTTTCATTCACGCTAGTGATACAGACTTTGTGCATAAATACTATTTCATTCACAGTCTGCTAAAAAAAGGTTGGAAAGTGAGAAGAAAGGTTTGGAGGAGATTGTGAGAGACATTGTCAACATCGTGTAGGTGAATCCCACCGTTATCTGCGAGATCGTCCTTTCCCAATGGGTTTGGCGAGGTTGAGGGAGAGTCTTCATCTTGAATGCAAATCTCAAATCACAATTTCTAGAACAAGACTTCATTTTGTTTGCAAACATTCTACCAAAAAAAAAGTTGATTATATTAGACCAAAAAAGTGGTTATATAGGCTACACAATTGGTTAAGTTACATCGGATAATGTTTATGAAGCATTCAATTCCATATTCGTTTAATGTTGATGACTCATTCACAATTTCTGGAATAATCCTTCATTTCTTCATACAAACATTCTACCAAAAAAAGTTTGTTATATAAGATAAAGAACAATTTTTGGAATAGTCCTTCATTTCTCTATACAAACATTCTACTAAAAGAAAGTTTGTTATATTAGATAAAAGAAATGGTTATATAAGTTACACAATTGGTTAATTGGTTAGGTTACCTCACAAGGTGTTTATAAAACATTCAATTTCATATTCTTTAAAGATTGATAACTCATTCACAATTTCTGCAATATGCCTTCATATCTCTTTGCCTACTAAAACAACATTGGTTATATTAACCACTCATCGATAGTTCCTAGAAATATACTTTAATAATTCTTCATTTACTTTTAGAAAGAAAAAAAATGAGTTAAGTGAGTGCAAAAATGTGGTTTAATCAATTATAAAATTGGTCAAATGATCATATGACCTTAAACCACTTGGCTTTCATCAATAGTCTTTATAAAAATTTAAATTTCTTTATTTTAAAATTGTAACCAATGATTGAGTGTTTGTGGAAGCACACTATAGTTACTCTTGACTTAGACTCTGTTAACAAGTGGCTAAATCAATTCAAATAAGTGGTTAAACATGTCATATAATAGGTTAAATGATCATATTGCTTTAGACGACCACTTGACCTTCAATAACAATGTTTATAAACCTATCAATGTCTTTAAATTTGAATGCTTACCATTGATTAAAAGTTTCTGTAAACATACTTTAATTATTCTTCATTTACATTTGAGAAAATAGTAATGGGTTAAGTGAGTATGAAAATGTGGTTAAATCAATTACATGACCTTGTACAACTACTTGGTTTTCCACAATAGTCTTTATAGAGATTTGAATTTCTTTATTTTTGAATATAATTTCTCTTGATTTAGTCTTTGACAACAAAAAGTGGGTTAAATAAATTCAAATAAGTGATTAAACTTGTTATAGATTTAGTTAAAGGACCATATTACCTTAAACAACTGCTTAGCATTCTTTAAATTTGAATGCTCACCATTGATTGGGATTTTGTGGAAACATACATGAATTATTCTTCATTTACATCTGTGAATAAGAAAAAAGTGGGTTAAGTGAGGGAAAAAATGTTGTTAAATCAATTATAAAGTTGGTTAAATGATCATATGACCTTAGACAACCACTTGGCCTTCAACAATAGTCTTTATAAAGTTTTGAATTTCTTTATTTTAGAATGGTAATCAATGATTGAGTGTTTGTGGAAACATATTATAATCACTCTTTGCAAAAAAAAAAAAATGGGTAAAATAATTTCAAATAAGTGCCTAAACAAGTTAAACTAACACAAAAAGGCTTTTCACGCCAAATATTTTAGGTTTTTTACGTTTGACATAGGTCAAATGTAATTGTGGTCTGATAAGATATTAGACATACATTTACGTTTGATGCATATAACATACGTAAATTTACGTGTGGTGCATAGATAACAAACTTAATTTTGTTATAAGATAACAAACATCAATTTTTGGAATGTTTTTCTTGTTAGGAACAAGGCAACAAAGAAAAGAATAAAAGAGAGAAAAATAAACGACACGAAGAATTTAATGTGGTTCGGCGTACAATGTGTATGCTTACGTCCACGACTACACTAGGAAGTATTTTTATTTTGATGTGTATCAAACTTTACAAAGGATCTCTTATATAGCAAAATAGAGAACCACATTTCACAATTCTAAGCAACGTGAGACTAAATCAAGCACCATAATACTAATAATTCTCCCACTTGGGGTTTGATTTATATTATCACCTAGTGTAGTGCCTTCATCATCAATTTTCTTGAAGGCCAATTGAGGCAATGCAAAGTCTTAACTTAGTTGTTGTGACAGTCTTGGTCAACATATCAGCTGGATTCTCTACACCTGGAATCTTCAACAAAAATAAGTCTCCATCATTTATCAAGTTTATGATAAAATGATACTTCAATTCAATGTGTTTGCATATGGAATGAAGAATTGGATTTTTAGCAAGACAAATAGCAGTTTGACTGTCATTGAGTAACGAAGAGTCGTTTTGCTATTTTCCTAATTCTTTTAAAAGATTCTTCAACCATATCATCTCCTTTGCTGCTTCTGAGATAGCTACATACTCAACTTCAGTGGTTGAGAGGGAGACTCTTCCTTGAAGTTTGGACTTCCAACTTATAGTTGTACCACCAATTGTAAAAATGTAACCTGTTGTGCTCTTTCTACCATCCAAATGACCTCCCAAATTTGCATTAGAAAACCCCTGTAAAGTGAGATTACTTCTTCTAAAA
>Ga0209389_1001625_pt1 | contig 16149 bp, 9 predicted proteins | sample CowpearedBW_FD_187526 | JGI IMG/M metagenome (GOLD analysis project Ga0209389, IMG submission 187526) | Root nodule microbial communities of legume samples collected from California, USA - Cow pea red BW (SPAdes) (version 2) | ecosystem: Host-associated > Plants > Roots > Nodule | place: USA...
AACATGGAATTTATCCTAGAAAGAGAGTTATACTTTTGTTTCAGAGTTCATGAATATTGGATTATTTCAAGCACTTTGCATTGATAACACATGTTAAGAAATGTATACGGCCCAAGTTGATATTATGAATAGCATATCTAAGCTTCATGGTCATATATTCTGCTTAAAATAAGCTAGAAATATACAAGAGATGCACAAATATAAGATTCTTTGTCAAAGTACCCTTTTATGCTTCTGGTAATGATTTGTTTGGAAGTTCAGAAAAATGTGTATGCTGCTGTTGGTCTACCTCTGTTAAACATAAAAGCTTGGATTTTATTCACCATGAGGCCTTAGCAAAATGCTTCATTATGCATAACACAGTATATCCCTACTTATGTCACATAAAAAGCATAAAATCGTTGATCCATATAAAAGAAGAAGGATAATCCCTGTGAAGGATGAAATATCATATAATACTTGATTGCGTGTTTTAGAAGCTATAAAAAATTGTAGCAGATACTATGCTGAAATATCATCTTGGCTTACATTACCACATAACTTTTAGTTCAATCGCAATCATGACAGTTATTTTTTCCTAGTATGATGTAATCTTTAAACATTTTTTTTAGGTATGATCCGATAACAAATTCCTACCATGATGATATGGATGGCGATGGCGTGATATGTTTAGCTGTTGACATTCTTCCAACAGAATTTGCAAAGGAGGTAGGTTCCTTCTTATTTGTTAATTACTATGCTTCTATTTGATAAGATATTAGTATTTTGGAATGGAGAACAATCAAATATGCAATTTCATTATGGCTAGGCTTCTCAACATTTTGGAAACATACTTTCCCAATTTGTCGTAAATTTGGCTCTGGCTACAGACATTACAAAGTTGCCTGCTCACTTAAAGAGAGCTTGCATAGCCCATAGAGGAGTTCTAACCTCCTTGTATGACTATATCCCACGCATGCGGCATTCTGATTCAGAGTATGTATCTCCTCTATATTTCATTCTTTGCAATATCATTTTCGTCATTCACTTTGTTGAATCATGTGCCACCTTTTATAGTTTCTTGTTATTTTCCCACATATTATAACATGGACATTCTGTCCTTTTGGTTTGCAGGGAAGCATCAGAAAACTCAGAAAATTCTCTATCTAACAAAAGAAAGTACAATATATCGGTGCGTTCTTCAGTTTCAAATATTACTATCCACTGTTTGAACCCTACATACTTCGCTTAGCTTGTGTACAACAGTGCATGTTTTTGCATACCCTTGCACCTTCTTCAAGAACTTAAGACAGCTTTAATTTTACTCTAAAATGTTTTTGCACATATAAAAATATGAATGCATAACAAGTCCAACACAAATGCAAAAAACAAATAGAAACATGCAAAATTAAAAGCTAAGAAACTAATTGTGCAGCTAATGACACCTAAAAGTTGGCTAAAAGTGCAACACATCAATAATCCTATTAGTTGCTAGTTAATCTTCTGATTGTAATTACTGAATATTGGCAGGTATCTCTGAGTGGTCACTTATTTGATCAGTTTCTGATAAATGAGGCCTTAGATATTATTGAATCCGCAGGAGGCTCCTTCCACTTAGTCAACTGCCATGTGGGTCAGAGTGTTAAAGCTGTATCATTCTCCGAACTTGAAGTAAGTAGCCCTGTATTTCGAACTGAAATATTTACTTATGTCCCTTTGAAAATGTTTTTTCTCTTCATTTCCCACTCATCGTACCTTGTTTCCCATTCTGGAGAACATTGTAATATGTATTCTGTTAGATGTTTCAACCCCATTCTGAGGGGTGTCAATTCATTTTATGCCAGGTTTAGCTATATGTCTTTGTGTGCAATGTTTTCTATCGTTTTTTTTTATTTTTTTATTGAGATTACATTTTAAACTATGACTTTTGCACCAACCTAGTGGAATTTATAAGAATCAATGAGGTATTGACATTTTGGCTTCTGAACAGGTGGGTGCAGATGATAGGGCTGTTCTGGATCAGATCATTGATTCCTTAACTGCTATTGCTAAACGAACTGAAAATGATAGATTTTCAAATCAAGATTCCAGTAAAATTTCTCTTACGCTTGGTAAAATAGAAGAGAATGGCACAGTGAAGGAGTTGGGTTCCAAAAGGAAGGCTGCGGTTTTAATTCTTGGTGCTGGTCGGGTCTGTCAACCAGCTGCTGTAATGTTATCCTCATTTGGAAGGCCATCATCGAGTGAATGGAATAAAGCATTGTTGGAAGATGATTTTGAATGCCAAACTGATGTAGAAGTCATTGTGGGATCTCTGTACCTGAAGGAGGCAGAGCAGGTATTTTGATTGATATTTTGCTCTCACATAACTATTTCTTGATTTCTCCAAGATTTGACATTTGAATATCAATGCAGATAGTTGAGGGCATTCCAAATGTAACCGGAATCCAGCTTGATGTGATGGATCATGAGCGTTTGTGCAAACACATATCACAGGTGCGTTTGTCTCTTGCCAACTGAATTTTGCATATATCTTAATTGACTCTTTAGAAAGCAACTGAAAATGACTTCATTTAAGCCTACAAGAAATGGATATGAGTTTTGGCTGGCAAAAGCAATTTGAGTATTATTAACTGTTACAAACCAGACAAAACTGTGATATAAGAGATAGAGAAAAAATGAGAGCATTGTGAATGGTATGTTTTTTGCAATGAAAAGGAACTACAATAGGAGAAAACCTCCCATTATCCAGAGCATAGCTCCTGTAACATAAGAACATAACCATTTCAGCATTCTCCCACCCCTGTTAACTCCCCAGCTAAATAACAGAAAATACTCTCTCACATCTAACAACCTCCCCCACTAACTCACGCCACCTCAGCTTCCCACGCTTTGCTTCTTTCTTCTGCGCTCATAAACCTTCCACACCTTAGGTGTCATGGACCCCTCATGGGCCAATGGCTCTTTCAGCCCATAAACATGTTGGGCTCCATCATTAACCTATAAATTTTGCTTAAAATTTTGAATTTTCAACCTTGAAACATCATGCAACATGTGATCTATGCTTTATGTTCTTAGGGCCTTGATAGCTTTAGCAGCCTTATCTTTAACATTTTTGTTTTCTTTTCTTTTTCTGCAGGTTGACGTTGTTATAAGTCTGCTGCCCCCTAGTTGTCACATTATCGTGGCAAATGCTTGCGTCGAGGTGCTTGACATTATTTTATGTTGTCCTTTAATATTGTATTGAAAGGATATATATTTAGAAACAATGAAATAAAATGACAGGATTTTGGACAAAGCATAACTAGGATAAATCATAGGTCAAAATTGCAACAATGTTAAAAGTAATAAATTTGTGATGAGGGTTGAAGCCAATTCTCGAATTAATACACAAATCAAGTTAAAGATCAGTCAACTGTGGGTAAAAGTAAAAGAGATCATGAAAGTAATTTAGGAAATTACTGATCCTTTGTAAACAATGCTTTCTTTAATTCCTGATTCTCCAAAATAAAATCTATGCATATTTCTTTTTTGGTAAGAATTGTAGGTCACTATTGGTTCTCAACTATTCTTTCTTTGTTCCTAATGCAGCTGAAAAAACATCTTGTCACTGCTAGCTATGTTGATAGCTCCTTGTCAATGCTAGATGATAAGGCTAAAGATGCTGGTATAACAATTCTTGGAGAGATGGGTTTGGACCCAGGGATTGGTAAGACTTATTCTGATAATTATTGATTGGTTTTGGGACTTTTGCAACATAACATAGCTCATTATAATAGTGCATCTGGTTTTTTGTACTTGGTATAGAATCAGTTTTTGAGTTATTGCCCTCACTTCTCAGAGATACTCTTTAAATTTGCGCTCTCAGATTTGCACCTTCTTAAGTCTTGCTTATGTTTATTTCCAGAATGGATGGATGACTAACCTATGATATTTTTCTTCCGAGAAAGTTTAATGAAGTTATTGGAATTTTTTTGAGTTTAATAGGCATCCACTATAAGTGTAAAAGTATTTACATTGTTGGCCAATCAAAATATTATCAACATGACTCTCAAACATTTCCTTACTGATATATTTTTTTTCATCCCAAAACATTGGCTGAAACCGGCTTGTGAAAATTCTAGAAGATTCACCTATTTCCGATTAAAATGGGTCTTGCAATAAGATTGTATTTGTTTGATGACCCAGATCATATGATGGCAATGAAGATGATAAACCAAGCTCATGCACGAAAGGGTAAAGTAAAGTCTTTCACTTCTTATTGCGGTGGACTTCCATCACCTGAAGCTGCTAACAATCCATTAGCATATAAATTCAGGTACTTCATTCAGAGAAAACTTGTAATAGAGCCAATCAGGTTTCTATTTTTTTACCCTAGAAACCCTCCTAAGAGATCACACAACAAAATATTGAGTTGGAACACTTTTTCTGGATAAATATATGTATGAACTATCACATGAACGTTTTTTGGATAAATGTTCATATATGGATGTTAGTGTAAGTTTCCAAACCTCTGTTTTTGAACTTTGTTTGTAGTATTTCATCTTGCTATCCTTTAACTGTGGTAGGTCATTGTCATTTTCATTATTCAGTAAATTTTGTTATGACTGTATTTAGAAGAACTCATTGGTTATCCATTATTTCAGCTGGAATCCTGCCGGGGCCATCCGAGCTGGGCGCAATCCTGCCACCTACAAATGGGGTGGTGAAACTGTACATGTCAATGGTAAGCTTTTAATCATTTGGATTATGTATGCATGCATGCATCAATTTTCAAGGTCTAATAGCATTCATGCAATTCTCTATACCTAACCTCTAGAGTATTCTTGCATGATTTTTGAGAAGGTGACTTCATTTTTTTCCACTCTTGGTTTTTGAACAGGGTGATGGGTTTATATTTTTCATTTATGATGAGTTCATGAGGTTTTCATCTTATATAGGGTTTAGCTTTGTCTTTTCTACACAATGTGATATTTTAACTCACTTGATTATTCCCAACACAGGACAAGATCTCTATGATTCAGCAACAAGACTAAGGCTCCCAGAACTTCCTGCTTTTGCTCTGGAATGTCTCCCAAATCGTAATTCTCTACTTTATGGGGATTTATATGGAATAGCTTCTGAAGCATCAACCGTTTTCCGTGGAACCCTACGCTATGAAGGCACGATCTACAAATGTTTCTGTTACTTTTCAGGCTAATATTTCGCAGCGATCAATGCCGTTGTGTGTTTGTGCATTTATGGTTTGTTAGATCTTTCTGAAACTTACTTGCAGTAACTTGGTGTGCAGGATTTAGTGAGATCATGGGGACACTGTTTAGGATTGGATTATTTAACGATGAAGCTCATTCGTCGCTAACGGATGAACGGAGACCAACTTTCAGAAAATTCTTATTTGAACTTCTGAAAGTTGTTAGTGCAGATCTAGATGGACCATTAATAGGAGAGAATGACATCACGGAACGAATATTGATACAAGGGCACTGCAAGGATTCAAGAACTGCAAAGAACACAGCAAAGACAATCATGTATACCCTTTATCCTCCTCTTGTTCTTTCATTTGGAAAATTATAGTCTTAACCTCACTGTCTTTTCTCATACAGATTCTTGGGACTTCTTGAGCAAACAGAAATCCCTGCTTTCTGCAAAAGTGCTTTTGATGTTGCTCGTTTCCGCATGGAGGAGAGGTTATCATACACTAGCACAGAAAAGGTATGTTTCTGTTATAAACAAATGCTAGCAACACAATTTTTCTTTAATACACTCTTCTCTATTGATTGAAACTTATTAAAAATCTGGAACAACAAAAACATGACTGCTTAATGTAATTTCTTCCAAAATCCAGCAAAAACATGGTATTCCATCAGCATATCACATTAAATACTGCTAAAGCAACTTATTTACAGGAATGTTCAGAAATTATGTAATAAAGAATACATTTAGTATCAGTACCTTACTTTTACCTGCCTTGTAACCAGGATATGGTGCTTTTGCACCATGAAGTGGAAATAGAATACCCAGATAACCAAAATACAGAGAAGCATAGAGCTACTTTACTTGAATTTGGGAAGACTGTGAATGGGAACACCACAACTGCCATGGCTCTTACTGTTGGTATTCCAGCTGCTGTTGGAGCTCTGGTACTTTCCATCCCTTTCTATTTTTGTGCTGTATTCCAAACAAATGCTGTTAGTGAATTATGTTTTCTTTTTTTGCAGCTCTTATTGACAAACAAAATTCAGACAAGAGGAGTTTTGAGGCCAATCGAACCTGAAGTATACACTCCAGGTGAACCATGATGCATTGGTTTTGTTGTTCATTTGTTGAATCTAGTTTTTCTGGCTTGTATAATCAGCATACTTGGCAGTCACATAGTTAAAGAATTGCAGAAAGTTGCGTTATTGCATCAGATTGATATTCTGTAAATTATTGTTAACATGATGCATATATATTGAAGAAATTGTACACTGTGGACTTTGCAGCACTGGATATTATAGAAGCTTATGGCATAAAGTTGATTGAAGAAACAGAGTAATTTGCATCTCTGAAGAGGGTGCTGATGTAAAGGTATACATCAGTGTCTACCATGCAATGTTGGATGCGAATAAATCAGAGTGACAGAAATGGAGCAGATGGGAGCATCTCAGCTAAAAGCACTTCTACAGAAGCTGATACCAAGTTCAATTGCAGCATTCCTTTCTACCACTCATGAAGTATGATTCTAGAATAAATATTAGTTGGTGTCAATCGAACTATATTATTAATATATTAATTTAAGTATGTTTTTATTTCGAGAACTATATTATTAATAGATTAACAATAAATATCTTTTAATCTTTTTTTTTATCTGTCAAAGCGTCAACAAATTGTTGACATAAATGACTGATGTCATGTGAGTAATTATTACGTGGAATTTATTCCACACAATTAGTTTTTTTTTAAATTATTTTTAGGCTCAGATTTAAAACAATTTGGTCTCCTTATTTTAAAAGTAGTTTATTGTAGTTGTCACAATAGATGTTTAAAATCCTATTAACATATATAACAGTGTATTTTCTGATAATCTTAAATTTCTAAAATTTAGATTAACGAGTACTGTTCTAAAATATATTTTATAGTAGTTATAAATCCACCAAATATAGTAAAACAAAAAAGCTCTTGCAATGAAATCTTCTTTCATTATTCTAATATATTTAAAAATTCACATCGCTTAAATATTAAGATTAAGATTATTTACATATACTTTCTCTCTTAATTCATCAAAGTAATGATGCCAGTGGTTTTGAGGTTGCAACATCCACTTTCATCTTTCTATCTGTTGTATTTCTTAATCATTTTTATCTTAATTTCTCAATTGATTGTCGTTTTCTTTTATTTTCTTACTCCTATCACACAAGTTAGGTAAGATTTATTTAGTGTTTTTCAGGGTTTAAGTAAAGTTGTGACTGAAGTGTGCACATGATGTTTGATTTTGTTTGAACTTTTATGGTTTAAAGTTGACACGACTTATTTTAAGATATTATTCTCTAATCTAAATTTTGAGATTTTATGATAAAATTATTTTTAAAACTACTTGAAAACACATTATTAGGACATCAACAAATTTTTAAATAACATCAACTGCAAAAAATTATAAATTACTTATAAGTTTGAGACTTCTTTCTAAAAAGAACAAAGTAAAGAATTAAAAATTCAGTTTTAAATTTTTATAAGAATATTTACTTTGAAATTTAGGAGAAATGTAAATTTAATCCAGATTTAAGGTTCAAGAAGATAGTTAATAATGCTAGCATATATATTACCTTTTCATATTACAATTGTTATTTCAGCCAGACTCTATAAATTCGTATTTCAAAATTACACAAAGGATAAGTTTAAAGTTCAATCCGTGACTTTTAGAGGTTAGATAAATTTAATCCACAAGATAAATGTCCATAAAATTTTTTAAACCCTAAGCAATAAAATGTATCTAGACTGAATAATTCATAATGTATTTGAAGATTCTGAAATGTTTTCTTGATTGTACTCTATCCAAAACTTATTTCCAAATTCTAAAAGAACATTCTAGATTTTTTCAACAAATAGGGAGCTCAATGAAAAAACAATTCAGGTGAAGGAAGAAATACCTTTGTTGGACAAAGATGGAAGAGATTTATACGTTTCACCATTTTTGGGCTTGAATTTCCACGAAACAAACAGATAAAAGAGCAGTAAAACAAACCCAAAAGAATCAAATGATTAAAACCCGAGGTTTTGCACTTGTATTTCATGTATAATCAATGTTCAACATCAGAGATCATAAATTTGATAGTTAAGATTGAATGTAGGATAGCCTAAGAAACATTACTTAGATTTTCCTCCAACATTCATAGAGGGTCTATACAAATCTTAGCCTGGTTATACGTATGGTAAATTCACCATAGCTTACGCCAAAATGAACAACCCTCCTATTCCAATCTTCCTTTAAGTTGCTCAAAATGGAAAAATCATATTCCTGTTATTTAGAGTTCTTTAAGATCACCCTACCTAAACCTCTGGGTGGTCCTCTTGCAGCCACTTCAAGTGAGTTCATGTCTTGAAGAATATCTATATATATATAACATGTTTCTAACAACAAGAACTTCATGTAGAAAGGGTGATTTTCCACAAATTCTTGTCACAGGATTTAAAGACTAAGAGGCAATCAATGACATTAATTGTTGTTCCACTTCGTCCCAGTTCTTTACTTTGGTCACCAAAGGGTGTTCTTCCGCAGACTCGCTCTTGCACCAAGGATATGAATTTTCATAATCAAAGAGCAGGACCCTAATTCCAACATTAGCACACTCTAGGGCATAACGAGGGTTATCATCGATAAGAACCTTGGCATTTAAGGACCTGTCAATGCCAGTGCATCAAGAATCTATCACTAAACAAACATTTGAAATCACATATTTTTGCTTTAAGTGAGGAAATGAGAGTTCTAATTCTCTTCAGTTTTTGCAGTTCTATAGTTTGGATGAAGAGAAAGAAAGTAGAAAAAAATGGGATCTAAATCTGAAACATGGTCAACATCAAACAGAATTAAGGGACTTTACCTACAAATTTCTGACTTTGGTCTTGACACACCATCAAGAGCAAAGTGGTTACCAAAGTGAATCTCATGAAACAGTCCAGGAAAATTCTTCTCTATCCACTCGATTGTGTGATCCTTAATTACATTCTGCCGTGAACTGATCATATCACAATCATATCACAATCATATCACAATACCTGTAGTTAGTCAATGCTGCCAAGATTCCTTTACAGTTTGAAAAAAAAATTCAATATAAAAGCATACGTTACAACTGATAGGCTACAAAATCTTGATAACTTCTGAAGAGCCGAATGAGCACCTGGAAGAGGGTGGATCCCTGACTTGAAATATGGTGTCTTAAAAAATTCATGTACACGGATGTCAGCTGCAGAACAAAAATTATTTTCAACCACTCCATTAGTCATCGGAAGGTTAAAAAGGAGTTACAAGAACTCCATTAGATTTCTACATTAGAAACATGATAAAAATATTGAACAGCTTGCTTTAGCTTAGTTGCCAAAACATCTGAAAGACTGTTTTATTTTCAGAAAAGGTTGGAAGGTTGGTTGATTGCCCTTAGCATGGTACCTTACGGAAATACATGGCAAAAACATTTGACTGGCCATACCATTAAAAACCAGTTTAAGTTGTTCAATGACTACACATTAGGCTTACTCCTCAATAATAAGCTAATCAGGAAAGAAAAACAATCAGAATTTGATGCATTTAGCAACTAGATTTACAGGGACTGGAAACTCAAGAAAGATCACCCGGATTTCAAAACAAGAGATATTTCAATCCACGAGTTTGATGACAATCGAATGAGAATAAAATGGTTTACATTCAAAATATTTCCAAGAGAAATGGAATAGCAAAACCATTCACATAATGAGATGTGAAAATATGACAAATAAATGGTTAGTTACCTTCATCACGTGAACAATTCCATATCTGCAACAAAAATGAAGGGTGCATATCAGACTCCACACATACAAGCACAAATTCCTAGCAATACAATGGGCTAAAGAGATTGCAAGAAGTGCTTATAAATTATAATTATTATCAATGATGCTCCATCTCATTATGAAAGGGAGCCCCCCTACCCATAATATATTGACAAAATAAAGAAGAAACTCAAACAAATTGCGAATTTTTAAAGCCCCGAGCTAACAGACCTGTCATTCTGATGTATATAACATTACATTCCAAAGGATTACCAACAAACAAAACTAATGCAACACATGTAAGCCAAATCTCAAAAATTGGCAATCCCTTCTAATGCTACATAATCATATAAAAGACTGATGAATGAGGGGTATAAAGGAGCCTCTGAAAGAACATTCAAGTTGCTGTAATTTAATATTGATATATAATGGTTTAAATACCTATTTGGTCCTCATTTTTGCAGTGTTTATTGTCGTTGGTCCTAATTTTTTTCAAATGTTTAAAATGATCTTCATTTTTGCAATTTATGTTTAACTTGGTCCTTTTGTGTCACGCCGTTTAAATGAATAACGGAACACTGTACAGGTGGCACTGTTTGTTACGTGTACAATAATTTGGAGAAATTAGTTTTAAAATTAGGGATTAGGGATTTGGGGAAACCCTGTAATTAGGGATTTGAGATTGAAACCATGTCTTTCCCCCTTTTTCTTCTTCCTCTTCAATCTTCAACCCTCTTTCTCCCAAGAGCAATTCTCATCCTTCAACATATCAAACTCTCCATGGCAACCATCTCAAAACAAAACCCTTCTCTCTCCCAACAAAAACTTCACTGTAGGCTTCTCTCTCATGCCGCACTCCAACAACCTCTTCATCTTTTCCATTTGGTATTCCAATGTCCCTAAAACTGCTAACAATCTTGCAGATTGACATGGACACAATAGAGAACATCCTTGCTATATATAGGCTTTGGTCTATTACGAATTTTGTCATGTCTCTTCATTAGACAAGGCTAATTCAATGTTATACCCAAATACATGGTCAAAAGTTTTCCTTCCATACATATTGATCAATGTCTTCATCTTTCCTACATTCAAATACATCCTCTACATTTTCTAAGGAGCTAGCATCATCACTTGATCGAACATTCAAGTTATACCAGCATAAAGAGGCAGCAACCATGAAGAGAATTTGTTCTTCTGTTCACATCCACGTAATTAAAAGATGGTAGATGTAATGCAAACAGTACCACCTGTACAGTGCTCCATTACTCATTTAAATGGCGTCACATAAAAGGACCAAATTAAACACAAATTGCAAAAATAGGGATCATTTTAAACATTCCAAAAAAATGAGGACCAACCGCAACTAACTATTATGCAAAAATGAGAACCAAAAAAGTATTTAAGTCATATTTAATTGTCCAAGAAAAAAATTGATAAATTTCAATTACTTATCATCAAAATATATAATTACTGAAGCAGCCAATAGTACCTTAAAAAACTCGTATACATGATATTCAGAAACTGAATAATTGGATGAATATCGATCTGCAATGAACTTGTTGAGAGCTGACACGAAGTTTCCCAATACTGTTTATATGGGGGGAAACATCAGAACACAAGTGGATAATCCAAGAATCAAAATAGAACACAAGTGGATAATCCAAGAATCAAAATACATATTAGTCAATCTACCATTGATTCTATTTAAAAGAGAATATCTATAATTTTAGGCAAGCTATCGCTCTGCAAACTGTTGCATATTAAAAGAGATAATCACACAGCCTAAAAAAGGGGGTCAATGTATCAATCAATGACAAAAGAATCTTCCTTCCTTATCTCCTATCATAGAATCTCTGGTCACTGCACAATTCAAACAATTTCCAACAAGTTAATGAGTTCTATTTAACAAATTGAGACAATAATTTCCTTATATTTTATTTTATCTCAATCCCATGCTGAAAAGAATGCTCCAACCCACATATTGACCAAGTTAGATTCAAGCAAACACACATGTGATATGGACGAAGCTTTGAACAATTCAAGATATAATCAGACCAGTTCATTCACCTGGAGAGGGGACTTTGACTTTTCTTTTCTCAATTATGTTTGAAACATATTAAAAAAGAAAAAAAAAACAGAGGAAATGACATCCAGTAAAGCAATACTCCTTGCATTTTCAAAGGATTGGAACATAGTCAAGATTCTGCACTAGGTATACTTAATTCATAAGAATAAGTTAAATGACACAACATATAAAACTCTGAGAAACACCATAATATAATAAAAGAGTGCCACATGCATGCAAACTTATATACATACCCTCATCAACATCAACGGCAACAACCACTTTCTGGGACAACCGGTGATCATTGAAACAAGGAGGTTTAGCAGGACTTCCATTTACAGATCCGTTATCAATCTTGACCACAGTAGCATCAAATTCGTCACCCTTAACAGAATTCCTTCGCTCCAAATCAGCCAACATCGGGGGGTGACGATTCGATGCAAAGCCACGGGACCTCGCCTTAGCCCTCACAAAGATCCAATCACCATTACCACTACAACTACCATTAGTATCAAAGCCACAACCTCTACGACCAAAACCAATGCTTCTTTTAACCCCAAAAACATTAGCATAAACAAGTTTATGGAGAAGTGGGAAAGACAAATAGCAGCCACGATCAGAAGAAGAGAGAGAAGGGTACTGCGAAAAGGCCCTGCTCAAGCGAGAGCAAGGATCGAAACCTACTAAATAAGCCATGAGATTGTAATGGTGAGGGTGATGCCGAGCTTGCTGATACAAGAACCGCACAGGGCCTTCACAGTTCTTTAATCTAAACATAATAACACCAGAATCTTGAAATGGTAGATCACCATCAAAAGAAAAATAAAGAAAATATTAAACGGATAAATCTCACAGGTAAAAAGAAAATATTCCCTCGAAAAAAGAATCGATCCCAGTACTCATTAAATTGAACACTGCGATCACCAAGAACCGATCTTTTCGGGGTCAAACTCGTTTAGAGTCAGAGGGTATCCCACAAATACAACCGACATAAACCCTAGAAACGGGACTGTGAAACCTGAGGCAACCATTCGATCTTTTCGCGGTCAAACTCCTTTGGAGTCAGAGGGTATCCTCCAAATACAACCCACATAAACCCTAGAAACGGGACTGTGAAACCTGAGGCAACCATTCGATCTTTTCGCGGTCAAACTCGTTTCGAGTCAGAGGGTATCCTCCAAATACAACCCACATAAACCCTAGAAACGGGACTGTGAAACCTGAGGCAACCATTCCCAATTACCCAGAAAATGGGTACGTTCGATAACCATATGATGTTCGAAAGATCAAATCTTACAATGCCCCGGATCCAATAAACAAACACCCAGATGAAGAAACTTCGATGGGGCTAAATATGCACGAACAAAATAAAGAACCGATATGGGTGATTTTATTACTTCTAATCTCTCCGGGTTGTTTAAGAATTATTCAGATTCAAAATTTGGTTTTGTACGTTAGAATGAAGCATTGGACATGCAGAAACAGATAAGACTCTGCAATAGAGTGATCTTTGGATGATAGAAAGGAGAATTTAAAGGGAAGGTTGGATAATAGAGGAAAGTTAATTGTGGTTAACACGGAAATTAGGGCATCATTTTCGATTCTCCTCTCGTCTCCTTCTTTTCGTACAACAAAATCGGGGTGCTGGAGCCATCACCATCCATCACTCTTTATATTATATCCTACCAACTTTTTATTTTATTTATTTTTTATTTAGATTTATTTTTCTGAAAAAGTTTGTTTTGTTCACATTTTCTATGTTTTTGTATTATTTCGTTGGGCTCTCTTTATTGTGGTGCAAATTGTTTGGGCCATCCAAGGCTGTGAGGGTCCACAATGCACATACCGAATTATACTCATCATTGTGTTCTGATGCCTTTATGTTTTATTTCCTTAAATCATCTTTTCTCACTTATATATCTGTTTATTTTGTTTATGACTTTTAATAATTTTTCTATAATTTTTGTTTTTGTTTATGGCTCTAAGAATTCTTCATCTTCTTTCCTTTACTAAGAAAAATTCAATCTTATTAGAATTGTATTTCATTTGTATATTATAATTTACGGGGATCTACAAATATTTACAGAAAAAAATTAAAAAATTATTGAAAACAAAAATTAAAATATAAACATCTTTTTAAAATAAAAAATAAAATGATACAATTAAGCTGTAGAAAAAAAAAAGCATATTTTTTACCCAGAAGAACTAACACAGTAACTTTTGTTTGTCGAGAACCATAAAAAAAATTCTAAATTGATAACTGGAGTTATTTAAATCGCTTTTTTATTCGAATATTAAGAGAAAAATAGACTCTATCTTTTGTGTGGATTTTGTTAACGGAGTATTTATTCGGATTCCAAGTTATATATGTTTCTCTAGTTTTAAATGGGGAGAATATGCTCTCTATTTTGTACAAACATTATCTAATAGTCACAAACATATATTTACAGTAAATTTATTAATTTTATAATTTCTTATTCTTGGTGAAATAATTGAATTAAATTCTAACTTCGATCTATAACTTTTTTTTGACTTAGTATATCAAAGTAAATATTTCTTATCAAAATATTGTTTTCTTTTAAAATTTTTGACATTGAGTAAATGAAATTTTTTTAATATTAAATATTTTTATAATTAAATTTTTTCTTATTATCTTTTATAAAAATTAATTAATTGATATTAAAATAGTAAAAAAAATATTAATATGCCAAAATGAGAAAATTATTCTATCAATTAAATATGAAAATGAAATAAAGATGAAGATCAATTTTTCCATTAGAAATGGATTGATATAATGGAACTCATTGATACTCTACTAAATTGAGTATATACACACAAAAAAGTTAATTGAGAATAATTAATTTTACCAACCCTAAATCTTAAAATTGTAACAGTTTAAAACTGAATTGGGAAGTTTGACCATCATAATTAAGTCTCATGAGTAAAGATGGCAAATAAATTCGTCCCGTGAGTATTACCCAAACCTGTTCCCGTTTTAATGGAAAATCTTCGCATTGACTGGGTATGAGTATGGAAAGTTCCGACTTTTTTAATTGGGTATGAGGATGTACATATCCCCGCCATAATACCCGTCTCCGTTTAAATTATTAAAATATTCACAATTAATCAAGTAACCATATATATATATATATATATATATTATTTTTTATTTCTTCTAATTATTTGGCTTGTCATGAAACTTATTCGCATCTTAATTATATTTTGTATCTTATCATAACCTTTATATAATTATGTTAAAAAGATGTATGTGAATTAAATTTTTTTTTGTCTCACATTTAAATATTTCTATTATTTTTTAATATTTTTATTTATTATATATTTTCTTTTCACATCAAAATGTTTAATACTCTTAATTTAAGTATTTAACAGCACAAACCTTTCGTTTACTAGGTAATATAAAAAAACAAGCTTTTACTTATTATTATTAGTTTTTATTTCATTTGAAGAACTATTTTGTTTCGCTAAAACAATTTTTGTTATTTCTCAACCGTTGAGTATATATGTTGATATTTGAAAAGTTTTCTTAGATCCCTAAGATATTTTGGAACTTATCACACCCTTAATTATACATTTGTTTTGCTTTGTGCGATTTCTTTTAATAGTCTCTCAAATTGTTTGCAAGCATTTGTTAATTTTTTAATATTTTTATTTATTGTTTATTTTCATTATGTATAATACTATTTCGATATATTTTATCTATTTATTTTTTATTTTTTAACTCATTATCAATCATACTGTACTTTTCTCACTATAATTGAATAAATAACTTTTATTTACTACAATATAAAAATTTAATGTAATTGTTATGAATATTTTTTTATCACCATCCAATATAATTGAAGTTCAAAAGATACAAGATACATGTTAAAGTTTTATTATTATGATTATTATTTGTTCTTTGTATAATTTTGATAAAGTAATGTATTATAACTTTTATTAGTGTATAAAAAAAAGATTCATTAGAATTTAAAAGATTGAAGTAAACAAACATTTAAAATATATTTTAATTTGAATATTTGTTTTCCTTTTATATTTAAAAAAAAATATTTTTAAATTTTATCAACTAAGTTTCATTAATGTTT
>Ga0209389_1001626_pt1 | contig 16143 bp, 8 predicted proteins | sample CowpearedBW_FD_187526 | JGI IMG/M metagenome (GOLD analysis project Ga0209389, IMG submission 187526) | Root nodule microbial communities of legume samples collected from California, USA - Cow pea red BW (SPAdes) (version 2) | ecosystem: Host-associated > Plants > Roots > Nodule | place: USA...
TAAAAAAAAAAAGACAATTTATCTGTTTTTGAAAAAAAAAATATTATTTAGAATTTTGTTAAAACATAACTCAATCATCTTCTTATTTTTCATTTTGTTTTGTCATTCTTAATAGTAATATTTTAAAATTTATTAACTGTAAACAAAGTATAGACCATGTTGAAAAAAAGATCAATCCCATAATTAAAGAAAAATATTTAAGAAACCGATAAACTGAAAAAACAATATTATTTATACAAGTCAAATAAAAAACTGTTTTTATTTATTATCAATCACATATACTAATAATGATAATAGTAATAAATACAATAAACAATATTGATAACTTTAATAAAAGTTAGAAAAAAAATGAGAATTATACCTATAAATAAAACGTAACAGAAGACTCATACAGATCCAATAAAGTAAAATAATATAATTTTGAACAATAAATTATTTTTTTAATGTTTAAAATCATAATTAAATATTACCGTTATCCTCTAACTAAATATCATAAAAAATTTTAATGTTTGTAAAACATATTAAATATTATTAAATTTTTTGTATAAAAATATCTTTTGAAACAGTACAATTCCCAACTTGTTATTTCATAAAATATCCTATAATCACAAATAAAATAATATATTATAATGTACAAACATTTGTAGAATGACAGATTATTCAATAAATACTTTTACTGGTTAACGTTAGACTTTACATTAAAACTGATAAGACTATATATTTTACTAAAAGACTTATAAGCATTTTGTACGTTGCAGGAATTTATTAACATGTAAAAAAAACGTAAATTCAAACACTACTTTATCTTTGTCTACACATAAAAGGAATTCGTTTCTTTTTCGTGTATATATTTCTCTTTTCAATTTTATTTTAAGTAAAGTTATTTTAAATTAAATTAATTATATTTTTATTTTATAAATAATTTTTAACTTGAATTTAATTATTTTATAAATTAAAATAACTATTTTATTGTTATATATTTTTTATTGTTTTTTAAATTTAAATAATTATTTATAATAAAAAGAAAATTAGTAATGAAATTTATATAAATTATTTATTTTATAATTATTTTTAATAAAAATTATTTTATAATTATTACATTTTCGTTAAAAAAATAGATACATTGTAACATCTCATTTAATAATATATTACTACTAAATAAAACATCATATATTTGATATTCACAAAAAAGTAGAGAAAACTATATAATTAGGCTAGGGATGACAATTCGGGACAGGTCAAACAGGCTCAGATATTAAAAAAACATCAAATGTACATGGCAAAAATCAAATACATGACTCTCATAAGCACAAGCAAATCTAATTATGTTTCTATCGTATTTTTTTTCATTTTGGTCAATCATTTCTTTATTAACAATCTTCAATGATAATTTATTCTTAATCCTCATTGTCACTCATAACATTCATCATTATATTATATGCAAAAGTCTCGTCAATGTTGACTTTATTTTGGTTCCATATTATCTTATTCATGACATAATTTATTGAGATCTCATCATTTTCAACAATTTTGGGTACTTGAGATTCTTCTAAAAAAATTATTAATTATGTCAAATAAATATTTTGGGATTTCCACTTTTTCAATTAGGTCATCTTGCACTTTAGCTATTTTTCTCATTCGAGAGTTTTATCTTTGTAACCAATAGGCTTACCACGCTTCAAGCTTGTCTTTGCAACCAACAAGCCTACCACGTTTCAGGCATGTTATGAAGTAATATCAATTTTATTTGGAGCATTAGTAGCTAGTGTATATGATTTATTTACCCTTTTTATGTCAATAAAAACATGGTAACTGATTGACTAAATTTGCAAATGAATTATCCTTTGAACTTTCATTTCACATTCTTTTGTACGAGGATCAAGACGAGATAATGATAATTCATCCCAACCAATATCTTTTCCAATTATCTTCTTTCTCCCACATAATGTTGGAAAAACTTATTCATCAAAATGATAGTCGATAAATCAAATTGTAAATAAGTCTTTCATTGATAGTTCAAGATATTTTATTATTGATGGAGAATCATATCCAACATATATTCTAAACCGTCTCTGAGGATCATCATAATCCCTTTTGGTGGGGAAATTGGAACATATACAATACATCTAAAAATGAGAAATATTAGGTTACTGACAAAAAACCAATTGCATAATAGAGTATTTGTGATAACTTGTTGCCTTGATGCGAATCAATACTACAACATGCCAAATTGCATATCCCCAAGTAATGGTCATGCAACCAAATTTAGATGTTTTATTAATGATTCTTCAAGTCCATTTTGAGTATGAACATGTGCTACTAGATGTTCAACTTCAATTCCAATTGATAAACAATAATCATGAAAAACATGAGATGTAAATTCATCAGCATTACCAAGATGGATTTTCTTAATTGGATAATATGGAAAGTGAACTCTTAATTGTGCTAATAATTTTGCAAATGTCTGATTGCGAGTTGATAATAAATAAATATGTGACCATCTAGTTGATGCATTAATTAAAATCATGAAATATCTAAATGATCCACGTGATAAGTGTATTGGATCACAAATACTACCATGTATTCATTTTAAAAATGAGATTGACTCATTTCTAATTTTTCTAGTGATTATCTTATTATCAACTTTTCTTTGTGAACATGGAGTACATGAAAAATCATTGGACTGAGAAATTTTTTTACTCTTAAGTGGGTGTCCACATGAGTTTTTCAACTATTTTTCGCGTCATAATATGTATAATGTACAATATTGATATCCATCTGTAATATATTGCTTGCTAACATAATATGTGAAAAATTATTTATCACCAATGAGATGATCAATGTTTTCATCTGGTTTATCAAAGAAAATAACAATATCAAGATGAGTGACATCCATATGGTCATAATCAAAATCACCATCTTCATAAGTAAAGTGTGTTTTTATGTTCTTTTCCTCACTTTTAAGATGCTTTGGTGTACAACAAGTACAATACAACTCAAATGATCTTTACCACTACAATACTAACTTATATTTTCATCTTATTTTCTATTATTTTCACCTTTTTTTCTTTTTCCTTTTTCATATTATTGTTCTACTTTTGGTGATAAATTATCTCTTTAAAAAAAAATTTATGACTATGTCCACAACCACTCACTAGCATGACCACGACCAAGGTCATAACTATTACCATGAAAATATGAATAAGAAATATTGTTGCATTCACTTATGGAAATGGAACAAAACCAGTTTGGCGGGTCTCGTGATTTTTCATTAAAAACCTCATTGTTTTGTTCAGCCACAAAAAGGCATGAAATAAATTCAGAATATTTGTGAAATCTTTTTTCACAATATTGTTGTCGGAGCATATTAGTTGTTCAGATGCTTTATTTCTTTATTTAATGGCATCACCAAGGCCCATTGTATCTAAATGTATTTCAACATTTAATATGCAATATAAGTAATTCTTCCTTGTAATATCAAGGGTCAAAAATTCAAATTTTGTCAAATTTTGTAAGATTTGACATGTTTATAACTAGTACATAAAATAATAAAATAATCATAATAATGATAATAAGACAAAGATGAAAATTGATAAAGTCAAACAAATCTTATCACAAAAATAAAAAAAAATATAAGATAAAATTGTAAATGAAGAAAGAATTAGAAAGAGCCTAGATTGAGGCACGTAGAGCATTGTCCTTATAGAGACAAAGCTCTCACTAGCCCTTGTAACGTCCCATTTAATTGATAAAAATAATTAAAGGAAGCGTCACACAGAATAAGTATAAACGCGGTCCAGGAGCTTAAACCTTACTCCTTACAGAATTCAAGGCACACCACAATGCCAAAACATACCAGATATAAGACACAAAGGCTAGCAGAAGAAGATATAGTATAAAAGGGTAAAGCAATACATGGGCCATAGCCCTAACAAAAAGCCCAAACAAAACACGGTGTCCAACCCATGCGGACTATGCAGCGGAATCATTTCTTCCTGGTTGACCTCGAGTGCTTCTTGCATCTGCTCACATCAACAAGTTGATGATCATCGCAAAAGTAGAAGAATAACATACAAGACAATCAAACAAGCAAACAGGGTAAGCTAGAGTCGTAAAGATTTCATCAATGCAATCAGATATACTTCCACAGTCCAATGTACATACATCACCCAAGCATGTTATGACCTTCCAAATCAATACACTAAGACTCGACTCGACTCATCCGGATACATATAACCTGGTCGGATTCAGCGGATGCTTGAACTTGTGGTGGATACCTCTCCTCACCCCCGAGCTGCTCACCCCGAGCTATGTGTTACAAGTGTTACAATGAATCAATTCCCTCACACACAAGGTTAGTCCTTAATGAGTTTCAGGCCTCTTGCTACTCTCACCACAGGAGTCAGTCCGCTCTAAGTGAGACTAACTGACTCCTTAGAGTGTTAGGATGCAATCCTTACCTTGAATCCTTACCAAGTTATATAGATGGGGCACCACCATGGACACCTACTAATAGGGGCCATGGAATTACGTCCCGACCACTAAAGCACGACCCTGAGGATCTCACCTAGAGATCCTAAGGAATTACGCACTGACACGGACCAATCATACTCAATAAATAAAAAAGGAATTAACATGCATATACATTAATATATTATACCAGCTCTTTATAATTTCACCTCTTTCATTTGCCCGATAAATCCATACCTATCCATCATTCTCAAGCCATAGTTGTGAATTCCATCTCATGTCAATACCATGCCACTTTAATACCAACCATCTCATTTGTTCCACATGCCAAGATCACACAATCACAACAATCAAGTTTGTAGCCACAACTTATCTCATGCATCTCATTTCGCAAGCCTCATTCCTTATATAGAGTACAACATAAACCAAACATTTCATTTAGACAAACTAAGAAAAATAGCGCAACCCGCAGCGAATCTCGCTCAAGCTAGGAGCCCTCACTCAGGTGAGAGGAGTGCCCTCGCTTAAGCGGTGGACTCTCGCTTAGGTGAGATCGTGATAGGGACGCTGGGAGGCTCTCGCATGGCTCGCTTAGGCGAGCCCTTCTCGCCTGAGCGAGACAACCCCTCGCCCAAAGGTGAGGTTCCTCGCCTGGGCTAAAACAGGAGCAACATGCCAAGGCTCTCACGTGTGCTCGCTTAGGCGAGCGTCTCTCGCCTGAGCGAAATGGTGCCTCGCTCAAAACAAAAGCTTTCGCCTGAGCGAGAGCTCGAGTGCAACCTTGACCTGTTCCTGCAAGTCTCGCCTAGGCGAGACAGGATCGCTTGGGCTAGTGTATCAGACCTCGCCACTGTTCCTCCCTGCCACAAACACATTTTCACACCCAAGCAATAATGCCAACCATACCATACATCCATAGCAACATATAAGCACGAAAATCACGAAACACAAGCAAGGCAACAATCATCGCACCAAACAGGAGGGTTCTAGCTTCCCTTACCTGGAAAACAAGCTAGCAGCTGGGTCCTTGGGTACGAACAGGGGAACACAACAGCTCCTAGAGTAGATTAACGAGCTGGAAACAGTGAAACCAGTTCAAAATGAGCTCACCATGACTGACCCTAGTTGGAACCACAAAGAAGGAAATTAATGGAAATAAGGTATAAGTTGGAACAGACTTACGTGAAGTGGAGATCTGGTTGGACTTCACCTGAAGAGGCCAAAGAGCGGAACCCTAGCAGAGGTTCTGTGTTAGGGAAAGAAGGGCAAAGCGGTTGTTTTTCTGAAATGAGAAAGGAGTGATATGTTAGGGCAAACTTAGGGGTCTGGTTCCCCTTTGGGCAGCCCTTAGGCCCAACTGACATGGGGCAGCCCTTTTAATTTAGGGCAGAAAAGAATAAGAATTTTAACGGGCCTTACAGCCCTCACTTGGTTAGAGCATTGTGCTTGATAACAAGTTATAAAATAAAGCTAATAATATAAAGAAGAAAATTGAAGAAAAGAAAGTGGTGAGCAATATTCTTATTTATATATACAAAAGGGTTAATTTTGTTTTTATTCCCTTAACTTTAAGTGAAATTTGGAATTGGTCCATTTTCAAAACTTTGGATCAATTTAGTCCCGTCTTTAGAAATGCATGGATTTAGTCATTTTAACCAAATTTTGTTAAGTTTATTTTACATTTCAAACATGTTTCTCAGCTAACATTGTAACATAAATGTGTTCAACAGTGTAAACAACTCAAATGCTATCATGAAAAACATTTGAAACGTCAAATAAACTTAATAAAATTTAGTTAAAATAATTAAATCCAAGCATGTCTAAAGTTAAAGGATTAAATTGGACAAAAATTTTGAAAAATTATTAATTTTAAATTTAACTAAAAATTAAAAAATTAAAACATATTTAATCCAATACAAAAATATATAAATGAGCGATCATTAATTCATAAAAGAAATTCATTTATTAAAAAATTATTTACATTAACAAATTTTATTAATATAATAATTAAGTGTCACTGTTTAAAAAAAACATTATCATTGCTAAAAATATATTTTCTACATTCTCATAAGTCCGCGTAACAAATTTCTTTTCACTAGCCGGTAATAAATTAAAAAATGTAAATTACTAAATCGTTGTGCTAATTGGAGAATCACGATAAATACATGAAGATTTATATTCGATCATCCTACCACCCAAAAGATGCATAAAAAAAAAAATCAAAGTTTTAAAGGTCATAAAATATTAACAGAACAATTAATAGTACTTTGAATGATGTTTTACAAACAGTTTAGCACATAAATGATCGACTAAAGACATTTAACATTAATAAAATTAATTAAGAAAAAAAGAAAACAAAAGGTGTATGAGTAGAATATTTGTAAAAAATAAAAGCTCAAATTAATGACATATTCAACACATTTAAAAGGTTTTTTTTTCTTCATTGCTGAGTGTGAAGGGGCGCAAAATGTGAAGATCTTCGATTGTAATGAATGTTTGTCATTTTCCAGATTTGATGCCATTCCCTTCAAAACAGAATATAATAATAATTAACTTTTCTAAAGTCATGATACATTTTGCATCAAGAGCAGCACTATCAAACTAGATAAAGTCGGTTGCATGAATTTAAAGTTATTAAAACACCAATAAGAAAGCAAAATTTTAATAGTTATTTATTGCCGATCTCTCTCAATACTCTCCTCCAATGTTTTTCTTGACTTTATCCTTTTCTACAGAATTCAAAACTTTGTAAGCTATTTTCTTCATCGGTGCTCCACTTGCCTCAAGCCATCTACACAAATCTGTTAATTTACTTCTTGTCATACGATAAGATAAATTTGTGTAAATTTAAATAGATGAATGTGTTTTTTAATAGATTTAGAGAGTAAAGTGAATAAATTTTATGAGATTTATTGAATGATGTGATAGATTAAAAGAGGCTTAATTACTCGGAACATACTCAGTTTGGTTCCAAAATGGTACCCACTTTTAAGTTTGTTTCAATTTAATACCCAAATTCGAAATTGTGCATAAATGTAGTACACTCCCTTAATTTTTCACAAATGCCGATAACGGCATGTCACATGTCAGCCTCTGGTTTTTTTAATTTTTTTTTTGAATTTTTTTTGAAAAAATGACACGTGTCATCCTTGGTGTGATATTGTCAGTAACATGTACCAAGGTACCGCCACGTGGCAAGGTACCTACCAAATGTCATTATCTTGATTTCAATTTAGTCCCTACGTGTGTCTATTTGTTTCAATTTAGTACCCACATATGTTTATTTATTTCAATTTAGTCCCCACCCTAATTGTTTGAATTTTGTTCAAATATTTTTTTTTTTCAAAATAGAGAAATATTGTTCTCTTTTAAGACAAAATTTATTATTTATATAAATGTTATATTGATATTTGTTACTAAAAATGACTTATAAAATTAAGTATTAAAATTTATATTAAAGTTAAGGGTTAAGTATGTTTTTAGTCCCTGAACTTTGATCTAAAATTGGAATTCATCATGTCCGAAACTTCAATATATTTTAGTCCCTAAACTTTAAAAATGAATGAATATAGTCCTTTTAACTTAATTATGTTAACTTTTTTTGAAGTGTCGAACATATTTCTCAGTAGATATTGAACCAATAATGTGTCAAACAGTGTAAAAAAACTCCAATACTAATATGAAAAGCGTTCGACACGTCAAAAAAATTAACATAATTTGGTTGAAAAGACTATATTCATTTATTTTAAAAGTTTAGGGACCAAAATATATTAAAGTTTCGGACATGGACGAATTTCAATTTTGGGTCAAAATTCAGGGACTAAAAACATACTTAACCCTAAAGTTAATGGTAAAAGTCATGAATAACAGATTTATGTTGTTATATTGATATTTATTATATTCATGAATAACAGTTTTGGTAAATTTGTTATTCATGACTTTTATCACTAAACTTTAATATAAATTTTAATACTTAATTTTATAAGTCATTTTTAATAACAAATATAAATATAACATTTATATAAATAATATTGGTCTTAAGGCAAACACAATATTTCTTTATTTTGTAAAAAAATATTCAGACAAAATTGAAACAAATAGAACGAAGACTAAATTGAAACAAATAAACATATATAAATATTAAATTGAAACAAATAGACATATATGGGAACTAAGTTGAAATCAAGATAATAACACTTGACAGGTACTTGCCACGTGACGGTACCTTACCAAGTATCACTAATAATGCCACGTATCACACCAAGGATTTGACACGTATCAATTTTTCTTTTTAAAAAAATTAAAAAAAAATCAAAAAAATCAAAAACTGACACGTGATACACTGTTAACGACATTTGCGAAAAATTAACGAAATGTATTACATTGATGCACAATTTCGAATTTGGATACTAAATTGAAACAAACTTAAAAGTACGATTGAAATTTTGGAACCAAACCGGATATGTTACGAGTAATTAAGCCATTAAAAAATTGTAAAAATAGATAGAATTTAAATTTTACCACAATACCCTTAACAGTAAAAATATAATGATTTTATAATTTGATGTGATAAAAGAATTAAAATTAAATAATATGAATTCAATAAAATTATAAAAAATTTACAATTACAATTTTGTATTAATGGAAAAAAATAATTTAAAATTAAAATCAGCCAAAAGAATGAATCACACATACAACACTAATTATGTAACCAACGTGTTACACACTCACAGCACCAGCATTGGTTACATAACCGATGCATACACATTCACACAGTACCGCACCAGTTATGTAATCGATGCACATACACACTCACCACCTTATTTAAGACACTCTTCCACACACACTGGTGCACACACTATGAACACTCGTTCGCACACAATAACACCACACCCCTCACAACCTTCAACCACACAACACAATATTACATTGCTATTATCCTGTGTCTAACCTTTAGAAGTTTTTCACAAACAAGCATACAAACACGCAAAATACAAATCACGTGTGCTAGGGTTAAAGTGGTAAAACGAAATAATCACCAACAAATCTTTAAGTCCCAAGAAGGATGAAATAATTGTTAACTCCTACAATCCACTTCCCCTTTTCGCCGCAAATCACCTAAAGAGAATACGTGCATTTTATACAATCTGTCTTCGTAAACATGTGAGAACGGTGGCATCCGTCCAAACCAACACAGCATACAAGAAAAACATGCCTAAACTACTTATCCTTTTCGATCTCACTTCTTCTGAGAATTTGTACAGATGAAGCATTTTTTACAATGGGAATATCATTTTATGATCATTCCGTCAAAGGAGGTTTCTCACGTTAGAAAAAGTATGAAAACCAGGCAAATGACTGAGTGAAAGAAAAAACGCCAACATAGAACCTAAGAAATTCCAGTTTCAAAAATAAATTGCAAAGGAATAACCGCTTGCCTTCGTTAGCAAGCATAGCCATAAATGCTTAACTTTTCCTTCCAGCAGAAATCGATCCCATGTCAATGTTGTCCACTTTATGGATGAATATACTAGGTGGTTTTTCTCTATCAGTAGCAAAGAAGAAACAATCAGATTAATAGAATAAAGGCTTGACTCAAAATAATATTTCATGTTTAGCTTCTACAAGCAAAGCCTGGATTTGTTTATTGCCTAGCTATTTACGAAGTAATTAAGTAGTTTAGTATGCAACATGATATTACAGCGTTCAAGGCCTTTCTTGGTTTAAGTGCAGAGAGATGAAGTATTATCGTATTTACAAGGAAAATGAAATGTACAAAAACAAAGTTAATTTTTGAAAATCAATGTACAAACTACTAGGTCATAGCAAGACTAGCTATATCCCATTAGTGAGTAAAACAGTGGGAAGTAAAACTTGATCCAGAAACAAAATAAATAAATGATAACCCATTCTCATATTTTAGGATATCCTGCAGATATAGAAATTTCAACAATCCAAAGCATAAAATTAATCAATGATTCAGGTGATGGAAATACCAAATCTCACGATAATACATCTAAGGCATTTTCTTTAAACTGCTAAAAGACTTTCTTTCAATAAAATAATAAATTTTGCAGCTAAAAGCCTTTTAAGTCCCTTATTACACGTTGGCTAATACTATGACGCGATCAAAGGATGTTTAGACACACTTATGTGTAAAATAATATGAAACTCGTTGTCTGACTCCTTGATCATTATGAAGCACGAAATACTAAATTTCAATGTCAATGGTAACATTGGAACTGAATATCAGGTTTCACATTCAATATAGAAGAAATGTGAAAAGAAGATAAAAATTACTCACATTTCATTTGCTTCTTGGTAAGTATAGCTTGATGCTACAGCCAGAAGCTCTCCAACGTGATTGTATGACAAGGATGCAACACTATTTGAGCACCTCGGCAGCTGATATTGATAAATATGGGTAGTAATTAGTAAAGCAAGGAAACCATTGAACATATTACAATTTACCAACACCAAAAGGATTACAAACAATTTTGAAAATTAATGGGCAAGCACCTCCATTAGTCTTCTCTTACTTCCAGCATCCCACATGGTAACATAACCTTCATTGTCACCAGTAACAAAAATACCACATACACTGAACAGAACATAATCAAATTTCGAGTTTTGTAACTTATAATGCAACATATATAAGAAGGTACATACAGTGGACTGAATGCAATGTCATTCACTGATACCAAGTAATGCCGTCCATCCTTTGATTTTGGATGACACCGGAATATATATCTGCGAGGATTTGGTAAATCAAATCGTGAGAAAATGTGGCTGTCATTAAGAACAATCTGCAAACTCGTGTTTTCCAACATAAAACACTAGTCTCCAAATCAAACGATAAGTAGATGCACAGTTTAGATATATGTTATGAAGGTATCTAATTTTAAAGAAATTTGCAATTGGTCAAATGTAGCTGTAAAAGAAAAAGAATATGGAAACAAGTTGCAAATGTTAGTTTTATCAGTGTTGCACTAACACTTAGACAGTGAACACCACACCTTCCCCCGTGACCTCAAAATGCGAATCAAACACCCAAGATTTTTACTTAATGTGTTCAATGGTCATGAATATGCGATTCCACACAAACACAGTGATATGACAAGTTTTAAAAATTATAGGACAACAAAACGAAAATATCCTGTTGGTATAAATTTAGCATAAACACAAATCTCTAATGAAAAGAGAGAATCAAAGTTATAAAAGCGAACATATAAAATGCTATAATTTATCTAATTATTATGACATCGATCACAACAACTTTTTCTCACTAGGTTGTGTAGACTACATGGATTAAATGACATCATAATACTTTGAAATAAATCATGTCATATATATAAACAAATTATTGGCATCTAAATCCATGCATTTTTGCCGTACAGTTTTTCTTGGTCTTCCTCCTTCTCTTGCAACTGGATTAGCCTTCTAATCTACTCTTCTTATTGGGACATCTACAGATCTTGTCCACGCATGGCCAAACTATCTAACGTGAGATTCTATATTTTTCTATAACAAGTGTTATGTTACCCAGAACTTTTTCTCAAATGCGTTCAGTTCTGATTCTATCTTGTTTAGTATGTCCCTTACGCAACATCCTCATCTTTGCTACATTGGGTTTATTCTCTTGTTGGCTTTTTACTGCCCCAATATTGTAGGGTTTATAGCAGTGCACTAAAATTGTCCTTTAAGCATCAGTGCTATTCCTCTCCTCCCCCATTTTATTCATTTCAGTTGAACCCTATGATTTGCCTCTCTTTATTTCTCTTTGTCCTCTTTGATGGGCACTAGATATTTAAATTGTTTGAATTGAGCTAAAGCATGCTCCCCAAGTTATAACTAACTCTACACTTGGGTCGTTGTACCTCTTGTTAAACTTACATTTGATATATATGTCTTACTCCTAAGAAAAGTCATGATCTTTCAAAGCTTGTGACCAAATCTCAAATTTCTCATTTATCTCCTACAACCAAAAGTCCGGATCTATATTGCGTATAAAAAACACGCATAGCAGCACCAGCTCTTAGATTTGCTTGGTACGGACGTCCAAGACAATAAATAAAGAGAAAGGGGTCCAGAATTAACCCTTGGTGCATTCTTGTGGGTATTAGAAAAACTGCAGTGATGCCATATTATATTCTCACCTAAGTCGTTACCTCCTCGTAAACGTCTTTGACTACTCAACACTCGAATATGTGCAATACAATTTCCTTTCTTTCCTAAGATCCTTCATAAAACATCACTTGATACCTAATTATATACTTTTCCATGTGAATGAAGACAAAATAAAAATCTTTCCGATTTCTCCAATATCTCTGCATTAAGTATCACAATAAGTATGTTGTTTTCAAGGTTGACCTCTCAATCAACCCATGTTAATATTCAATAATCTTTCTTGTCTTAATAAATTGTCAATTTCATTGGCTACAATTGGATAGGTATATAAATTTAAAATAATGGTGAAAAAAAATGTAAAATATGACTACGAGTATTTTAGTGTCTCTAATAACCTTTTTCCCATAATTAGACAAGTATAGAAGTTAACAAAATAAAAAACGTAAAATATAGCTAGAAGCGTGTGAAGTGCCTATACAAGTACTATTTTGAAGTGTCTGTGTTTCATGACATGGAAACCATCAACTCCAATCCAAAATCATATCAAACCAATAATTGGCAAATAAAAAATGTGTCTGTTAGCAAAATTATGCACATTTAAATAACTCTAGTTTCTAATTCATTATTGAATTTTTCCTGAACACGAATGTATCACTTACAAGATTACAAAAGAAATGTATTTGTGAGTAATAATTTATAAACTTCAAACAAATAAAGTGAACTGTCTCTTTATTATTAGTCTTTCAGCAAGCGAGTGAGTCCTAGTAGACTGTCGCAACGACAGAGAAAGGTAAAAGACGACAATTAAATATAATGTATCATCAATTTAAAAAAATGCATATATGAAATATAAAATGCTCTTCTAAAACTGACCCAATGTCATCTGAACTGAATGGATAGGAAATCTGCAGCGATACTCGTCCATCTACAGACCCAACTGCAAACCCTGCAAGAGCATCAGATTTAATTTAAACTCTGCCTAAACTCTGATTTCTGATTTATTGCCTATGAACAAGTGGTTCGCAATTTTAAATCTCAGATATTAAAGGCATCTAAAAAAACCAATAACTAAAAATATGATTAAACTTGAAAAATGCTCTTCGTGGATCAAAAAGAAGAGCTGCAATTTTCCTAATTTGACTAGATAAAATAAGACTACATAGTTCATACCTTCTGCATTTGGAATTGAACTGACACATCTTGAGTGTGTTCCATTGAACGCTTCCTTTGACAAAACTGGTTTGTCAAAGTTACGTAAATCATAAACATGCACTGATGCTCCAATGGATACAACAAGATTAAACCCATATACAGACATGGAGTTCACCTCTGCCTCTAGACTTCTCAGCCACGAAGAAGCCTTTTCCATATGCATGTCCCATAACAATAACTTCTTGTCAAATCCAGATGTGACCAACTGACCTGCAATAACCAAGACCAAGAATAATATGAACTTTTTAAAAGACATTACAGCATGGCCATAATACAACTTTTAGTTTCCTAAACTTGGCATCTCAACATCTTTATCTTTATGAACTCTAAAGAAGAACAATGAAACATAGAATGAAAGATCATGTAGATTAAAGATACGTATTTTGAAATTAAAACTAAAAAATTCAGCACTAGCAAAATTAAATTACACGTAAGGCATGGCTGGCAAGTGAAACATTTTGGGAGAAAAAAAATCTAATACTTCTAAATCAACTTTACTTTTTATTTCATGTTGTATTCTCCACCATCAAGAATTTATTGATCACTTCATTGATTTATCAAGGCTTGAGAAATGGTCTAAGGCTTATGTTAGATAGTAGTAGTTATCTCTGACACAATCCTTTTTGTATTCTGTTCATGTAACTGTAAAAAAATAACGGTCACCTCTCAGGTTGGGTAAGAGTGGAACGGCAGGAAGGAAGTGTGAGGATTCCATATTAAAAGCTAATATGGTCTTTCAATACCACACAAATAATTAAAAACAGAACAAATTATTCATCCTATTAAAAGAAATGAGTAGAGGTATAGTATCTGTAGCTTAGCTTACAAGTTTCATTGGAATATCCAATACATGTTGCCATATCATCGTGACAACCCACTGTATCAACAAGTCCTGAATGCAAGTCATACCTATAAAGTTTAGCTCTAGAGGAGTCAAAAACCAACACCCTTGAAACATTATAGATATTCATCATCATATCCGAAACTAATGAAATCCAAAAGATCTTGTTTTCCAATTTTATTTCCAGTAAATATGCTTTTATTAATAATTAATCATCTATGATTACAAAATGTCATCGTACATGTATTTTTTATTTTCAAAATCCATTAAGCAATAATAAAAAAACACTTGGATAACTTAATTTCATAATAAACCATTAATTTGATCCCCAAACTATCACCCTCTCCTGTGTAGTCTTTAAACTAAGTAAATTATATAAATAGCCATTATAATATTAGACACAGTCCCTCAAGTACTGAAAATAATCTTCAAATAATGCCTTAAAAAAAATATTAACATAGGGATTAAATTTCCGGATGCTCATCACTTTAGGACATACTCACGAAATTTTATCAATTTAATGAATATTTAAGACGCAGTAATTTCATATGCATAATAAAAGGTGTAGCTAGCAATGAATAATTTGATGCTAAGAAATAAAATAAAAATGAACCAACTCAGTTTCTTCTCTAGCGGCAAAATTTTGACTTCCAACACTTTAGTCTATCCATCTGACAGTGATTAAAATATAAGAAAACAAAGAGGAATAAGTTTGAAGTTTATTTTTATGAAGGAAAATTAAGAAGACCTTCGGATTAATCCATCTGAGGAGGCAGCGAAAGCAACGACGTCGTCCTGGAAGCAGCAATCGAGAAGAGGAGCCTGCGAAGGAGCTTGAAGTCGGAGGAGCGATGCGTCAACGTCGTAGAGGCGAAGAGTCTGCTTCGGAATCAGATTTAGCGAATGGCGAAAGCGAGAACGAAAGAGGAAAGGTTAAGATGAAGAAGAAACTTACAGAATCCCAAGAAGATATGAGAAGGTTGTTGGAGTGGGGCGCGAATCGTGTTCGAGAAATTGCGTCCTCTATTCCCTTCTCCAACCTCAATTCGAACCAATCGCCATTCATTCTTTTCGTTGGCTTCAAAACTGAAGCTCCTTGCTTAGATTTGAATTTTCCCGCTCACAAAAGCTTTGGCAGGTATTATTATATTATGTACAGTAGTGGAAACTCATGACATATGGGGCATGTACACTAAAAAAACATTAATTTTTATCATAAATATAGAATAAATATTTTTTATGATTTTATTGTATGTAATTTTTATTTTACGTAGTTCTTTTATTATAGGTAATTAATTAAATTTTAAAAAGTAAATATTATAAAATTAGTTATTTAATAATAGTAAAAATAGAAAAATATATGTGTACCAAAAATAGTTTTGAAGCGGCCATAAATCAGTCTTCCTTGTTAATAGGTAACTATAGACAATTTACATTTATTAGAGTATACACATGCATTCTCGCAAATGTATATGTATTTTCTAAATATGCAT
>Ga0209389_1001627_pt1 | contig 16131 bp, 9 predicted proteins | sample CowpearedBW_FD_187526 | JGI IMG/M metagenome (GOLD analysis project Ga0209389, IMG submission 187526) | Root nodule microbial communities of legume samples collected from California, USA - Cow pea red BW (SPAdes) (version 2) | ecosystem: Host-associated > Plants > Roots > Nodule | place: USA...
GCATAGCTCACCCTATCTGTGTGTGTGTGGCGATGATCGGGTAACTTTTATCCGCGAGCAGATGATCTTTCAGGTGGGCCAGGAGATGCCTAGGAGCAGAGATCATGGGATTGTTTATAAAGCCTTTTCAAATAATTTTCTATAATTTCATTATCGTTTTGGACTTCAAATTTGTAATAGGTGGATTTGAGTATTTTATTAATACTTTATTTACTTATGTTGGAAATTAAATTTAAAGGTTTTGAATTTTCCCGTGTTTTTGGGAAATGCTTTATTTAATAAATGATGTATTTATTTCTGGTTGTTTATTTTAAGTAATATCCTACTGGGATGTTACACACACCTCATATGCTCACACAGGATTTCCAACATCACCGGCCTACCACCCGTGATCACCACGTGTTTATACTCCAATACGAGCCACCACTCGTAAATGGGCCTCAACATGTCTGATACCCAAAGCCATCACCATAAGTCATGTAAAACTCTCAATATCATTAACCTGACCTATACAAGATCAGTACACACTCAACCTGGGTCTTAGGGATTCCAATGCTTCCACGAACCTTCCCACTTGTGGTCTACCTCTACGAACCTCCGCGCTCGTACTCCAACACGTGTGATCCATTTAGCTACGAATCTCCCTGCTCACAGTAACTCTCAATTGTAAGTTCGAAGCATACAAACCTCCCCGCTCATATCCTCACACGAGAGTATCATTAATATGAACCTCCCCGCTCATATTAATCAAGTGTTTCATCACCAATCACAAACCTACCTGCTCGTGATACTGTCAAGCATATCCTGGCCCAGGTTTGACATTTCAAACATGAAACACGCAACAAAAAAATACATTGTCCTTGCGATATTGCCTAGCGCTGCCTAAACACCACCAGACAAAATTGGGTTACAGACCACTTAAAGGTCCATCAATCCAATATAATTGCATAAACTTGCCAAGATAAATTCATGCCAACATTAAAGTCCAACTAAGAATGGCTCATGCTCATGGAATATAAAAACAACACCATTTTTACCACATTTGCATATGCATATAAGTACCCATGCCTTCATTACTTTACAACTACCAATTGAATTTAGAAAAGGAAGAATCATGCATGTGGAGAAGCTAAAAGCTAGCAACTTCACTGTGTTATAGCTCAAGCCAACCATATTTAATACCAAACAACCATGCATAAATTTCTTCATCCAATACCTCATGCCAAACCAAATTGTACATACTTATCCAATCTTGTTTAATACATAAACACACTACAATACAATTGGTCCAATTTTCTCCCATTATCACATACATAATTTCAATTGAACTCTCATAGAATTCCCCCAACTTGCGCCCAACACAACTAACCTCAATCAAATCGTGGGTAAAAACCTAGGTTTTCCTGCACCTGCCAGAACCCTAACATTCCCCAACCCAATTCAATCATTCAATTACACCACATTCGCATTCAATCATGCTTCCAGTATTCATATATTATTCAATATTTGCATGCAAACATAAAATCATCATCGTTCACACATTAATCATATTCAAATTCATTCCACACAACTCTCATGGAACCCTTATGAGCGTGCAACTATACAATCACTACATTAGCATCAACTTTAGCAAATTATCAGTAATTGATCATGAAAATCACACAATATTATCGCACATAATAATTCCAGGACATCACCATTGCCCCAGAATCCATAAACTTAAAAAGATGAACCATGAGGCTTGCGTCGCTTGGCAGTAAGGAAGGCCTTCCAGGTAGTTTCTAGGCAGAACCTAGAAAATATGTGCCGAATGCATGTGTCACCTAGTGGTTCAAGAATACCGCCAAGCGGTTTCTAGGCAAAATCCAAAAACGTGAAAAAATCCAGAAAATACGATTGGAAACAAGCATCACAGGTTCAAGCATACTGACAACATGCAATTAAACGAAAAACATAGAGATGCAACTCCCCTTACCTAGAATTCAAGCTCCAAAAGTGCTCCTAGAGTTATTTCTTGCACCAATTGGACCTACCCTCAATCTCTAATAAAAAAGGCTCCCTTCTCTTCCTTCTAGTTCCCCTTAGGTTCAGTTCTTGTGCTCTCCATACTCTCCTCTACCAACTACACGAAAATGGCATCCCAAAACCCTATTCTTCTCTTTGTAATCAATTTTCAATCTAAAATTAACTAAAATTTAATGAAAACAAAAAATTTAATAAAAATGAGTAATGGTCATTCAATTGCTATTATCATGGTGGTTTATTTGCCCCTCTAGCTTCTCTCTAAGCAGTTAGGGTTTCTGATCATCTCTTAGGGCGGCAAAAATAATTCGAGCTTAAAAGGAATTATTTAATGCTAGCAAAGCTTCGAACTCACATACACACCTTTACCAAGCATATGTGTAACGTCCTAGCCGAAAATTACTTATTAAAATAAATAAGAAAATAAATAAATCACAACCTCATTTATTAATCACCAATTTCCCAAAAAACGCGGGAAAATTTAAATCTCAATGTCCAACGCGCCAACATAAATAAAATAAGTCGTATCAATACGTATTACAAATAAAATTATCTGTATAATCATTACAATAAAACCATAGCTCAACATGAAAACTAGTGATAAAAATCCCTGAGAGATCCTCATTCCGTCTCTATGTATCGGTCTGCTCACCTGCATCAACATCTGCTCCCATGTAACAAGTTACATGATCATCGCCACACACACAGAGATAGGGTGAGCTCATTTAAATAAAAACAACAATATAATAATAAATACCATATTAACAAATTTAAACCCGGTTAGTACTCTTCTCCCTTTTCTTTTACTACTTCACTTCCAACACTTGCCTTTAGACGTCTATCATCTCTATACCCTTTAGGTGAGATCAATGATCGACCTTTGCTGTACGAGTGTCAACTCGCCCCTCCGACTACAGGCCACCACCTGATAGTCCACACATGGGAATAACTTTGCCACAGCATCTCACCGTGACACCAAGTGGAGTTCCCCAAAACAAACCTAAGTTTGTAGTTGTTTCCAGACTACCAAATCTCTATCAGAATCCACTGAAGAGGGCAATCATCCGAAACCTCACCGTGCGAGCCACAACCCGCACACTCCACTGGACATCCTACACCACCAGGCTACAACCTAGAGTGGTCACGTGTTACCCCAATACAAGATTACACTTGTAACTGGGCCCCCGGCCAAAGCCTCACATCATGAACATCCCCTAAAGCGGTGTAGAAAACTTTCCTCGTGCACCATCACTGGACCAAAACCGCCTGGCGCGCATCTCACGCCGCTAGGCGAAATTTAGCTCCAGACCGCCTGACGCGCATCACACACCGCAAGGCGCCACGCGCCTGCAGTATCCTCACTGTACCGCCACCGCCTGGCAGCCACCACCACACCGCCATGGGCCCTGCTCCGTCGTCACCGTCTGGCGCTGCCATCACCCGCCGCCAGGTGCCCTGCTCTCGCTGTGACCACTGTCACTGATTTATTTCCCGTCCTCCTAGCGGCTTGCTCACGCCGCCAGGCGCTATACCAGTAGCACAATGCTACTGGTTTTTTAGCACTTAAACAGATCTCAAAGGATCTCCAAAACATACCAATCACCCAAGTATAGCGCAATTATGATTTTCCAGTCATATATCTATACCAAATTACATCATACTCATTTAGACATGCCAACAAATCAAGTATTGTCATGCATCCATGTTCACCTTCGATTACCTCTTTTAAATATGCCTTATACAATTCACATACACCCAGTCATATAATCATACATTCTCGAATTTATATAAATGATGACACCACACTTTGATCAATATTGCATATGCACCTCAATACAATTTCACAAGCACAAAACCATGACTAGGGTAAATTTGCACCATCCATACCATATCTCACATAACTATCTCACTCGTATCCAATTAACATACATTCTGAATTTTAACTTACCATATGCACCCCGATGTTCTAAGATCACCACTGTCTATATCATAATTCACATTCTCACTTATTTTAATCTCCCCTAGTCTCGTTTAAGTCAAATTCTTCCTACCTGTTAAATTTCTATATCATACAATTATAGTTTGCCAATTAAATACCCAAAGACACGAACCCACACAAGACTGCCCGAAAATTCACTGCACTTATAGGCCGCCTGGCGGTAGTTCATGCGTCGCCAGGCGGTGCATACACATATGGGTTTTGCCCAGATTTTCTAGTACCGAACTACACCCCAATTTTCCAATTACAGTACCCACCTTCATCCCAACGTGTTTCTATATGCACACCATACAGGGTTGGTACAACATTAATACTATAGTCAATTCTGGATAATCAACACACCAATCATTGAAACATTTCATGCTTATTATCCCCAATTCCCGCATAAACCCTAACCCCCAATTCCATTCTCGAGTTCATGTAATGTCCATCAATTTAGTCACTACAAACAATAATTCATCATGCAATTGATATATGTGCAATAAGAATTCAATCCAAATACCACAACATCATGGACCAACCAATCAAAACAAAAGAAAAACAGCAACAACAGTACAGTGTCTGGCAGTTTACTCCAGGCCGCCAAGCGGAACATCCGCAAACCCAGAAAAATGAGTGTAACCACATGTGCCGCCTGGCGGCAGTTCATGCGCCGCCAGGCGGTTTCTGGAAAAATCCAGAAAACGCGAATAACACCAAAAATTCAAGCGTTCATAATTCAAACATGATCCAGAATTCATCATCATACGAAATAACAATAAATCATACAATCAGAACCCCCTAACCTAGATTTCCTTGCTCAATTTGCTAAATGTGCTACTTCTTTCTTGTTTGCCAATCTCCCTCTTGCTCTTCTACCAATTCAGACCTAGAACCTCACCCAACACTCACAATTACTCTCCTTTCGCGCTCTCTTTCTGGTATAGTCTGAGCCTTGACAAAACCCTCCATAATACTCAACTTTTACCTTTTAAACAGTGCTTAAATTTAGGTCAATAAGGCAAAAACGGGATTCCCACTTAATTAATGGTTAATGGCCATTCATGGTCCCTTTATGGCTGTTTTTCAGACTCCCTTGGGTGCTAGATCAGTCAGGGTTTCCCTTAACCCTTCCCATTCCACCCAAATCTAGCATTAGCAAAAAAATATAAAGTTTAATTTAGGTTTTCCCCAAGGTTAGAACCCATAACCATGCAATTACTAAGTTAATACCAAACCATCATGCGAATTCATATTTCATGTCCACTAGTATAACCCAATTGCTATCTTCTTACTTACACGCACATACATATTAGTAAAAAAAATAAAATAAAATCCTACACAAATGACATACATAGGACTCGAACCAAAGTCCTCTCACACAATTAAAGTACTCTCAACCACTTGAGCTAGTACTTTTCCACTTCATGAAGGTTAGCATTTAATGCCATAAAGGCTTCTTTTACTCGCATTTATTAAATAATTATTTATTTAATTATTTAAATTTAGTGGGTCTCACAATATGCACAAACCAACAAGCCATCACATGATTCTTAACATTTTATGCACATATTGCTTTATAATCTCATGTCACACAACCATGCATGCATCCAAAACAATTAAATAATTAAAACATCCCATTAATGGCATACACAAGATTCAAACCCAAGTCCTCTCAACAAGACCCAACACGCTCAATCACTTGGGCTATCACTATTCCTTATCATAACTCCTTGCTTAATTTAGAGATCCCTTTACTCGCATTTATATTAAATAAATATTTCTTTATTTATTTAGTTTTTTCTGGGTCTTACATCTTGATAGAAGTTGACAACCTAAAGTAATGACCATCTCAGAATCAAGGGATATATTCACTATGACCACCATTACATTATTCGAAAAGCTAGGAGAGCATGAAATTAAGATGAATATGTTAAATTAGCAAGAGTCAAGTGATAAAAAGGTGAAGAACATATCATTGAAGTTGTCAACACCCAATTTCGTCCTGGTGAATAAATTTATTTTCAAATAAAAAAATAAAAAAAATGTGCACAAAATTTTCTTCAAAGATTTTCAAACTTTAATTCTAGAAAAAAAAAGAAAAAAAGAAAAATGAAAAGAAAAATAAAAATAAAAAGGAAAAAAGAAGGAAGAACCTAATTTGTTATCACACTCCTCTTTATGAGCCCAACCACTTAACATATCTTCTACCTTTGTTCTTATAGAGAAATTAGTGATTGATTTTAATAATTAGAAGCAATATCTCTTTCAAATGGTAAGAATCAATATTACTAATTGGGATTTGATTTTGTGCTCTGATTTGTTAATGGTTATAATCAATATTACTGATCTTGATTGATTTTGTGCTCTGATTTGCTATGATTTGATCCCCATAATGTGATGTTATCATGACCAATTCCTTCCTTATATTGCTCATTACAATTAAGGCTGAGATTGCATTGATATTGCAAGGTGTGAGTATAAATACACACTATGTCATAAAAAAAAGAGGGATCGGGAAAAAAGAAGAAAAAATTTCTCTACACTACTCTAATTCTTTCCCATCACCACTCCCACATACACACCTCTTTTTTATCTCTCTTAAAAAAAACATATTAAAGGAGGTAGAAAAAAATTCTCTACACTCTCTCTTTCTCTCTTTACCACCCACATAGACACCTCTCATCTTTATCTCTATTGGAAAAACAAACACAAAAATATTAGAAAAGGAAGAATAAAAAAAGAAAAGAGAAAAGGTGAGAAGATATTGAAACTTTTTAAGGTTCGTCACTCTCAATTCTTTCATCTTTTGATTTAGTTTTATTTCAATTTTAATTCTTTTTTTTTAATCATAAAAAATATTTTTCCCTTTTCTTTATTGTCTGCCCGGCCGCTCGCGTCGCATGACATCCAATTTAAACTTCTTTTTTTTTTACAAATATATAGAAATGATCTAAAAATAAAAAATAGCTTTTTTGTTTACTCTTTTATATCTATTTGGTTGCTCACGTCACAATGACATCCACAACTACTTTAAAATAACTTTAAAAAAATATTAAAAATTTATAAATGTTCTAAAAAAATAAAAAATAAAAGATTAGAAAAAAGGAATTTATTTCAAGTGTCTATCCGGCCGCTCACGTCACGTGACACCAATTTTAAAATAATACTAAAATTTAAATAAAACAGTTTTCAAAGTTATAAAACAAATTAAATCATTTTTCAAATATTTTTCTAAATAGTTTTTCATAAAGAACTACGTAACCCTGATTCTCCGTTGTAAAAGGAGATACGTAGAAGCAAGGATTAATCCTTGTCGAGCCTAAAAAATAAAAAAAATATTTTCGTTTCTTTTGTACATCCTTTTATATTATTTTTTGGGAAAAATAAATATTTTGAAAACCCACATAACTTTTGCACATTTAATTAAAGGTACCTTAGGACAAGTGTTATGGGGTGCTAATACCTTCCCCACGCGTAACTGACTCCCAGACCCAAAATCTGGTTTTTCCCAAACCTTGCTCTTTTTTTATAGTTTTCCATAGTTTCCTATAATAACTATGGTGGTGACTCCAAAAACTTTGTTTTTTACAAATTTTTATTTTTTGGTTTGTTGTCCCGTCGCGATTTCAGTTGCGACAGAAGTCTAGCACAAAAAAGAATGATGAAATAGAGGAAGAAGTGGTTGAATTAAGTGAGAATGAGAACTTAAATTTGCTGATTAAAAGGTTTGGAAAGTATCTCAAGAGAAAAGGTAACAAAGGTAACCAAAAGAGGTACAATTCTAAACATAATTATTCAAATAATACTCCTAGTTTCTCTTGTTATAATTATGGTAGGTCAGGACATGTTTCAAAAGTTTTCTACAATAATAGTCTCTCTTGGTTTTCTTGCTAGTTATTATAATTCTGCATTATTTGCTAGAAAAACCAATGTAGGATGTATTTTGTTATCCTTATATGTTGCTATCCTTTTTGGGTATTGAGGTTATTTCTTCTTCCAAAGGTTATCTTTCGTCTCAATCCAAATATATTGCTGATCTATTTGAGCATGCTCGACTTACTAAAATCAAGATTGTTGATATTCCTCTTGAGACAACTGTACGACATTTGTAACATCGCGATCGGATATTACTAATTTTAAATAGAATAAAATCAAAGGAATAAAATTCCACCTTTACTATAAACTATTTCCCAAAACACGGGAAAGTTTAAACTTTATTAAATGCCTTGAAATTCAAAACCATAAATTCGAGTTAAAGTTTTACATGATTTAAAACTAATAATAAAACCTTATTTACAAAAGAGTAAACCAATACAATTCATAAAGAAGTTTCCCTGCTAGCCTATCTCTGGCTCTAAGCATCATCAGTTCCATCTACATCATCATCTGCTCCCGTGTAACGATTTACACGAACATCACCAATCACAAACAGATAGGGTGAACTAACAATACAAAAAATATATATACATAAACATAAATCAAGTGTACACGAACACTCATCAGAGAACTTTATCCTCTGATTCCTTAATGCATGGCCACCACCATGTTTATCCACCTTCTACATCTTCCAATGATGACCTTAAGATATCTTTTGTTGTCACAAGCCACAACCCGTGGTTCCACCATCTACAAGACATAACTTGTAGAAACACGTGCGAGAACAACATGTTATGGACCACACTCCGTAACGCCAGGTGAAGTTCCTAATATGAACCACAATTCTTACTCTCGACACAAGATTTGCAACATCACTGGCCATAACCCGTGGCTGCTTAATCAAGTGGAGATCATCTGTATGAGCCACAACTTCCACACTCACATTGGTACCATCCGCCATTCCGAGTCACAAATCAAGGAATACCATGTGTTTACCCTTCATCTCAAGCCACAACTCAAGGGATACCATTCCGAGTCACAACTCAAGGAATGCTCCAGCAAAGTCCATCCTTAAGGTATTCATCCAAAGCCTTTGAAGATATCTTAACCTCTTCTTAGGACTACAACCCTCAGACCCTAACATTCACTTCTTGCATTGTCCGCCTCCTGATTTTACACCCTTTGATGATATCCTTAAGTTGATATTTGCTGCCACGAGTGACAACTCGCCCCTCCGACTACAAGCCACCACTTGTAGTCCACACGCGAGAATTTTCCAATTACAGACTACAATCTATAACACCGAGTGGAGCTCCCCAATACGGACCGCACGTATTTATCACGAGACTACTAGTTTCACCGGTTACAACCGTGAAGAGCAATTCAGTAAACCATATGCACTAGCCACCACTAGCACGTTGACATCAGAATTCCAATACCATCAGGCTCTAACCTAAAATGCTCACAGTTTTAACCCCCATTACAAGCTACAAATCGTAAAGGGCCCCCCACAAGCCATCTTCTCAAGGTTCTCATCCAAAGCGGTGTAAAAATCCTACCATGCAGCCTCTCGCTACACGCATCATCTCCTGACGGGTATCACACGTCGTCGGACAGTATGCTCCTCTAGTGTTTACTTTCTAACAGTAGTCACTTGCGGAACCACCCTTGTCGCCAAGCGCCACGCGATTCCAATTGCCTTTGTTTTGCCACTATCGCCTAGCAGCTCGTCCCGCGCCGCTAAGCGTCATACCTATATAGTTAATGCTACTAATTTTTGGCACTTTGGACAAGTTCTCAATGAACCCAAATAATGCACATGCAATCCAAAACATCAACCACACTTATCCAATCATATTAACATGACTAAATCACAATTCATAACATTCATATAACCAATCTATTCATAGTTAAGATCATACCATTTCTCAATTATTAATAAAATTCACCACATATCACGTGCATCAATCCTTATATATTTAAATATATACTTCACCATTTAAATCCATGCTAGGATTCAATTTCAAGTTATGAATAATACATGCTCATATCAAATATAAAGTAGTAGCACTCTAACAACTTAAACACATGATTTTATGCACCAATGTAAATTAATATAGCACTTCACACCTCTTATGCAACAATTTCCTTTATATTGATACACATGCATTCACTAATAAACTCATTCTCAACATGTGACTAACCCAAAGGAACATTGAAATTCATGGAGACTCACAATAAAACCTAATCAGGCTTCCAACTCATGCAACATTGAACATACCTCCAAAATAGTACCTATGTACTTCATTTATTCTAATGCAATCCACACTAAAACAAATATTTAGCACTCTACATTATCATGTATCCATACATATTCACATTAGTAGTTACTTGAAATTATCAAGAGATTATTCATGCATTTTAAGGACTTCTAAACCAACAATCATTTGTATCATATATCTCCTACTACAGACATCCAAATTAAGATCACTCCGTACAAACTAAAGAGCAATAGGTTATGAACCCACTATCAAAATTTCAGCTAAATCGAACGGTTAACGAACCAGAAAACGCAATTTTATGGAAACTACGCAGACTAGAAAAATCAATGGCGCCCAACGCCCAAAAGTTAGGAACCTGTACCTATTCCACAAATTCGCGCATCTTTGCTCCTCAATAACCAACTCTCACTCTCTCACTCGCTAAAACGCAATAGATTATCAAGCATATTATTAAAATTAATAAACAATTAAATAACACACTAATGACATCAACAAGACTTGAACCTAAGTCCTTTCATAGCAATGAAGTACTCTCAATCACTTAAGCTAGTATTATTCCTTGTCTTCTCTCTCCGCATTAATAAACATTCGCCATCAGATGGTGTTCCTTTGACTGGTTCTACTTTATATCGAACTATTGTTGGGATTTTGGTTTATCTTATTGTGACTCATCCAGACATTGCACATGTTGTTCATGTTGTTAGTCAGTTTGTTTCAGCTCCCAAAACGGTCCATTGGGGTGTTATTCTTCATATTCTCAAGTATCTTTGGGACACTCAATTTTAATCTTTTTTTTTCTTTCTTCTATGTCGTCTTTAGACTTACGTGCCTATAATGATTGGAATGGTGATCCTAATGATCGAAAATCCACTACTAGGTGGTGTATTATTCTTAGTGATTTACTTATATCATGGAAGAGTAAGAAACAAGATGTTACATCTCGATCGTCCGAAGAAGCTAAGTATCATGCCATGGCTTTGACTACCTATAAGATTATTTGGCTACATTGGTTACTTACAGATATGGGTGTCTATTTGAAAGATCCTACACCTCTACATTGTGACAATAGAAGTGTTATTCATATTGCTCGCAACTTTGTTTTTCATGAGCGAACCAAACATATTGAAACAAATTATCATTTTACTTGTCATTATCTTCAACTTGACACTATATCTTTACCATTTGGTCCTTCGGCTCTACAAATTGCAGATATATTTACCATGTCGCACTTCATATTACACTTTCGTTTTCTATTTGACAAACTTTTAATACATTTAGCCGTAACATTGTGAGTTTGAGGGGATGTTAGCATAGACCCATGTTTTATTAGGCCCATTTACTTGTGGCTACTAGGGTTAGCTTTGTATGTATATATAACACACCTCTTATATCATTTTATACACAATCAATACTATATAATCTATTTTCTTCATATATTTCTTTTTTTTCTAGGAAGTTAACCCATAACCTTTTCCACCTTCCCTTCCAAACTCATTATTATTATTATTATTTTTCCAATTAGAAGTAATTACTACTGTGAACTAGGGTTGAGCAAAAATGGTTAAACCGACCGAACCCGACCAATCCGAATGAAAAAATAGGTGATGGGTCGGTTTGGTACGAATTCAGGTAAGATTGAATGATTTAAAACGGGTAAAATAGATACAAACGGTCAGATTCGAATCAAGAAAAAAAAATTGTCGATACCCGACCCGACTGTACTTTAAAAGTGAAAAACGTGAAAAATCTTGACAGTCCCCTATTTTTTCATTTCTTCTCCACTTTCCTGTTAGTCATTCCTCTTTTCCATTTGTCTTTCCACTTACTTTACCCACTTCAATTCCTTCATCGAAGCAACTGCCTTTCCATTTCTTCTCTGAAACCTTTAGCATCTCCGAAATCGTGTGATGCTCAAGTTTTGTGACAGGGATCCCTTTCTCCTCTTCCTAGCAAGGTCTTCAACGACATCCATGACTCGCTATCACTGCCATGCCCACCGCAAGACCACCTCGCGCTCTACCATTGCGGATGGAGAGAGAAGAAGAGAAAAAGTGGTTTGTGCGTTTGTGAATTTTAGGGTTTAGGTAAAGGGAGGCTTGAAATGGGTCCGGTTGTTAGTAATGGGGTTAAATGATTTAAATATTTGATTTTTGGTGTGAAGAAGATTTTGCTTCCTGCATCATTGTATCCGTTTAATATACTTTTGTGCATATTATGCTTGTTCAGTGCCATGTCTTCTGTGTGATTTCTGGGTTTTGTTACGTGGGTTTTGTTCATAAAAAATTCTTTGATTTTATTTTATTTTTGATAAATTTCATTAGTTTATGTCATCATTAACTTTTTAATTAATTTAATATATATCATATCCGAATAACCTGACCAAAATTATCCGTATCCAAACTTATCCATATTCAATTAATCCGATAAATTAAATGGTTGGGTTGAATTTTGAAATATTAAATATGAATTACGTCGAATTGGGCATATAGGACCCGAATCCGACCTAATCCGACCGTTGCTAACACCATTGGGAATCCAAATATAAAAGAAGAAGAAAAAATTGATGTTATTATTTGGTGGACAGAAATCTCAGTAAATATAGATATTCTCCGTACAAATTGATCCCTATTTCAATTAATGTTTCCTCTCTCGGTTCTCTCTTATTTAATTTTATGACCTCTCACTTCTTTGTCATTGTTTTTTTTAGTATCTATCCGATTGATATGCGATAATGTTTTTAATATTTGAATCAAATTGACTTGATTTGTAAATTTAAATATATGCCATTGGATTAATTTTTTACCTACAACGAGAAAATAGTAGTTAAATTAAAATGAAACAAAATTCAAATTCATTGAGTTTTATAGATTGTAGATTCATTCTAATTTATTTTTTTTAAAGAATTTTCCTATTGGATTTTAACTATTTTTATGTTATTCTAAATATATTATCTCTAGTTAAAATGCTTGTTTTACTTTATTTTATATATTTTAAGAATTTAAAGTAATTAAAATTAAAAATAGAAATACACGTAAAATATATTGTAACAATATAAGTCAAATTTTATACAAAGATATTTTATCATCTAAAATGATAGTTCCATCAAACACTTGTAATTTAATAGCTTTTAGCTATTTACAAAGTCTTCGACTTAAAGACCCACTTTCTTTATTGTTTTTATTTTTCTTTTCTTCTTTTTTTTTCGTTGCTTTTTGTTTTTTCCCCGTTCCATTTTTTTTTTCTCATGCACCTTTTTATCCCTTTACCTCGTCCCTCTACATCATTTTTTAAGTGTTTATAATTTTTTTCATGAACATATCTACCAGCTACAAGGTAAAGAAATTTAAAATACTTCTATTAATAAAAAATCAATTCAAAATAAGTTTTTTTTTTCCTAAAATATTTCTATTCTAAACTTTTTCTTTTTTTAATATCTATGAATAGTAGTTGAAGTTTTATCAGTCATTTATGTAAGTTTTACTCTACTCATGATAATTATTAAAGATAATATATCTTTAATGCCATTAATCATTGATAGAGTTTAATTAAAACAATAGAAATAGTTTTTCTTTTATAACAAAACTGATTATTCTAAACTGATTATTTATCCTTTCTTTTTCTCCATCGACACATCTTTTAATTCAATTTTTCCTCTTTTTCTTGTTAATCTTCCGTTTCTTCGTATACACCAACGTGATTAATTGAACTTGTTATTTTTTCAAATAATAAGATATTTTCAAAAATTAAGTTAAAAGTTGTTATCATCTAATCTTTTTAAGATTTTAACATTTAAAATGTTAAAATACATGCTCGTTATTATTATTTTACAAATTTAGCTTCTCTAATATCAACAAAAAAATTAATATTTAAATGAAATTTAGATTAAACCATGAATATATTTTTGCATTATTTAACTAAATATTTTCATTTAAATTAAATTCATAAAATAAATATTTTTTTTTCTTCAAGTTTTTTTGTTAGGTTTGATTTGGTCTATTTTCATTAGGTGACTACTTACAACAATCCTTTTGTGATTGATTTGTTACATATCAAATGTGACATGAACTCATTTTTCCATCCTTTCCATTAAATCATCTCTCCACACATTTTACTTAAAAAAAAAAACGTGCAAACCATGAATAAAATGCAAATGTAGGTGAAGTACCAACTATGACATAGTGTGGTGAAGACCTCTATTAGGGTTTCTTGAACTTCTTCATGATTGAGAGCAAATACATAGCATGCCTTTGGCCACAAGTACCACACAAGTCAATGGCTAATCAATGGAAAATAGCCCTTGGTGAGGACCTATCTATATATGAACACATGCACTTTCGTCACTATTATTGCCATCTAGCTTCATGCATGAACAAATGCACTTTGATGAATAACACTTTAGTTTCTATAATTATTTTACAAGGGATTGAGATGTCTTTGTAAGTTTGAAATGGATCTTACACTTGAATTTTGAATGTCTTCTATTCATCGATGCTGAACTGATCTTAGATGAAGATGTTGGTGATGTTACAAGAATGCTCTGAAGTTAAATATCATAGATGTAATAAATACAATAATAAATGAAGGACTCAAATATTATCATAAAACACGTTTAAAATATCAAATAAACTTAACAAAATTTGGTAAGAAAGACTAAATCCACATATTTCTAAAGATGAAGGACTAAATTGGTATAAAATTTCGAAAATGAACTAATTCCAAAATTCACTGAAACTTGAAGGAAAAAAAAAACATATTTAACCCTTATTTTAATGATCTTTTACTTGATAGTAAGCTTAAATTAGCTAGATCCGTTATTTTTTAACTACTTAATTAATCCTTCATACAGATTAATTAAGGATAATCTTATCTAAGCATAAGCAATAGTCATAAATGGTGTTAATTTGCATTATTGAGACTATCTCGATTCTGTAATGTATATTATTTACACCAAAAGATCTTAATAGAGACTAGAGTTTTTCAATCTTATGATTGAATTTACTACTTTCAATATTTTTTTCTTTAAAATTAAAAACATGAATCAATGTCATTATGATTAAAAAAAATTACAATTTTTTTTATATTCTTAATTTAAGATATATTATTTCGATCTTATAAAATTATTGATGAATATCTACACAATCATGATTGAATAAATGCATTGTTTAACTTTCTATTATATGATTGATGTAGTACAATTTGCATAAACATTTTGTCATTATTTTAAAAATCACATCGACACATGCAAACGTTTATGAGGACCACACCAGCACTACAACTAGGTCGAGGAGCACTGCTAGAACTTGGCAGCTAGTTATTCCACATGAGGGATAGATTCCACCAACTATCATATCATTGTTTTCAAGTAAAATCATGTCAACCAATATATATTATTCAATTTTCCCTGAGATAAAAAAATGACATATAATTTCATTAAAAATTTTATATATTTTATCATATTTAATAAATAATATAAATTTTTACTAAATTTTAAAAGATATAATTTTCTTATCTCTGACTACTTTTTTTTATAGTATTGTTTATATGAGAACCTAGAAAATCTCCTAAAAGTAATAATGATTTTTGTAAGATAACATTATAATATTTTATTAATAAAAAGTTAAATTATAAATAGATTTTTTATTAATTAAAGTTCATTTTATAAAAATCATCATTTTATCATTACAACAATTTATAGTTTAGACCACACTAAAATAGACAACGGCTAAATAAATGTAGCCTAAACATATAATAAACAACATTTTATAAATGATGTATAAATATCATGAAAGTCCATGATTATATAATTGTTGCTTTAAACTATGTGGGCAAAACTAGTAAAAATATGGTCTAAAAACATAGGTAAGGTATAAAATCAACATGTAAAATTGTTGTTTATTGTGAGAATTTTAAGCAACGGTTTTAAAAATATTGTCATACTAAAAACCGTTGTCTATTACCTATAGCTACACT
>Ga0209389_1001629_pt1 | contig 16123 bp, 10 predicted proteins | sample CowpearedBW_FD_187526 | JGI IMG/M metagenome (GOLD analysis project Ga0209389, IMG submission 187526) | Root nodule microbial communities of legume samples collected from California, USA - Cow pea red BW (SPAdes) (version 2) | ecosystem: Host-associated > Plants > Roots > Nodule | place: USA...
AGTGTCACTATTTATAAAAACATAAGAGAGGTGAGTGTCACTATTGAAAACATGAAGGAAGTGAGTGTCATTTAGAAGTCTAGTTGAAAGTTATAAGAAGTAAACATAAGCGAGTGTAAGCGCAATTTTCCCTATACTTTATGGAAGTTACTGGTAGCAGCACTTCCATCCTCGTTTTTTTTACCACTGCATATAGAACACCGTTACCAATATCTTTTCTTGAACCCCAGGTTATTGCTGAATATCTTCAAAAGCTTGATCCAAAATCAGATGGTGCAAAGAGGGATTGGGTTGCTATTTATGATGAGTGTGCCTCTGTCTTATATCAGGTGATGATTTCTGGAATTGCTTCCTTCTTATGTTATTTGAGTTTACTGAACTGAAATAAGTAATTTGTCTAGCTCTCCATTATCTTGGTCTAATACTGTTAGAAAGTGAGGTCCAATAATAAGGTTGTAGAGAAACGCTTCTTTTTTAGAGCTTAAGATTTGTCCAAGGCTTGTAAGTGTTATGTCCTATGGAATTGCATGTGAGAAAACTGAAGAAGTTCCTCTAGTTCATGGGAGGTTTTCATAACAAAGATCCTAGAGTTCTGCAGGGTGTAAGTTGTCAGAGACAAAAGATATAACTATATTTCATTTGCTTGGAGAGAAGGGATTAGGTAGCTTGCAATGATACTTTGTTATGACCTGCAGCTGTAATCCTTCAAAAAAGAGGCATACTTTTTGGTTGTCCCAGATTTCATATTTCATTAGATGTTTTCAAAATTTCAAACAGTAATAGCGTTACTGTGCTACATTCTAGTTGATGTCATTGATGCCAAGATTGGGAAGACATAAAGAAGTTTTAGAGAATTGAATGCTTGCATGTTTACCAGAAGTTAGATCATAGTTTTGCATTATCATAGTACGTATGAAAAAAAAATTGGTGTAAGAACTAAAAAACCCATTTAAATAATACAAACCTGAACTTAGATCATACATAAGAGTGGTCATTCCGGTCACTTGAGTTGCCTATCTGTTCTTGTTTTGGTATGATGTATGCATGGTTCTCAGCAAATTGCATTCTCTGACCCTTCTACTGCAACATGAATTAATAATTTTCAGGAGATTGATTACACGAAGGAGGCTGCTAATGCAGAATTGTTTGGTAGTAACTTTAAGAACATGGATTATGTGAAAGTTCCTACAATATACTGGGATTATACAACACCACAGGTTTAACCTTCATTACTCTTGTGATGTTGTAATACACATTTCCCATTTTAGGTCTGCTAACTTATTCATCTGTAATCTATGTTGCCAATGCAGATTCTGACAATGGAATATGTTCCAGGAATTAAAATAAACAAAATACAAGCTTTAGATCAATTGGGTGTTGACCGCAAAAGTTTAGTAGAATCTTTATTTATATATGCTGGCAAAATCACTATGAACCTATTGTTATATTTTACTTTTGTGCATCTCTGTTGAGGATGGCACCTAACTTGATTCAAATTGTTATTTGTTATGTTCTACAGGATAGGAAGATATGCCGTTGAGTCATACTTGGAACAAATTTTATCACACGGTTTCTTCCATGCTGACCCTGTGAGTTTTTATTTTTAGAATTGATATCATAAATTTCTATATATTATGTTATATATGGATTGACTGTCTGGTAAATTGTATTGTAAAGCCAAATGGTTAACTGTCTTTGGACTTGTTCTTATACTGCAACAATAGCATCTATTTGTTGAGAAATGAGATTGGTGCTACCTGTTTTACAATTAATATTCATATCTATGAGATGAATCCGTTGTATTCCTCTCAGGTGATTTTTGTGTTTAACCAATAGATGTTTACATTGTCCTTGCAGCATCCTGGAAATATTGCAGTTGATGATGTCAATGGTGGAAGATTGATCTTCTATGATTTTGGAATGATGGGGAGGTAAGTTCTTTGTCTTTTGTGGCTATTTTATTTATGAAGTCACCAGCAGCACATACTTAAAGTTGTGAGATGAGATGGTTTTCCTTTACAAATATGTCTGGTATTGTGCCTTACAGTATCAGTCCAAACATTCGAGAAGGTTTGCTTGAAGCATTTTATGGGGTTTATGAGAAAGATCCAGACAAGGTAAATTCTTTTCATGATTGGTGCCTATTCGAATACCAGATCATATCACATTATATACTCAGATACTTACCAAATGAAGCTTGTGTTCTGGTATATTAGGTTCTACAAGCAATGATTCAAATGGGAGTTCTTGTCCCTACTGGAGATATGACTGCTGTTAGAAGAACAGCACAATTTTTCCTTAACAGGTATTTATAGGCCAATTTAGGGGGAATTTGTCATAGATGAAACACCTCCAGTACTTAAACAATGATATTACCTCAATTTAATATTATTATATAGAGAAGTACAAGGGTTGTACTGTAACTTGTGAATTGTTGATTGTAATACACATTACAATTCAGAAACCACCTAAAAGTGTTTTAAATTGGAGATCTAAGTCAAAACTTTTCATCTTGAAAAAGACAGGTTTTTGAAGATTCAATATATTTTCTTTAGATAGTTCTTTGGTTTGTTTCATTTATGACAGTAATGTCAGAGGCTGAAATTCATTGCATCTTGAATGGGGTTTGTGCAGAAACACCTTGTATACTGATTTATTATGATTTTAGAAATAAAACAACTTCTACCTGAACTTTTTTACGGCATATTTATGATCAGTTTTAGATTTATCAGGTTATCTTTTTGTTGCTCACTGATAATCTTATTTGGGCGGAGAGGAAGGAGAAGTTTGTAAGGAACAGTCAGAGTAATTAGCTGGGGACAGTTTGAGCAACTAAAGGGGGTTTAGTTAGACAAATAAATAAGAGGATGTATGGGATGTGACTATTCTGTTTTGTGTTGTTTGAGAGACTGAGCATTAGCTCTAATGTAGAAAGGGAAAGTCCTTTGGAAAGGGGAAAAAGTTTTAAAAAAGCTCTTTCATTTATCATTCTCTCTGCCATAAAAGTCAACCAACTTCTTCATTCCTAGCATTTTTTTAGCTCAAAAACAGCTTAGGGTACTGATTAGTTATGTTTATTTAACCTTGAATGAATTCTCTTCTACAGTTTTGAAGAGCGCCTCGCTGCACAGAGGCTTGAGAGAGAAGCAGCAACAACTGAACTTGGATTCAAAAAACCATTAAGCAAGGAGGAAAAAATTAAGAAGAGGAAACAACGTCTGGCTGCTATTGGTAATGCACCTGATGTAACTTAATACATATAATAAGTTGGGTTAAATATGTTTTTGATCCCTTAACTTTAAGTGAATTTTGGAATTAGTCCATTTTGAAACTTTGGACCAATTTAGTCCTTCATCTTTCGAAATACGTGAATTTACTCATTTTAATCAAATTTTATTAAATTTATTTGACATTTCAAGTGCGTTTCATAATAGTATTTGACTTAACATTAAAATATAAATGTGTCAAACAGTATAAACAACTAAAATGCAACCCCTGAAATACGTATGAAACATCAAATAAACCTAACAAAATTAGATTAAAATGGCTAAATTCACATATTTCGAAAGATGAATGACTAAATTGATCCAAAGTTTTGAAATGGACTAATTCCAAAATTCACTTAAAGTTACGGGACCAAAAACATATTTAACTCTAATAAGTTTAGGCTATATAAATGCCCTTACAAGTATTGCTGTTGATTTATCCCCCATATGTGAAGATAAAATATTAATTTGGTCAGAATATATAATATGTGGGCTATCTCCTACCCAGCTAAAATAATTTTAATTACAATTAAAACTTTATGACTGTTGGATCAATAACACTTGAAGATTATTATGCAGTAGCATACAAGTAGGTGAAAATTGAAAAGTCCATGCTGAATTGCTTATACTTTGGTTTTATATATGCATTTTTATCATTTATTTGTTTTAAGTTTGGTTGGTTTTTCCTTATTTGTTATAATGGTTTTTGTTTTTGAAATTTGGCTTTCACTTGCCTCAAATAAAAGAATTATGCATCCAAACATCCAGTACTTAAAATTATTGAATATTGTTGTCCATTAATTTAATAACATTATGCAACCCGTGGCCTTATTGCTTGTTTATTTTGAAAAAGGGAGGGATTATGATACCAGCTGTCTTGCTTTAAACAGGTGAAGATTTATTATCTATTGCGGCAGACCAGCCATTCCGGTTTCCTGCTACATTCACATTTGTTGTTAGAGCCTTCTCAGGTAAATGTAATTAATGCATAAATTTGAATATCCTATGTGCGTGGTTGTAAGGCAATAAGTCAACTTTTGTCTCTGCAGTGTTGGATGGCATTGGAAAGGGACTCGACCCACGCTTTGACATTACTGAGATTGCCAAACCGTAAATATTGTCTTCAAAACTATTAACTTTTGAATTATTTTCAATTGTTTGTCAAATTTATGTTTTATGTATCTGACAACTAGCCGTCCTGACCATGTAGTTACGCCCTGGAGTTGCTGAGGTTCCGTGAAGCTGGGGTTGAGGTTGTCCTGAAGGTAGTCACAAACATGTTCTACTGTAAGTTAGTAAATATGATGATTACTTTCTCTCATATCTGTCTTATGACGTACAGGACTTCAGGAAGAGATGGGATAGACAATCTCAAGCATTTTACAATTTGTTCAGACAGGCTGATAGAATTGACAAGCTTGCTGAAATTATCCAAAGACTGGTATTTTCCCTGATTTTCGTAAATATAATTGAAGTTGACATGATTCATACCTGTTGTTTGTTTTGAACTTTTTCTATTCTAAATCACTTACACAGGAGCAAGGTGATCTAAAACTCCGAGTTAGAACTTTGGAATCTGAGAGGGCATTCCAACGAGTCGCTGCAGTCCAGAAGACTATAGGAAATGTGAGTTGAGCTAACACGTGACTTATTTGAATTATAAAGAAAATAGGGTTTGAGACTAATCTCTCTTGTATAGAAAATACACATAGGGGCTGTATTTATAATAAAAAACATATGAACTAAGCCCAAAATATATATGAAGAATAATAACAATAGAAACAGAAAATAAGATATTAAAGATATCTTAACAGTTTCATCCTTTGGTTAAAGTTTGTTTTACTGCTGTAAAACATTGTCATTCTTTGTGGATAGGATAGGACCTCAATATCTACTATAAGCAGCTCTAGGCTCCCTTGTTGTATGGTAGCTCTTGCAAAATCTAAGTTTTCTGGAAATGAGAACAGCTATTTTCATGTGGTTGCAATACAGTACTATATTAAATGGAGTTGTATATGCGCTTGTAAATGTATGTAACTCATTTATCAGTGTTTTTATACTTTTCTTCCTGTAAAATAAGATGAAAAAGAGGTTTTGGGATTAATCTCCCTTGTGTAAACACTACACAAAGGATAGTTTATTTATAACGATAATGGGCCAAGTCCAGAAATACATAATGGGCTAAGCCCAACTACTAAACAAAATACTATATCATCTAACAGTTCCAAAAGTTTCTGAGTGCCCAACTGCCCATGCTTCCAGTAAATATTGCAAAGGTGTAACTGTATGGTGTCTACCTTATAACATACTGGTAATCAACATCTTAATATTTCTATTTCTCCCATGGCTTTTAAATGTTTGATGGATAATATTACTGGAGGAGACATTTGGAAAACCTGTTGGGATGATATGGGTTCTGTATGTTTCTTGGTTTTGAAAACTGTTTTCTGTTCTTTTTCTTAAATAACCTATTTTTACGAGTGGGTTTTGAAAGATGTTTTCAAATTTTTTATTTCGTTTTTAGTTTTAGAAATTTGAAACTAAAAATCAAGAACATCTCAAAGTTGCTTTGATTTTCAAATTTCAGTTTTCTATTGTTCATGTTCTTCATTTTGCTTTCATATCTTCCTTCGTATTCCTACTATCAAAAAATCAATTTTTAAAAACTGTTTTACGAATAATTTTTAAATATTAAAAAAGGAACTATGAAAGACATTCTTATATTCATGTTACCCTTTTGTCAATTAACAGGCAGTGGCTGCTGGGAGCCTAATCAATCTTGCAACTGTTTTGTATCTGAATTCAATTCGTGTAAGCTTTTCCCCATCTTACATCTCTTTTTTATCTGGTGTGATATCACTACTCAGTCACGGGTTGTCTTTTTCAGGTGCCTGCCATTGTAGCATATATCTTCTGTGCAATCTTTGGTTTTCAAGTGCTCTTTGGCATTGTAAAGGTCAAGAAGCTAGATGAACGGGAACGATTGATAACAGGAACTGCATAAACAGCTACATGGTGAATCTTGCTTTATTTTTTCTTGAAAAAGTGCTATACGTAGTGTGTTCTATTTATCATGTCATGAAAGAATGTTTACGAGGTGGTGAAATAGATCATTTACCAATTTTATGGCATAAAAGTTTTTTCCCACAAATTGCTATACAGGTTTTGACAATAAGCATGCACGCTGTAACCTTTAAGAGCTGAGAAATGTGACATGATGGCATCACCCAAGTACTATAGTATTTAGTCCGTCTTCCAACAGGGCCTAGTCTTTTGCTAATGTGATCATCATTTTCTTGTGTGTACTATTCTGGTATTTTTTAAAAAAGAACTACGGAAAATATGTAACTAGTTATAGAAAGCACTTTTTACCCAATCCTCTATATCTTCCCTTTTTCTATTAAATTTTGGTGTCATGAAATTCTTTGACACTATTGTTATCATGGAATACAGGTTCTCTATGCCATGCTGGAGGGAAATGAAATGATATTAATTTAGTAAATGTTGAATATTGCTAATATTGATATAATAAATGCTAATTCTAATTTATTCAAGGTTTAGGATTACTGTTCCATCCATTGTAGTGTCTGTATCATAGATTCATAGCACATTAGGGGGCTTTTGGTTTGTTGGTGTACTTTCTCCTTGGTATCTAAGAAACCTTGTGTTCGATATGATAATTAACTTACGTTCCTAGGCATCATACAATTTCGTGTCCTATGATGGTTTCATACAAGTATCTGGTATGCTAGCATCCCAGACTAATCTTAAATTCTAACGTGAAAGTACTGATGTGTAGAGTTAATTATATATAACTGAAATGCAAGATAGGGTATTCGGGGTACTTAAAGCTATGGATGGTTTGCTATTTTAAAGTAATACTATGCTGTGCCTGCAGGTCTTTGCCATGTCCTTTATTTATCGGGTTTTTGCTTGGGCTTATCATTGCAGATTAACGACCGAGAAATAGCTCATGTTCATTCATGATTACAACCTCAACAACCAGAGCATGAAAAGATGAAATGATCCGGAGAGATGATAGAAAGCAATACCAGTATTTCGAAAGACTTTCAGTAAGTACACAAATTTGAATTAGCAAGCGATGGGGTGTAACTCCACCTAAATTACCAAGGCTCTTATAACCAGGAAGTACTTTAAGGAAGAAGAGCACCCTGTTGATTAACAGCGAGTGCGATTAAGTAGAGAAATATCACAAGTACTTAGAGCCACATTTTTGTCATTACACCCAACCTCACTCCCAAAACAAAATAATAAATTTCATGTAATAGCCGTATAGTAACTTGTATAGGCATGATACAAACTTCGCATATATTCACAGTTACATTCCACTCCCGCATTGAACCGAAATTTGTCAAAGTTTAGCTATTTTCTATATAGCATGACTGTTGTAATAACTATAGTGTATGATGCAGCTTCCAACAAAAGTTGTAGAGGAAGCTTTGCCCGAAATTGACTTCCATGGATTTGTTCAATGAAAAATGTCTGCATGTGTCATCGTTGTGCGTGTTAGATTTAAATTGCAGATAAACCGATATACTTTTTTGTAGGTGGTTATGCACGTAATTAACGAATTTCATATCCGAGCACCTTACTGCAAGGTCATCATTGTGTGCAGAGTGTATTGAATTCACCTTGTCTGTTTCACAGCTTCCAAGGTCTTTATTTTCCGCTGTTGCTATTTAGCATTCTGAGTGTTGTCCATGGCATGAAATTAATAATTTTCTTTTGTCTACGCTCGTGCTTTTCATCTACGTCCTTCTCCACAATATCAATACGCCAAAATCATATACTGTATACCAATAAAATTGATAAGGATATGGCGCAATATGTCAAGGAATCCCATATGGTAGATGGCTTCCAACCTTTCATAAAGGACGGCAATTTATTATGACATATCATCACATGGGCATGTTCTGTTATCTTCCTCTCTCTCCCTTTCTCTCTCTAAACGAGGACCTTCAGTGTCCTAATAATAAATAAACTCATTTGACTCTGGTATCTGGAACCTGGGTAATTGGGTTGCACTCGTCTATTCTTCATTAATACAATTTTCAAATCCAGATTCTCCTTACAGTGGTTTTGCTACTGTAAACAGAACACACCCCAAGTGGGAAGGCGCATGTCGTATTATTATATACATAAAATAAATCTTAACCTCAACAAGTATGTCTGTAATAAATTCTATTTCATGTCCCATTCACCCAAAATGTAAACTACCTTCTATGGATCCTGAAGACAAGCAAGTAGCGGTCAAAGAGACACATTCATTCCTTTCAAGATGATTACTACGCATGAATGAATAAGAGGGAGAAAAAAACATGGAAACAATAGGCATGTTAATAAAAGAATCGAAAGACAGATTGTCGGTTTATTTTTTATATAATAAAACCTTGCAATAATTTTTGTACAATTTTTTTGGTAACGGTTAGAAGTGGACTTTAAGCCTAATTCAATTTCACAAAACCGGCTTATAAGGTGAGGATTGTACTCACTTATTTATTTATTTATTTATTTATATATATATATATATATATATATATATATATATTTTAAATTCAAACCTTCTCAACACACTTATTAACTTATTAGATAGTCAATAAAAAGGGATCTATTCTAGAAATAAGTCAGGATAGATACGTATATTTTATGTCAAGATAAGTCTACCTACACATCACTAACCTTTCAGACACGGAAAAAAATACCCTCCTAAAATTGATAAATTAAAATTTATCAAAATAATTGTTAAAAGAATATAATTTATACTAAAAAAATTACATATAACTATAAATTTTATTAACATCCCACCTAATGATCATAATATTGTCACATCATTACTTACCAAAATCCTAATCCAAAAAACATCGGTAAAAAATTATAAAGTAGCACGAAACAAATATAATATTATACTAAACTCTATTTCTAATATATTTGTAAATGTTATGACTAAAGTAACATTTAGTAATTAAGCTATTTTAAAATATATAACATATAAAACTCATATACATATATTATGAATGAAATGTTTTTTTTTTCGCACATTCACATATATGGGTACAGGTGGAATTTCCAATAGCATAATAAATAACATAATAGAATAATGAAAGAAAAAATAATAAAAAAGAAGTTGAGAGGTGTACATGAAGGAAGATTTAGGTGAAAAAAGAAGGAGCGTTGATCGCGGCGAGTTAGCGGCAGCAACTCGTGCATCCACTCAACAAATTTCTTTCCAATTTATTACCATTAATCATAGCATTCTAATTATTCTGCTTCAACCTTTATTATCATCTCATTCATGTTTTTGTTTTTTCTTCTAAACCTAACTTCTTTCTCATTTTACACACCTTTTTTTGTCCTTTTTTGTGTAAACTTACAATTCCTGTATTTAGGATAACAAAAACCTTAAGACTTTTTTATTATTATTATTATTATTATTATTATTATTATTATTATCAATTATTGCTATAATTTTATCCAATAACAACTTATAAAAAAAGTATACTATTTAAACTAGTTATCCTAAAAATTAATAGACTTAATAATATATTTTTAATATATTTTCAAAATTAACGTTTTTATTTACAGGAAAATGTTAGTTTATATAAATTATATTAATATATTTGAAAGATAAAACTGTGATGAAAACGTTAAACTTGTGACGAAAATATTAAATTTTAGAAAAGAACAATATCTAAATATATAATTACATTAATTTTAATTGTATTAACCTAATAAATTTGAAGTTCGAAGATTGAAACTTTGATGGGACAAAAGAAAAAGGCTTTAAATAATTTATTAGGTATTTATTTTAATATGTCTAATAATTTCACTTAATTTATAAGTTAAAATTTATTATACTTTACATTATTCTCTCTTATGATGCACAAATACGATGATACGATACGTATATAATATGTCGATACATTTATTTTCAAAATAATAGGATATGATACGTGATAGATACACGATATATGAATAATGAAACATGTACAATAATTATTACAAATATAATAAATATATGTTTATTAATGTGTGAATCCAAAATTCATAATTAGAGACCAATTATTTTAGTAGTCAAAACCTAGTAGCTAATGTTAGTGACCAATTTAAAAATCAATTCATGATTGAAATTATTTTAATTATCAATTTAGAGACTAATTATAATTTTTTAGAACTATTTTAATTGTCAATTTGGTTACTATATAGTGACTAATTATTTTTTGTCACTAAAATTATTCACTATTCTTTGAATTTTATTGTAGTGCATTACGACCTTATAAAGTAGATACTTTATTGATAAGTATGGTTAAAATATCATAAAGGATCGGACACCATACGTGTCGGATACGGATACGTGACCCAAATTGAAGTATCGGTGCATCATAGCTCTCAACCCATTAGTTATTGGACAAAATCAAAATCATTATTATTATTACTTTTATGTGTAGAGATAAGATCTTAATTAATTATATGCTAACAATTATATTATTATGATTCAATGTTGGGATACAAAATTAATATATAGAAAATAAATCATAAGTTATACATAAATTATTATTATTTTAAATAAAAACACGTCAAAAGTAAATTATATATATATATATATATATATATATATATAATATTTGTAAGCATAATACTTAATTAAATTATGTGGTTAAAAATATAATAATTTTGATCTGAAATAATATTTATTACTTTAATTACACTATTAACATTCTTATTTTTGGGAGTAAACTAACGACACTTAATAATAAAAAGTAAAAAAGTAAAGGTTAAAAATGTCAGAAATTTAAAGCTAAAATATTTTTGTTAGGATTAGGAACATATTTAAATTAATATTAAAACAATACTTATGTTGAATATGTTAAAAAACTTTATAATGATATTTGGAGCACTAGAGAAAATAAAGCATTATATCATGAAATGATTAGGATACAATATTAATGCAACAATCATTCAAGACATCATTATACACTATTTTTGGAATAAAATTTTCGATTCACTAGATCGAATCTCACCTTTTAAAAATTCATTGTTCACCAATGTTCCTTTCTTAGTCCTACTAATTAAGATGAGAATAAAATCATTGTACGAATCTTGGAGGATAAAGTCTCAATCAAAATCTATTTTCCCTTCTTTCTAAGTCTTTATCAATGCTAAACATAATTATTAATGCACAATTTTTTCATTCGGGCTAAGGAACAATTCTTGTCCCTACTATAATCTAAATTTGGTTGAATTTACTTTAGTTGCATATAAGCAATTTGGTGCATGGTAAGGAAAGTGTACTTTTAAGAAATGACCAAGATCTTAAAACACTACTCTCATTCATTATCTATTGTTGTTTTAATTTTTTTTCCCTAAATAATAAGAAAAAAAATAATTGTTTGATGTTAAAGCAAACTCAAACTTTCTATCTTTAGACTGACCATAGTAGTTCAATATAGGAACAGTTTGATTTAATGTTAGAGTATAATCAGGAAAAGAAAAACGCCCATTTAAAAAAAAATGGAAAAATATTATTTGTTCTAACCATAAAACAAACTGGTTAAATATATTTTTGGTCTCTTAAGTTTAAGTGAAATTTAGAATTAGTCCATCTCTAAATTTTTTTAACAATTTAATCCTTTATCTTTTAAAATACGTGAATTTAGTCCTTTTAATTAAATTTTATTAAGTTTATCTGATGTTTCAAGCGCATTTCTTGATAGTATTTGAATTACTTACACCGTTTGACCCATTTTCGCTTCAATGTTAACTCAAATATTATCATAAAATACGTTTAAAATGTCAATTAAATTTAACAAAATTTGATAAAAAAGATTAAATTCACACATTTTTTAAAATGAATGACTAAATTGATATAAAGTTTCGAAAATGGACTAATTCCAAAATTCACTGAAACTTGAGTAACCAAAAATATATTTAACCCAAACAAATCAAACCAAAACCAATTTGTAAAATAAAGTTTGCATTCACTTATATATTATAAATTAACTTTATCTCTAATCAATGTGATACTTTCAACTACAATGCAGCAAAATAAAAGTAAAAATAAACGTGTATAAACATATGGAAAGAAAGAGAGTTACAAGGAAGTATGCAGACACAGGTATTGAGTTTGATACCTGTGTTAAGAGGAATTGAAGAGGGTCTAATAACCCCCCATCATCTTAACCTGCTTCATCCTCAATTCAAGAGGGTACATTAAAGTGAAAGAGCCAGGATATGACAAAGGCAAACACCATACATGCTAGCAGGAAATTCAAAAAACGATGACCCTGCCAGAAATTTCGAGTTTCTGTGGGTGCTGCTGCTCCAGATGCTGCTGCCGCGGAACTATCATTTCCCTCATTCCATTGTTCTGTCATTTGAATTTCAATAGCTCCAGCTACATTGTGTGCAATTGATCCACAGATCTCACATGTTCTGTTAATCATACAGATCAATACTTAGTACAACTTACAAAGTCTATAGAAGTATGGAAGTTTTGATATCATGTTCCCATAATATGATAGAAGCAAGTTTTACACTTGCAGCAGTTTAAATGAAGGATAAACAAGAGCAACAATTTTCTTCTTCTTTGTTTAGTTTATTGAAATTCTTTATTTGCAATTCACAGAATTACATTCCAAACTTCAAACTGAAATTAACCTCAACTGTTTCTGCATCATATATACCCACTCTTCACTCATTCTATTGAAAATTACAGGATCCTGTCAAGAATAGGTGATTATTAATTCATGAAATTCAGGTGTCAATGGGTCACGAAAGTCCTCTTGAATAATACACTTGTTCATGATTTCTTTTAAAGAAAGAAAAAGGAATCAATAAATAAAGGGACGGTTATACTAATCTCCCTTGAGGTTAACATTAATTACCTTACATCTTTATTGATTGGGAAACCACACCCACCTCCATAAATGTACTGTTTTCACAAAATCCTTCTTTTACAAGAAATTTCTCATATCACATCAACTTTTGCTTATGGACCATACATGCTGTCTCATTAAAAATAACAAAGCATTGAAGGCAAGTTTAGTTTTTCAAAAAATAAAGCTTTCAAAACTTCAACAAGTGAGGTTTAAAAATTTTGTTGTTTTTTAATCAAAAGTTCTATATTGTTCATTCAAATAAACAAAAGGTTATGATATCATAACAGTTATTTATTTCAAAATTACCAAAATTGGAAAATATTTATTTAAAACGAAAATTCATTGTTTGTTTTCCTCCAAAACCTCACTCTCTCATCGAACATACTTTTGAAATTCAATTCGTTCACAATCAACTGGACACAGAGGTACAGAAGCAAATCAATCATGCTTGAACAGTCCAACCTGCATAATATGATATTTTCATCTCCTCAACCAACATTTTTCTTTAAGCATTTAATCTTTACCTAAACCATTTTGTGAACAATGTGGCCTAATTTAGCTCACACAAGGACCTTCTTACAGCAAAAGAAGAACCTGCATTATTATCCCAAATCCTCTTGGTATCATAAGCATATGCTAAATTTCTATAGGGCAAGTAAGCAACAAAAACAGAGAAGTCAACTCAAAGCACCAGATTTGGGGAAAAAAAATAGATTATCCATATCTCAAACTAAAGCAAGACCACCAGATACCTTGTTCATAACTTCACTCCAAAAGAAAAACACCAAGAACTTAAAAGTGGAGTGTTGATCAATCTTAGAATTTCACAATACTTTGCCAGGAACCAAGCCATTTCAAAGCCATAAAAGTGTACTTACTTGTTGCCCTTGATCTTGAACCAAGCCTCTGCACACTGCTTGTGAGCAGCAGCCAAATCATCCTTGCAAGAGCATCCCAGCTCAATGGGAGTTCCAGATTCATGGTTGGTCATATCCATACTGAGATGGCAAATCCTACAATCCCTCTCCACATTATCCAAATGCACCTTAACTTCAGGGACTGAACCCTCTTCCAGATCCACCTCCACCGAACACTCTGAAGCAGAGGATCCTCTCTCCTTCTCACACACTCCCACTATCTCAGTGCCAGGATCATGGGAAGACCTTTGCTCCTCATGCGACCGGTCGGCGGCGTCAGAACACCCCTCGTCGGCGGCGGAGCTCCGTTGACAACAGCCATTACTGTCTATGTCAACGACAACAACATGAGACTTGTCTTCAGTAGTGACCAACATTTTGAGCACCCAAGTTGAGAATCTTCATGTAATGACCCAGTGAGGCAAAGATCATTAATACCCACAAGTTTTTAGGGACAAAGTTTCAGTCTTTCTGAAGCCCAGCACGAGTTGTGTGACTTGTGTGCAAGGTATTTGATCTCTCTCTTCTGAGACCCTGACACAGGAGGACCTTTGAGAGAGAGAGAGAGAGAGAAAAATGGATCAGAAGAGATGATATGAGAGAAACAGCATTATGATTATGCAGTGATCTGATGGGAGAAATATAGCAAAAAAATAAAAATTCCCTATTGTTTTGTTTGTTTGTGTGTAAAAAAAGAGGGGTCTTGGAAATCTAACAGTGTCTCCCTCTCAACACAAAGACCCAAAGCATACACAGTTTTTAACATGTCTGATTATTATTATTATTATTTTCTGTGTCTATACCATGTCGTTACCATTATAACAAGCAAAAGAAACCTTAAAACAAAGAGAGATTGTTGAACACGGGTCACTCACGGTGAAGTGACATGGTGTGATGAGCTGTGGGATAAGTGGGGCCCATGTTTCTTTTTCCCTTGTGAAGTATGGTGAGAAACCAGTGTGGTTTTTCACTGTGGCTGCAAATCATGAGTTCAACTGAGGAGAGAATGCACGAAAGAAGGAAAAGGGAAAGGAAAACGAAAAGAGAAGAGAATGAATTTTTGAAGAGTGAGAGGTTATGATTGACAGATAGAGAGAAGACACCTAAAAAAGCTCTTTCTTTTGGCGCTGCCATCATCAGATCAAACTGTGAAAAGCACAAAATTCTTTGTCCTCTTTGCCATTCACCGCTTTCACTTTTCTCTTTCTTCCTCTTGTCTTTTATGTTTATGGTTTTTCTCATTCTCTTAACTTCAAGAAATATGAAAATCAGAAGTAGTTTCCATGTTTCTACTGCCGCATGCTTAAAGTGGCAGAAGCAACAACATGTGATAATATTCGGTGATAAAGATGATTGATATGCCATGCTGAATATAAAAAATATCTGCAAGTGCAGATTCTGTAAGAAATTTAGTAGGAAAATAAAGAGATAAAAGTTTAAATAATTTTTGGGAATAATAATTCTTCGCTTTATATTTTACCATGTAATTTTGTTAAACTCAATCATAGAGGAAGCAAATACCATATTCCAAGACATAGGTTTTAGCATCCATTGTCTGTTTGCATTATGAGACAGAACTGGTATCCACAGCTGAAAAAGAAGACATAAAAAGGAAAAAAGAAAACCTCAATGCATCCAAGCAAAGTAGCAAACAGTGCAGGTCTTGATGGCTACATCAACCTTACACATTCAGCTACTTTACCACCAAACCCTATAAAATCACCAGACACAATTCAGCACAAATTTTTCAGATTGGAGGGACTTTAGTATTCTTTTTTAACCAATGCTTTTCAATATAATATTGTAAGAGTTTCCCGTGATTTTATTAAAAAATAAAATAAAATTTAAGTTTACTCCTCTTTCTATAGAAACCCAGCTAAAATTTGCATTCGGGTTATTAGATGGGTCAAAAAGTGAGCTCTAACCTAAATAGAAAAATCTGCCATTGGGCTCACCATTCCCAAATCAAGTCCAACCAACCCATTTCTTTCTATATAATGTCCTTCTCTTTATAGTAGATAGTGAAAAAGTGAAAAAAAAAAAA
>Ga0209389_1001631_pt1 | contig 16120 bp, 8 predicted proteins | sample CowpearedBW_FD_187526 | JGI IMG/M metagenome (GOLD analysis project Ga0209389, IMG submission 187526) | Root nodule microbial communities of legume samples collected from California, USA - Cow pea red BW (SPAdes) (version 2) | ecosystem: Host-associated > Plants > Roots > Nodule | place: USA...
ATTCAACCTTCTAGTTTTTGCTTTGATTCTTTATGAATTCTTGGTTAGGTTAAAATGAAAAAAAAAAAAACTAGTTTGTTAAATGAGAATATGAGCTTTCAAATAAGAACTTCCTATTATAAATTTTACAATATAAGGAGAAGATGAAGACACTTTAAGCTTGGAGAAAATAGAATATGCTAATTAGGTCCAACAAATAAATACACTAACTGTATTGGCATTGAATCAAAAAATGAAAGTGCCTTTTTATTGAAAATTAAAGTAAAGGTGCTTTTGGCAACATTAAATACAATGATTTCGTTTAAAAGATTATTTAACTTCTTAACCAATGTAAGTAGGCCACTATTAAACCATTAGTCAGTTTATCTTTTCATACTCGTTTTCAAGAAATGTACTTAATAATCTTTCTCTCCTAGAACCCCTCAAGATTCCACCTGGCAAAAATACAAAGCACTAAAGTTTAATATAAGAAATGGTATAAATACACACCATAATAATTGAATCAAGATTCAAATCATTGATTGAAAAGCCTATTTTTCGAACTCTTGATCAAACTATTTCATGAATCTAAAGTTCATTACCAGTAATAATAATAATGATAATAGTAAAATAACATGCACAACTAACATTGAATATGAAAGCACAAATTCATGATCAATAATAATAAGACAAATCTATTAACAATTTAACATGAAGAAACATATCAAAAGTCAATACAGAACCCTAACCAGCTAGAAGAACAATTTCTTCTAGCAACAAAAACAAAACTCAATCACACAACAACCCACTTGGTGAAAGTTATCTTTGTATCCACACTAGGTTTTTCAAATCCCCTTTTATCATAAAACACATAGAGGAGCTCTAGCAGTCACAACTATAAACCTTTGAATGAAAAGTTATTTTCAAAATAGGTCTCCTATAACAATATAAACTTCTTATGTGAAAATAAGGTCAAGAATCTGAAGTGTCAAGTCACAATTGCCAGATATAATAAATTATTTACTAATGATAATCGATTATCACATAAATTTTTCTTAAAACATTTTTCACTATGATAATCGATTAGTAGGAGTGGTTAATCAATTATCAGAAAGACTTTTCTAAATAACTTGATTTAAATTAGATAATTGATTATGATAGAGTTTTTTGGATAAACAAAATCTTTCTTGAGTGATTGTTGTGCATGTTGTTTTATGACTCTCTAAGATAAGTCCTACAAAAAATTTATTCACTAATGTATGACTTATTACAAAGGCTTAATCAAATACATAATCAAAATACAAGTCTTCCAATATCTTTTGCCATCACTTTAATTTCTTGGATTTGTTTTTATCATCATCAAAATTTACTCTTGAAGAATGATCTCCATCATCTTCTTTTGCCAACAAAAAGATTTATTCTAATTTTACCTTGATACTATGATATGATTGATCAAAACATGTTCTCTTCTAGTAAATGATATTTTGATTGGCTTTGTCATCATCAAAAAAGGGGAGATTCTTAAAGTAGATAGACATCTTTAAGCAAATAGAATTTTGATGATATTAAAAGACTTAATCTACCAAATGAGGTGGGTTTTTTTTATTAGAAGTAAAACAATGTTAGATGAGTAATAAAGAACGTCTAATTGATATAATCAACTAAAGTGATTAATGAATTTGTTTTGTAGATCAAAATACATAATTTGAACATGTGTTTTGATATGTTTAATCATTGTTATAAGTATTAACATAAGTTGGAAGTTTGGCATATGCAATAGGAAAAGTAATAGGCTAAGCTTTAGAAAAAAAGGAGTCTAAGAAATATATGAGTCAGTGTATTAGATGAGTACAACTTAAAAGAAAACACCAAGTAAACGCATTAAACAACTTGGGTCGATAGACGACCAAAGTCAATAAATGACATAAGGTGCATTAGTTTTTTATTTAATGAGTCAGAATGCGTTGTGTTAATTGGCTACGTGGTTTCATTCTTTAATCTCTAACTGATAATTTAAATTGTGATATTAAGTCTTAGTGGTGAGGTGACCCAATATAAATTCTTGGTGTGTTTTTCTCTCTTTACTCTTTTACTTTGAATATTTTATGTACATGATAATCGCTTGAATTTGTTCATAAACTCTACGCATCACCCCCTTCTAGAGCCACATCACACCAATAAATTTTTTCCATCACTAACACAAAATATGTTTTTAACATATGCTATTTTAGGCTGCTTACATCTATTACAGGTCATACGTAACTGTGGAAGACATAAATTTATGACAGGTAAAATACCATATGTAAATTTACGTCTGGTGCATATATAACAACATAAATTTACATATTTACATTTGTTGTAGAGGCAACATATGTAAATTTGTGATATATATATATATATACATATATATATATATATATATATATATATATATACACACACACACACACACATAAAATAAGGAAACACTATAAAAATTTTCAGAATATTTTAAGTAGTACAGTATCTCAAATAAATCTATAAAGTTTAAAAAAGTGTGTGAAAATACTAAGAAAAAATAATACTATGAATGGTGGAATTTTTAAAACTGTATACCCCATTTCCGACAACTTTCATTTTTGGAGAGTCTCCATCTGAGGTCCGTAGCAAAAGTCACGAATATTTAAGTTTTTAACCACTAAATCTTGGAAATTCTAAATCTGACTAATATCGTAGATGTGAACACTCTACATTTGAATACAACCTAATAGAAGTTTTCACAAAAAAAAAATTGAGTCATAAATTATTTTCTAACCTTTTTTAGTGAATTTTACAAATGAGGATCATATGGGTTAAGCTAAAATAGTCACACACAAGGTAGAAAAACTAACCTCAATGGCAGAAAATGCAATCTTAGGCACACAACAATGGCTATCACGCACATAATGCTTCAGTTTGCTTCACATTTGAGGGTTTATATTCGAGCAATGAAGAAAGTGAAGGAAAAAGTAGCGTATTAGGATTTCCTTAAGAAATTTATGTCTGACCTATAAGCATAACGTCTTATTTGTATATGTCAAACATAAATCGAGAGACATAATAAACATATTTTTTGTTAGCGCATAACTCTTAAAGATTGAACGCGTCAATGGTATTTTGACTTACCCAATAACTCAGTTGACTGTTATAAAATGTTGATTGACAAATTCAATGCTCACTTTGAAACAAGTTGCCATTATGTCACCATGTTCATTACTATGAATAACTTTATATAAGGAAATATTGACTCTTTGAGAGCATTTATGGAGATATTTGTGGAAGTATCCTTTAATATTTTTAATCAGATACTCGACTTGAAAAATCACACTTTGATGATCAACCTACAAACTAAACTTCCCTTGGAAAAGTTGTGCATTGAAGCTCTTAACACTATTCATGATGTAAGAGCTTAAACCCCTAAATACATCCTTGTTGAGGAAAGCACGAAGCTCAAACAAAAAAAGAGAATTCACTCAACAAAGAACCCATTATGGCTCCTAACAACTTTGCTATAAACTTCAAGGAACAACAAATGATCTAATATGATTTATATACACCTCTTAATTCAAACAAAAAAGATAAGGACAAACTAATCTCAAGACAAATGGAAAATTCTTTGAACTAACCAAGCTTCTTACAAAAACTATTTATCTTCTCTCAAGGAAGGAAACTGCACAAAAAAGCTTAAGGAGGAAATTAGTACTTTTATGACTTTTGGAAGAACAAAAGATTGCTTAAAATTAATTCATATCTCATTCATCAAAATGGCTTTGTATAAGAAGTAATGAAAGCTATTTATAAATTTGGGAAGCTTCTTTTGTACTCTAGCCTATGTGTGGGACCAATAGCTTCGTTGAATAAAAATTATAGACCTTTTTATGACCAAAATTTTGAGCTCATTAACCTACCTCTTGCAAGAGATGTGGGACTTCTACATGATGCTCTCTTCACTTGCTTTGGATGCCTTTGTACTCTTGAATAGGATGCCTCTTCTTCTCCCAAATGGAGATCCATAGTTGGCCTACATTGAAACCCGCATTTATTTTCATGTCTACTTAAAGAAAACTTAAGAAATTACAAACAAACATAAATCACTTACAAATATTTACAAGATGAAGATGAAGAAGATTTATATTCTATTCTCCAAATGAAAAGATTCACCTTTTTTAAAGCTTCCTCTTCTTTAATCTTCTTAGCCAATACCCTTATGGTTGGAAGGCCTCTCATAATAATGTCACAAAAAGCCAATTAGAAGTGCTTAATTTCAAAGAGAAGAAAAATAATGACAATACTTCAGAGAGTTCTAAGAAAAAGAAAACTAGAAAAAAAAAGTTTAGAAACTAGCATAATAAATGAAGTCCTAAGGAATGATTCTAGATTTGATTAACAAAAGAAAAAAAATTTCAATCAAACAACAAAACACAACAATACTTGCAAATCTAGTATGTGTGCCACTAAACACTACAAGAATTTGTGCAATTAAAAACGAATTTTTAACAATAGAAATAAAGTTGTATGTATACCTAAAATTACCATTGAATTTTAGAATTTAAAATACTAATATCTATCAATAATGAATCTATTATTAAAATTTGTCAGGTTAGCTTTGTTAGTAAATTATAATTTGTATTACTGACAAATACTTTTGTAGGTAATATATCCGACAATCAATTCCTTCAGTATGTTGATCTTCAGTTTCTGACGGATTTTACAAACGATGAATTATAACTCCATAAAGTCCAATAAAAAAATGAGTCTGGAAGAATATTGACAAAAGATTGTAGTTACTCATGTTGAGGGACGACATAAGAGAGGAACCAATGATAATAATTGTCTAGTTTCAGAGTAGCCTGAATTATGTATAAATTAGAGATAAAGTTGAATTTTGTCCTTATAATGATTTGAATGAATTGGTTCAACTATGGGAGGGTAGAATAACAATTGAAAAGGAAGGCTACCACTAGGAAGGACTATCAGACCACCTCTTACCCTAAGAAAAAGTCCAAGAGAGAGGGTTACCCTTTCAAATCTAAATATGAAGGGTCATAAGAAAGGGATAGAGATAAAATAAAAAACAAGTATAGGGAGCCTTCCGAATTTGTGGTCATCTACTTTGATGATATTTTTGATTTACAATAAAGGCCTAGATGAGCATCTCAGCCATCTTAGACAACTCTTAATTATTCCTAGGGACCGTTACCTATTTGCCAACCTTGACAAATGCACCTTTTGCAAAGACAATGTTATTTTTCTTGGATTCAAGGATGGAAAAGATGGAGCGCATGTGGACCTTGAGAATATAAAGGCTATCCAAGAATGACCCACCCACAAGACAATATTAGAAGTTAGGAGCTCTCATTTGTTAACTAGGTTTTACAAGAGATTTGTCCATGACTTCTCTACTACAATTGTTGCTCTCATCGAACATGTTACGAAGGATGTGCCATTTGTATGGGGTGAAGAAAAATAATAAAATTATTTTGAGACTGAAAAATAAATTCACCTATGCAACCATTTTAGTTTTGCGTGACTTTTCTAACATCTTTGAACTAAAGTGAGATGATTTTGGGGTTGGAATAGGTGTTATGTTAATTCATAGTGGTTATCCCATTCCATATTTTAGTGAAAAACTAGAAGACCCACCTTGAACTATCTCACCTATGATAAAGAGCTCATATGTGGCCTCAAAACCCAAGAACATTACTTAGTAACTAAGAAATATATCATGAACACTAATAATGAGTTACTTCAGTACTTGAGAGGCCAGGGAAAGTTGAACAAAATACATGCTAAGCGGGTGAAACACTTACAAAAGTTTCCATATGATATCAAACAAAAAAGGGGAAATAGTAATATTGTAGTTGATGCTTTGTCTAGAAAACACAAATTACTAGTTTATTTGGGTTCTTAAATTTTAAGGTTTGATAACATAAAGGAATTGTATAAGCATGAGGAAACATTTGAAAGTAGTAGGGGAGGCCTCATGGGCCAACATGGGGTTGATAAAACCTTTACTATTTTGAAAAGAAAATTTATAGGCCTCACATGAGTGTGGAGGTATTCTAAATGCAAACTTTACTTGCAAGTTAAGTCTAAAATAATGCCTCATTATTGCAACATAAATTACGACGAGACGAAAAAGCAAAAAGAAAGAGCTTAGAAATTGAGATTTGGAGTCACCATCAAAGTTTATTTTTGAAAAACTATGGAAAACAATAAAGATAAAACATGTCTACGAAACCGGATTTTAGGTCTAGGAGTCAGTTACGTGGAAGGAAGATATTAGGATCCTATAATGCTCGCCTAAAGGCGATACCTTTAGTTAAATGTGGTAAATAAATGTGATTTTTTCAAAATATTTAATTTTCCCCAAAATAAGAATGAAAGATTGTATCGAAAGACACAACAAATATTTTTTTTGGGCCCGACAAGTATGTACCTCAGTCTTATGTATTTCCATTCACAATGGAAAATCAGGATCCCACATAGTTTTAAAAAAATATTTGTTTGAAAATTTTTAACTTTTTAACTTTTGCAAATTTTCATATTTTTTTTTCGATATTTTTGAATTTCGAAAGATACCATGATAGCCTCCTCCTTAAGATAGGATGGGCCAAAGCTTGAAATGGTGGTAATGGAGGTGATAGGATATGCAAAAGCTTGGTGAAAGGTGGTGGAAACTCTCAGTTTTTGAGGTTGTAATGGTAGAATGAAGGTTATTTCTCTAAAAGAGGTTAGGGTAACTCTAGAGAAAGAGGTGCTAGAGAGACTTCAGGGGATGCTCTATCAAGTGACTAAGAGACAAGTTTATGGCTAAAAAATAATTGTGGTAGCATAAGCATCTCAAAGTGAGAAATACATAGGGAGACACCTCTATTTATAGAATAAGGTGTTTGCAAAATGGTCCAAAATCCTAGAATGCTAACATGCACAAAAACCTTAAAAATGCTAGCTTGGTAAAGAAGAGCTTGACATGTAGCACTCCTCACTCTCAAAAAAATGAACTACTAATTTCTTGTATGTGGAAAGCTAGTTTATGAAAAGCCTCTCCAATAGGACAATGACACATGACCATTACCTTTGTAAGAGAAACCTCCATTATGGCCTTGTCATATGGCATGTGTGGGGCGCCCTTCCTAATCTAGTTAGATTAATATAATTAAAAGAGTTGCTTAAGTAGGGAGCATCGTAGACGCATATGATGTTCCCTACTTAAGCAAGATTGTTTTTAAAACTCTATACTAGTTGGCCCTAAATGCAAGGCCTTCAAAGAAAATCCTACACTACAAGACCTTTAGTACAAGGTCTAAAAATGCTTCATGATGACCCAAGAGAATAGGAGCTTAGCTTCTCCTTGTTGAGAGGATGCTAACTCTTCTTGACATTGTTTGGCCATGCTTCTTGTGATAGGATCCTTGGTTAGGGGTGTGCCATCGTACCAAGTACAAGGATGATGCAAACAGTCATATGATTACTCATACCATTATTTAAAATATCAGATGATGCGGGCAACCATTCAAATATCTAAATGAATGAAATGAAATGATATTTTTAAGTTATTTTTGAAAAAGAAAGGTGTCGAGTACTAAGGTAACATGTGTGGTCACACAAACACTTATATCTTTATTTTAAGAATATTAGACAACGTGGATAACCATAAAAATATCAAAAGAAAGAAATGCGAAAAATAATTTTGTGGTAATTTTTATGGGAAAAAAGTATATACTATTACACGATGCATCTATACATTCTTATTTTACTACTAATTTACAAATATAATTTAAACTAAAGTATAAAACCATGATAATAAAAATTACTTACAATAGTATACATTCAACATATTAAATCTAGTTATTAAATTTAAAATGAGAGAGCCACATCATATATCATACATATATTACAATATTAAATTCAAAGTGGGACACACACTATCCAATAAGCATGAATCAAGTGCATGTAATGTAATATGAAGTATTCCTACGAATTGCACCGTGATTTTCTCTTTCTGTAAACAAAACAAATACAAGTTTATGGCCACACATTGATCTTAACACGAGCCCACAATTGTCATAAGTTTAGAAATGGATGCTACTCTACTCCAACATAAAATGAAGAAAAAAAAAAGAAAACACTTCTTAATTATTTTGTGACAACCAAATATGCACATGCTTCTATCATAAAAATGCAATGACTACTATAAGACCACACATGCATTTGGAAGGAGAACTACTGTAACGTCATGCATAGTTCCATACAATTGAGTCCTAATTCTTGAATCAATTCTTCTCCCCATACTCCATTATCACAAAGCATTATCAAACAGTGTCAAATAAACCACCTCGAATCATCAAACAATCAACTAAAACTTTCCAATATTCAAGTTTCAACAAATTCAACTCTTCCACCATACTTCAAACCTCTTTCAAATGCAATTCCAAAAACCTTCCAACTGATGAAACAAACGTGGAAACAACCCAAAAACCATTCCCACTCGTTCACAATAGTGGTGATCATGGATTGAATTTTTAATGGTTCAACCCATATCCATTTTAGATCCAAATAAGTAGATAAGATTTTCAATCCAAATCCATTTTTTTCAACAAAACAAGTTTGGAATTTTTTAAAATCTAGATTCAAATATTTGGATCAAGATTTAAATCCAGATCTAAATATTTGGATCAAGTTCAAAATCTAGAATCCATTTTTTATAAAAGAAAATTAAATTGAATTTTCTAAAACTTATGTCCTTAGGACCGACACCATCGGATTTGATAGATTTTTTGTCGAGCTCAACTTGGCCAAATTTCAACATGGAAAGGACTCAACTGACTTCTGTCGTGGCCAACCGAATTTTGGTCGTGGCCGATTTGGTCAAATTCGACCAAATTTTGGCTGGGGTCAACTCGGCCAAATTCGAACAAATTTCGGTCGGGATTGACTCAGTCGAGTATGCAAAAATTTCGGTCAAGACTGACTGAAGAAAAGTTTTCCACATGCGACCAAATTTCAGGCGAGGATGACGTGGTCAGATACGGCCAAATTTGGGCCAAGATAGACTCGGAAAAATTTTGGTCAGGATCGACTTGGCTAGATTCGGCCGAATTTTGGCCGGGGCTGATTTCATCTAATACAACCAAATTTTGGTCAAGGACTGACTCGACCAAATACAGCTAAATTTGGGCTAGGACTGACTCAACCAAATTTGGATCGGGGCCAACTCGACTAAATTCAGCCAAATTTCAATTGAGGTCGACTCGGCTAAATATAACCAAATTTAGGTCGTGATCGACTCAACCGAAACAACCAAATTTTTTCCAGGCATAACTCGGCCGAATACAACCAAATTTAGGCTAAGGCCGACTCAACCAAATTTCGACAAGAGCCAACTCGACTGAATTTGGCCGGCTAGAATATTGCCAAATTTTGATCGTTGTTGGCTTCACCGAAACGGACGAATTTGTTCGGGGTTGACTCTGCGAATATGGTCAAATTTGGGCTAGTCCATCTTAACCTTTAGCCTAACCCAACTAAAAATTTGGATTGAATTTTTTAGATTATCCATATTTAAAAATCTAGTTTAGAGAATAGATATTCAATCCGTAAAATATATAAAATATAGATCAGATTGAGATCCAGATCCAATAAAATAGATTTTATATAGATTGAATTTTTAATAAAATAAATATTAAATGGATTGGAACAAAAATATATTGGATCAAGAAAATTGGATTTTTTTTTCCGAACTTGTGAGTGCGGCTTCATGCTAGTGTCATTTAAACCGGCCAAACCAATCAAACCCAAACACAACAAACCATCTATTAACTCTATACACAATATCCAGAATCACATCAGGAATATAAAACTCAAAACTCACTCACAATATTCTAAAGAGCAAGAATTTATCTCCTCATCACTTTGCATTTCAGCTTTTGAGTTAATTTGCAAGTTGAGTTCATACGTGAACTTATATTCCACTGTTATAATTTGTTTCCATTCATTTTAATCAGTTCATTCCATTTCGTTTTGATGTTTCTAATCAATCATCTTTCATTAAAAACTGAAAAATTAAAGAAACCTGAACTTAGGTAGTTTCGTTAGTTAAATTCGTTAATTCTGTTAACCTAGGATAGATCAATTTAGAATTTCCGTTTTCTGATGTTTGTTTGTTAAATTTCCTGTTTCTATCTTCAATTGAAATGCATCTGCGTAATATCAGTCACGAGTTCTTTGTTTCACAGATTTTGCTTTTCATTCAAGTTTCACGAATTTGATGTTTTTAATCAGTTTTAAATCCATTTTCAGGTTACTTTTAGCTTTTAGATAACTATAGGAATTAGTTCCATTGTAAAATAGCATTTAGGATTCATTACAGCATTTTATCATCTTTACATAGTTAGATTTTCTTTTAAGCATTTTGTCAAACACTTAGTTTTCACTTTTATCCATCATTTTGACTACTGTTTTAGTTCAGTTTAGGTTTCTAATCTTGCGTATACACATCTCATATGTTCATATATGACTTCCATGCATTAGAGTAGCTTTTATTATTGTTTTAGTTAATTTCTTATTTTTCCCTATTGCATTTTTTATCATTTTCTAAGATGTCTTAGTTGACCACTTACATTTAGGAGGAGGAAATTAGGTTTTGTTTGAATTCTTGAGCACCTAGGAGCTCAACAATCTCTTTGAAACAAAGACGTTTTATTTTTCAAATCAACATCTTTACATCCAGTACTTCAAAAAGAATGTTTTGATGTACTCTTCAAGATATTTTTCAGATTTCTTCCTTGAAGTTATTAGTTTGTGAAATTTCTTTGATTATTTTCTCTCTATAACTTCTATACTTGTATTTCTTCATTTGAAATCTTCAAGTCATATGACCGTTTAAACCTTTGAAATTGAGAAAATTAACTTCAACTCAACATTTTTATTCTTTGAAAAAGAATGATTTGATTAAACTTTGAATCTTCAGATAATCCTTTCTTGAAACTCTAACAATGCAAAATATCATAATCTTCAATCTCTAGATTAAAGACTGCTTGATATAGAATAATTTGATGTTGTTCTCTCCAACATTCACAATGTTTTATCGTGAATAGAAACTTTTAAAACAGATTATATTATATACATATAACGTTAGTAGCATTAACATCATAATCATATATATATATATATATATATATATATATATATATATATATACTTCTCATAAAATATATTTACTTGGTGAGAGTTCTAATAGGCATATCAAATTGGTTCTTTGACTCCAACCCGTCTATGTTGTCTATTTTATAAGTCACAACAACCCCAATTCAATATTAAAATATAGCACCTCTAGATACAATTTAACCAATCTAATATATTTATCCTCAAATTTCCTTCAATCACATATATTTCAAACTAATATATCATACTAATATTCAATATGAATCAATCATCATTACTATACACATCTCATCACATATTTCATTCACACCCTAATATCATAATATATAAATATTAAGAACAACACTAAATAGATTTCGTTACCTACAAAGACTATCCTCAAAGTAAAATTCCAATGTCCATGCAATAAGGTCACTTAAAACTTAAAGAGCTAAAGTAAAGTATCCAAACACAATAGAATTATGTAATGCATGTTTCTGGTGTAATGGGTTATGTCCTCTGCACTCAAACATACCTACTAATATTTCAATACTATATATCCTAAATAGAAAAAAATAAAATGGTAATTATATATGAATAACATGCAGAAATATTTGCATATATTTGTATATCTCAATACCAGCCAGGGAAAACATAACTTATAATACCTATAATCATACAATACCAAATATAGTAGGATGTCAACATTATTGAAGTAATAATATGTTGATAAGTAATATCTAATATATCCACACATAATAAAAAACATGTAATAACGTAAAAAGAAGTCTTAATAATATACATAGTCATCAAAATTATTGTATTTTTGTTAAGGGTCTTCTTTATGGTCTTGTTGCTGTTGGGGTTGTGGCTAAAATAGGGTGAACTGGACTAGGGTGGACTGGACTAGGTTAGGTTGTTGTTGGGATAGTGTTGGACTGGATTAAAGATGTTGAAGATGAGTTTGGGCATCCGAAGGCGAGAATTCCATGACAAGATTTTGCAACATTTGAAACCAGCAGCCCATATTGTCATAAGCCTGATCACATGCTTCTAATAGTTATCTAAGATATGTAATGTCCTTAACACTAGTGCAAGAATAGGGTTAGTGCTTGAGGGTACCTCTTCCAATAGTATAATTTGCAGTAAGTTGTCTTTCCCCACATAGTTTTCCTCTATTTTTTCCATCAACAACCTCAACCCAACACTGTGTCTTATGTCATCACATCACCATTGTTATGCTTTTCTTATGCATCAAGACATGACCCTTTCTCAAGTAAGACCTATGAAACTCTAGTTTCAAATTCTTCATGTTAAAGGAGAAAATGAGAAATTAGTTAAATATGGTACAATTTTAAATTTAAAGAAAATAATAGTAACAATGTTTTCTTACATGTGTCATCCGAGATCTTTCACCAACAAACTAATTAGATCCCTTGGGAAGATGAGTTTTGTTGAAATACCTCATCATCAAAGAGAGACAGTCCCAACTCCTTTGCTTGTAACAAAATATGGGGTTACATATATACAAAAAATTTAAAAGAAATAAGTTAATTAAATCATAATATGACAACAAAAAGAAACAAAATTTTATATACCATACAAATGACATGCTCAAGAATGGCAATGGAATAACCCGTGTGTAGGGTCCCATCCTTTTCTAAATTTTTTTGCCATTGTGGCACATTTATTATGATAGAGAAGAGAATTGAAATTTTAGAAAATTATTCTAGATATCCTCCCCCAACCTAATAAGAGCATTCTCCTGTAATCCTAGCATCTCTAGATATCTCAAATAGCCTATGAGATGCTTTGTTGTGGAACTTTTTCTTTTTGAATTTGAGTTTCATGCTCATGGTTGGTATCCTTACATTTATCCTCACATGAATCCTCACTCTTATTAGAACTCTCTTCGTCTTGGCTACTATAGATGTCAATGTCGCTTAAGATCATGGTCTTCTTGGTAGGGCATTGAGATGCAATGTGTACTCTACCAAGAAATTGAAACACTTTATGTCACTAGTGTGAGTGTGTGATGATGACACTTCCCTTGGTTTCTCCTTTTCCTTAAAGTTCCTAGAGGGTTCTTCTTTAATTTGCTTACCCCCTTTTTGTCATAAGAGTTGTTGTTTCCTTTGAAACTTTTGCTAAAGATTTGTTGCTCCACCTTAATACACATTTGTACTAAGTCATTTAAATCTTAGTAGGGCAACAATTCAACTTTATCTCTTATTTCAAAACTCAGGCCACCAAGGAACCTTGACATGGTGGTGTCTTCATTTTCTCTAATTGTAACCCTCATCATATATAACTCCATCTTTTGTCTATATTCCTCAACTCATGTTATTTTGATGGAGTCTTTGGAGCTTATCCATTAGCCCCCTATTATAATAGGAAGGTATGTGCATTATTCTCATTGCACTTCTCAAGTCATTCCAATATTGGACTTAGGGGGAATTGGAGAGTCTTCTCTCTCTCTCACTAGGGAAGTCCACCAATACATGACATTCCCTTGGAAGCTTAAGGTGGCTAAAGGACCTTTCTTTCATCACTCTTGGTGACACTCAAACAATTGTTCTACCTTCATTTCCCAATCTAGATATGCCTCTACATCTTTTCAGTAGAAATGATCGAGGTTTATTCTAATCTATTTGGGTTGTTTCCTATGGTGATGCTTTCTTCTAGGCCTTCTAAGTGGAAGAGGAGCATGTTGATAGAAATTTTCTATTAATCTAATATCCTCCTCATAGTGTGTGACACGTGTAGGAGTTTTGGAGCTTTTCTTGGAATGGCTCCCACTCTTTAACCTCTTTTGTACTTTTTCTCATTTTTCATTAAAAACTCTAAGCTCTTTTCTAAGGTGGTAATATAGTTATCCTTTTCAAATCTTTCTTTTTCTTTTAAAATAGTTTGTTGCCTTAGCCAAAGTTTAAGTGATTTTAGTTCATGACTAATTGGTTTAAACTTGGTGTTGCCTCATCACTAGAATCACTAACAACTTAGTGTGAATAAGCTCTAGAAATCTTAATATTTTTATGATATGAAATGGACAAACAAACTTGGATTTCAAAAATAATTCCCTAAGAAATTTAAGGAAGCAAAATAAGCCCAACTTCACTTCCATGAAAGATAGGTGAATCACTATGGATTTCTTAAAAACCAAGCCTTTCCTTAGCCCAAGTTTACCTCAAGCTCTCTTTCACCAAACTTCTCGAATGTAATTAATTTTGATAAGCAAGTAGACACACACAAAACTATAAGCAATTAAAGAAAGAAATTAATAAGCTAAACTAGATCGTCGTAATGGTAAAGTTAGAAGACACTTAGAACCTTCAAACCTTTACCAAGTAAGATGTGTTTTCAATATGGTAAAAAAATATTCTAATAAGAGATGAATTGAGCACCACAGACTCCCCCAAGGCACATAATTAGGCCACCGCTTACAAGTGCAAAAACAAGATAATTTTACAACTCAAAATGAATACAAAATGTAGACAAATACAACCAAAATAATGCAAAAAACTACTCCAATATACACCAACTTCAAGCCCTTTTTCACTCCTTTTCAAAATGTTTCACTCTTGCTCTTCAATGTTCAAGCTCCAATTAGGTCTCCACCCCCTAAAATGCTACCTTAAGGAATAAAAGACAACTCCTACACCAAATAAGTCACAAAACATGAGAGAAAGACAAGAAGAAATCAAGAAAAGGCTTATGAACAAGGCTCTTTCAAAAGGACCATATGTAAGACTTTTCCTTGACCATAAAAGCAACTAGACCATAGAGAACTTATGCATAGGGTGTCCCATCAAGACCACGAATAAACCAATCAACACATGACAACTAGCTAACAAAAACCTCACATGTGATACACTACTATTTATGAGAAAGCAAGAACACTACACATCAAAAAGAGCATTAACCACCAACGCAACATTGCACTGCATGTGGATGAACCAAATTTACGTAAACCATGGCTCTCACTCCAACATGAACGAGATACGTAAAAACATATTAGAACCTCAAAGTTGTGACACAAAGAAGGAAAAAAAAACTCCATGCACGCATGGAATAAACCTAGTCACGGTTTTCCCTACCTCAAAGGTATCTAACAAAGTGCTGAACCAAACACATAAAATGAGTGCACACGAAAAACATTGTTGCCATTGTAAGGAACGTTATTGTAACCCCTAAAATATGTGGTTGTGTGTGTGTAGATCGTGGAGTTGAGCTATCACTCACCATAAAGTCAAGAAACCACACACAACCTAACCCTTAACAAAAACTAGAAAACTAACGCATGTTGCACCGTTAACGTGAATGAAACAAAAATAACAACGCACACAAACATAAGGTTCTTCTACAAGGCTGAGAAGATGATTTAATGGCTAATGGAGGAATGAAACCTAACTCTGACACTTCCTTAGCCAATCCTGAACAAGAAAGAATTTTAAACAAATGCAGACTAAGAAGACAACATACATACACACATCCATGATAGGTTCAAGATTCAGAAAAACAAACAATACCATCAACAATAGCACGCATAACAATTAATCATATGGCATTCAAGCATCTATGGATAACGTAAAATATAAATAAAAATCAAGATCAAGCTTCCTTACCTGGACTACTTTCTCCAATACACTTTCTCCCGCAACCTCTTTCACTCTTCACAAGCTCTCTCCATTTTTAAATCTCTTGGTTTCTCCCTCTTCCTAAAAAACCTAAGTTTTAACCTATAATCCTCTTTCATTCCCAATCTTTTTTGTTAATATTCTACAATTTCAATCTAAAATCTTGGTCGTTTGTATTATATGTGGCAACAAAGATTTTCAAAATAGATAGAAAAGATAAAATAAAGTGAATTTTGTGCGTGGGTGACAACAACAATTTTAATTAGGAAGAAAGAACAAAAGAAGTATATATATATATATATATATATATATATATATATATATATATATATATATATATA
>Ga0209389_1001633_pt1 | contig 16098 bp, 7 predicted proteins | sample CowpearedBW_FD_187526 | JGI IMG/M metagenome (GOLD analysis project Ga0209389, IMG submission 187526) | Root nodule microbial communities of legume samples collected from California, USA - Cow pea red BW (SPAdes) (version 2) | ecosystem: Host-associated > Plants > Roots > Nodule | place: USA...
GATGTAATTAGGGTTTTCAAGAATAATACCTCATTTAGGTGGAGCGGAGTAATGTTGGAGGAGATCATCATAAGGGTCCCTCCTACCAGGAACTTGGCTAATTTGGGCATCCCATGCAAGCTGAGAATTGTGGCGTTCGAATGTCCAAAAACCATAGGGCCGCATGGGGTAGCTCCACATCTCCTTTGTCTTCTCGCACCTGTCCTTCACTCTATAAACGTGCTCCCTGAACCTCCGATCTCTTTCCTTCGGGTCTTCCATCAACTTCAATACCAAGTTTTCCGCAAATTCCATGATGAAACCCATTTCCCCTCTCTTCTCTTCTCTTCCCTTCCAATAAAGAAACAGAAGTCCCCAAATTTAATGTTACAAAACCTAAATTACGAGAACGAACTGTGACGAAGGATTACGAGGATAAACGTAATTATAACAGTAAAACCACAATAAAATCCACGAATCTGGAACCTTTCGAGAAAATATACGAAGAATTCGAGATACTAAAATTGCAATTTAATGGTTGAAACGCGAAAATTGAGTGTGAGAAAGTGTTTTGCTACGTTACCTGTTCCGATCAGCACGAAATGAAAGGTTGAAAGTTTCCCTGCTGCGTTTAAACTTCGCTAAACCCACCAGTGATCTTTTTTCCTTTTCTTGTTTTGGTCAACTTAAGAAAAAAGAAATAGGTCCAAAGTTCCTAAGTCCACTAGGCCCACCTTTTAAGCTCAACCAAGCGATTTACTATTTACACTCTCACTTTACTTTTATTCTTATCACCCAATAAACTTTTCTTAGTCTAAAAAATTATTAATCTCACATTTTATTTTTCACGCTCTAAAAACTTCAGCCATGAACGTCTCTTACTAATCTCTACAATGAATTTGAGTGCTACAACGTTGTGACTCCTAGGTCACATAAAAGACAAAATTAATCTTTTATAGTCTCTCACAATAGTTATACATCCAACCAATGTCAGTTATAGGAATTCATCCAACTCTCACCACTTAAATGTCATTATCTATATAAGTATGTAAGTTTAGTAAAATTAGGATGACTTACTCTTGGAATTCAAATTTAATACTTACACTATACTTACTTAATTGAAGCAATCCTCCTTAGAATTACTTCCATTATCATCATAATATACAAGAGAATTACTCAAAGACCACAAATCATCATTATTATACAATTTAGAACTTGAACAAAACACCACAACACTTAGCATTGAACTGCACACCCAATAACACCCTCTAACGCTCAACACCACTCCATCAATGCCCAACGTTAATGCTCGTAAAGCCCTCTATAACGGAACATGTAGCGCCCAACGTGACAAGCTATTGAAACTCATGATGAAGTGAATGCCCAATGGTATTTAGGCGGTACCATGTGTCAGATAACCCAAACTTGAGTTGTGCCTAACAGAGATAAAGTAGAGTCAAGATCTCTGAAGCTCTTTGCCATAATGGTGTCAGATGGTTTCCAACACACCCAACACTATAACAGTCAGCAAATCTCTAATTCCTTTGTGATTGAAATGGTTCAATGCTCTATTTGAGTATTTTGCTTCTTCCATATTACTTCAATAAATTATCTTTAATTTTAAAATATCTCATATAGCATCATTAAACCAATTTGATCACTCAAATACCACTAATTCACAACACCAACTTACCATCCACAAATTCAATAATGTAAATCAACAAATTCACTATTATCCATCAATTCAACTACAATAATGCATAATAATCTCAGTTAAGGCATTTTCACAATCATCTATTTTAGTCAAATGCATATTAAACACCCAAATCTTAAAATGCTAAAAATTATAAAAGAATTAAAAGCTTCCTTTACTTGGAGAATGACTTCTACTATAGCCCATTCCTTACCTACACAACTCCCATACTTAGAATTGCTCTATCTACACAAGGAAAAACTCGATCAATGATCAAAGCACAACATTATGATAACAAACAAAGTGAGACTACCATTGATCATCTATAAGTCTCATGCACGGAAGGAAGGTCACATGAACAGGGAAAAGCGGGTTGCTCATCAAAGGAAAAGAGTAGAAAATGAACTTACTCTAAAAAAGAAATTGATTGGGGGCTTATGGAGTACTTTTCTCAAGGATCAATTTGTACGATGTCTGGTCTTCAAAAGGATGAAGGTAGAGTTGACACTTTTAGAGAGAAGGTAGAGGAGGGTCTTTAGAAATAAGATCTAGAGAGATAATTTTTTTAAATGAACTCGATTAGAAGAAATTTTATATACCGACTCATCCTTATAATAATAAAAAATAATCGAGAGTCGTCTTTATTAAAACAAGTACTACTCTTAAACTAATGTACAAGTCCTTATATTCCCTCCAACAAGAAAATTTTGTGCCCGTGAAAATTAACTTACCAGGAAAAGGGTGAGATAGGACTTCCTCATGTTCTCTTCTAATTCTCATGTGGAGTCACCAGTCCTAGCATACTGATATATTTTCCATTTAATTGCTTTATTCTTTAACCTTCTATTATATTTTTGCCATACTCTTCTTAGATACCTTTATTGATACAATCCTAATACGAAAGATGATGATGGTTTTTTACTTTAGATTTTTTTTGTAAAAATAATCAATATAACTAGAATAAATAATATAAAATAAAATTAATTAAAATACATTGATAAATAAAGAAAAATTGTAAAGAATTGTGTTTTACATGGACACCTGTTATTAAAAAAACACCTATTATTAAAAAAAGTGAAAGAGACCACTTATATTGTAAATATTCCAAGACTTTTCTCGTTTTTTTTAAAGCTAGTTATAGTAGGATTGAATTAATTGTTCTTACTTTAAGAGATATACTTCATCTCCTTATTTGATGTCTTTTTCTTAGAAAATACCATTTTATTAAATAATTCGTTTTAGCATTATTTTTGTGTAAGTCACTCTCATACGATAATTGTTATATTTAACAATTTTATTTTAGAATATATAATGCTTAATCCGAGATTTAAAACTATCATGTTGACTTTCAACATTGGAGTTTTTTTCTGTCTTCTGTTGAACATTAAAAGCATATTGTTTTGATACTTTAAAGATAATTTTAATATAATTTTAAAATTAATAATTATCAGTGTATTTTAAAAACATAGCAGAGAAACAATAGATAAAAATCAGTAGAGAATTCAAACTCCTAAGTTGCTGCTTTGAGAGATACTATATAAAACCAAGCATTGGTCTTTGAGTTGTATCCTTGCAAGAATGGAAGACAATAACCATGATATTGTAAATAAAATATGAGATAAAAGTAAATTTATTATACCGTTTTTTTTATTGGTTATGAAATAAAATATTTAAACTTAATTTTATGATATTTTTTTATTGGTCGCTATTGGACTTTCATTCTCTCCTCAATCATCTTTCTATTGGTAACATTCATCACAATTTAGGTCTTCTGTTGAGTTATTTTTTTACTGTCATGAAAACATTTATCACAATTTAGATCTTCTACTGAGTTATTTTTTTTTTTGTCATGAAAAGATGACAGTAAAATAAACTCAACAGATAATTTGAACTCCATTTCTGATCTCTCACATTTTCTTTGAAATGTTCTTTCAATTTGAAAAAGACAAAAAATCATCATCTTTCAATATTGGCAGGGATGTGTCTACTAACACTATTAGTGTCCCTTCCAAGCCTAAAGCCGCCAGAGTGCCATGAATTGGATGTAACAAAATGTGAGAAAGCTTCCACACTGCATCTAGTTGTGTTCTATGGTGCACTCTACACTCTAGCACTAGGAACAGGTGGAACCAAGCCCAACATTTCCACCATTGGTGCTGATCAATTTGATGACTATGACCCCAAAGAGAAGAAGTACAAACTCTCCTTCTTCAATTGGTGGATGTTCAACATCTTCATTGAAACCCTCTTTGCAAATTCTATCTTAGTCTACATACAAGATAATGTGGGGTGGACTCTTGACTATGCTTTTCCCACTCTTGGACTTCAAATTTTTGTAGCCATTTTTTTGGTAGGCACTCCCTTTTACAGACACAAATTACCCACTGGGAGTCCATTCACTAAGATGGCTAAGGTCATAGTGGCTGCTATTAGAAAATGGAACAATCCTATTCCTAGTGACACTAAACAACTCTATGAGCTTGATTTGGAAGAGTATGCCAAGAAAGGGAGAGTCAGAATTCATCCTACTCCAACCTTGAGGTCTAACTTCTACCTTAATTTCTCATCCACTTCATATTCTTAACTTCTCATATGATTCTGTTTAAATGGTTAAAACGACTTACTATAACATGTATTCTGATATCATAGTTGTGAACAACATAAAAATATATTCTTTCTATGATGTCACAAAAGCCTATTCTTTCTATGATGTCACAAAAGCCTATTATAGTAAGTCAAACTTATTATGTTTGTTCATAGCATACCATAGTAAGTATGACCTGACATAGTGTTATTGGTGTTTTTGGCTATCCTAATTAATGTTTTCTGGCTCTACCACCATATATATGCATGTAGGTTTCTCAACAAGGTATGCGTCAAGACAAATTCAAGTGCATGTGGATGGAAACTAAACCCGGTTACTCATGTAGAGGAGACTAAACAAATGCTTAGAATGATCCCAATCTTGGTTGCCACTTTCATTCCCTTTTCATTCCCAGTGCAATGGTTGCACAAATAGGTACCCTTTTTGTGAAGCAGGGTATAACACTTGACAGAGGCATTGGTAGCTTCAACATCCCCGCTAAAAATTTAAGCACATTTATGACTCTATCCATGCTTATTTGTGTGGTGCTCTATGACCGTTTCTTTGTGAAGATTATGCAAAGATTCACCAAGAACCCTAGAGGAATAACTCTTCTACAAAGGGTTGGAATTGGCCTCATAATCCACATAGTGATCATGGTAATTGCATCTTTTACTAAAAGGTACAAACTTAAAACGGTCAAGGAACTTGTTAGTTTTCAGATTAATTAAATTTATTTAGATATTGTTGATCTTGTAGTGGATGATATTTTGGGATTTAAATATGAATTTTGAACTTAGTTTGTTTTGTTTATATAAATATTTTTCTTTAAGGGTTTTGCATGCCAAAAGTAATTAGAAGAAAAAGGTTTTTATAAACCTTTGTAGTAAATTTGATTGTACATTTTTTCTTTCTTGTGCTTGCATAAAATTTTTTTATATTTAGTCTAATTGAGGAAGATAATAATGTTAATTGCTATTGTTATTAGATTTTTTTCGTTTGTAATTGAGTGTTGAATATTTGGTGAATGGTTTTTGAAGAACTAGGTATGAGTTCTTCAAAATACGATTGTATTTTTGGAAGATCTATAAGGTATTTTAGCCTAAATGTTTATTCTAGTTACAAATTTTGGTGTGATTGAATGATTAGAATTTGTAACATATAATGATTCAATTTACGTTTTAGCTCATCTTAAAATGAAATTGTATCACATTTGCAAAATTGTGGTCGTATTGAACATGGCCTCATAGCTTTGATTGTTGTTTTTATACGAATACTTTGTGAGTATAATAACTGTACGTGTCCGTAAGAAGTTAGAGTTATTCATAATTTTTCGCGGACCATTTGTCAAGTTAGAGTTATTAAGGAATACAGGTATTTGTACAAATGTGATGATGATTCTTTTCATAGATTTGCTTGTTAAAAGTTGTTGGTAGATCGATTTGTCTTATGTATCATTTACAATTTATTTATATTTAGTCTAATAGAGGACTACGATCTTGTTAGTTTTCGGATTGATTAAATTTATTTAGATATTGATGATCTTATCTTCGATGATATATTGGGATTTAAATATGAATTTGGACTTGGTTTGTTTTGTTTATATAATATTGTTATATATCACGAATTTATATGTTGGTTAATATTGTAGGTGTGATTGTAGGATTTGAATTATCTTGGAGCATTATTATATAGATATTGCATTAAGTAATGAATCTTAAAGCGACATGTTTTTTGTTGTTGTTGTATTGGCAAATATTTAATAATACGTAAATTCCCTTATAATTGTATCTATAATTGTGCTTCAGTAGTTAGACTAGATCAATATTTTTCTTTAAGGGTTTTGCATGCCAAAAGTAATTAGCAGAAAAAGGTTTTTATAAACCTTTGTAGTAAATTTGATTGTACATTTTTTCTTTTTTGTGCTTGCATAAATATTGTTTAAATTTAGTCTAATTGCGGAAGATAATAGTGTTAATTGTTATTGTTATTAGATTTTTTTCGTTTATAATTGAGTGTTGAATATTCGGTGAATGGTTTCTGAAGAACTAGGTATGAGTTCTTCAAAATACAATTGTATTTTTGGAAGATCTATCAAGTATTTTAGCCTAAATGTTTATTCTAGTTACAAATTTTGGTGTTATTAAATGATTAGAGTTTGTAACATACGATGATGTAATTTACGTTTTAGCTCATCTTAGAATGAAATTGTATCATGTTTGCAAAATTGTGGTCATACTGAACATGACCTCATAGCTTTGATTGTTGTTTTTATACGCATATTTTGTGATTATAATAATTATACATGTTTGTGAGAAGTTAGAGTTGTTTATCATTTTTTGCGGACCATTTGTCATGTTATGGTAATTAAGAAATGCAAGTTTTTGTACAAATGTAATGATGATTCTTTTCATAGAGTTGCTTGTTAAAAGTTGTTGCTAGATATATTTGTCTTGTGTATCGTGTACAATTTATTTCTATTTAGTCTAATAGAGGACTATGGTCTTGTTAGTTTTCGGGTTGAATAAATTTATTTCGATTCAACTACTCTTGTCGTGAATGACGTTTGGAACATAGGTTTGTTTTGTTGATATAATTGTTATAAATGACGAGTTTATATGTTGGTTAGGATTGTAAGTGTGATTGTAGCATTAAAATTATCTTATAATATGGTTATACAATTTTTGCATTTGGTAGTGAATCTTAATTCAATGTTTTTTGTGGCAGTATAGGCATGTTGTTAATAATATGTATATTCCCTTTGAGTTGTATCTGTAATTGTGCTCTAGTAGTTAAATTAGATAAGTATTTTGTTCTAAGGGTTTTAAATGTGAGAAGTAATTAGAAAAAAAAAATTTTCTTGTAAACCTTTGTAGTAGATTCTATTGTCTATTTTTCGTTGTACTGCATGCAAAAAAATTGTTAATGTTTAGTTTAGTTGAGGATGACAATTATGTTAATTGTTGTTGTTATTAGATTTTTTTTATTTGTAATTGAGTGTTGAATTTTTGGTGAATGATTTTTGAAGAACTAGGTATGAGTTCTTCAAAATAGTATTGTATTTTTGGAAGATCTATCAAGTGTTGTAGCTTAAATGTGATGAGTTATTATTTTAGTTACAAATTTTGGTGTGATTGAATTATTAGAGTTTTGTAATAGTACGATGATGCAATTAGCATTTTAGCTAATCTTAGAATGAAATTGTGTCACATTTGCAAAATTATGGTCATGTTGAACATGACCTCATAGCTTTGATTGTTGTTTTTATACGCACACTTTGTGAGTATGATAACTGTACATGTCCGTGAGAAGTTAGAGTTGTTCATCATTTTTCATGACCATTTGTCAAGTTAGGGTAATTAAGGAATGCAAGTATTTGTACAAATGTAATGATGATTCTTTTCATAGAGTTGCTTGTTAAAAGTTGTTGCTAGATAGATTTGTCTTATGTATCGTTTACAATTTATTTCTATTTAGTCTAATAGAGGACTACGATCTTGTTAGTTTTCGGATTGATTAAATTTATTTAGATATTGTTGATCTTGTAGTGGATGATATTTTGGGATTTAAATATGAATTTTGGACTTAGTTTGTTTTGTTTATATAATATTGTTATATATGACGAGTTTATATGTTGGTTAATATTGTAGGTGTGATTGTAGGATTTGAATATACATAGGCATTCTAAGATTAATTGGTAGGAAATGAGCACTCTTGGTTAATTTTTCCATAACCACCCATATTGGATCATTAACCATCACTAATTATGGTAAATGGGTAACAAAATTCACTACTATGTTATTCCATTTCGACTCAAGCACCTCTAATTATCAAAGCATACCTTCTGGCCTCTTATGCTCTACTTTGCCCTTCTAACAAGTCAAACGTGATATAGCATATTAAGCCACATCCCTTTTCATCTTAGGCCACCAGAAAGATTCTTTAAGATCATGGTACATCTTACTCATGCCTAAATGCATACTAAGATTACTCATGTGCCTTTCATCCAACACCAACCTCTTCAACTATATATCGTCAAGTATACATACAGTGCCCTTAAATCTCAAAACTCTATCTGATCCTAATACAAAATCCTTAGCTTGCTTAGTACCTATCAAATTCATTGTTTGCTTCAATTCAAGATCCAGCATTTCACTTGCTCCAGAAAAACATTAGATATAATCAAATGACCATATCTAATGTTATCCATTCCAAACTCCACGTGCAAACTCAAATGCCTAAATCATTCCACCAAATCCAACTCCTTGATCATTAATGAGGACATATGCATCATTTTCCTACTTAAGGCTTTGCAACTACATTTATTTTACCTATATGATATAACAATTCAAAGTCATAATCTTTCAAAAGTTCTATCTGTTGCCTTTACCTCATGTTCAACTTCTTATTATCAACCAAGTATTTCAAACTTTTATGATCGCTAAACGCTTGGAATTGTGCCCCATAAAGATAATGTCTTCAAGTCTTCAAGGCAAACACCACCACTACTAACTCTAAGTTATGAGTAGGGTAATTCTTTTCATGAGTCTTCATTTTCCTTGAAGCATAGACTACTACCCTTTTCTCTTGCATGAATACATATCCCCATCCTTGATGAGAAGTGTCACAATAAACCTCAACAAGTTTATTTGTGTCATCACTAGCATAGAGGCACATGTCAACCTGTGGCGTTAGCTTGTGTGTTGGTCATGTTGCATGGTATATGTAACACTCGAATTTTGGGATGTCATGAAAAGTTAGAAAGTGAAAACTTTTGCCGAAAAAGGATTATCATTGAAAATGTACTAATAAAAAACTTCCAATAACATTTGCGAACAAAAGAAAATTACATAGTCTTTAGTATCTGATTTAAAATAACTAAATTAATTATAAGAACTCCTGAGCTCATCCCAACCTCTTGTCAATTTACTCCATGTCAAAATTATCTACAATATCATCTGCTCCCGTATATCACACACGTTATACGATCATCGCACATACAACAAACACATAAACAAACAAATAGGGGTAAGCTAACCATAAACAATGATATATAAAAGAATTTCGTAAATAAAATATGACCAATAATACTCAACATCTCATTCAAGTAACACTTAAACATTAAGATCATAATCAAACTTTAGTTTGAACACACGACCACCAACATCCAAATAATCATAATCAAGCTTTGGTTTTTCGCGGCCTTTTACCCCACAACAACATCTAGTTTCCTAGAAATAGATGGTTCGATGTGTCACGCTATCGCAGCCAGACTGTCTCCCTTATTTCACAAGGAATTATGAGTAAAAGCGTCGATGCATCGCACACCAAACACTATACTTGCAACGAGCCAAAATAAGGTGAAACATTTTTTCCCTCCCCACTACTTCACGCAGGCGAGAGAGTACAACACTCAGACCAATCCTCTACCACTGTTTCACACAGGCAAAGAGGACCCCTTTCCATTACTTCACACAGACGAAAGAGTTTTCATTAGGTCTCTAAGTGCGAAAAACCTCATACAACACTTAATTCCACCAAAACTCTTCAAGCAAGGCAAAACACTCCCAACATGCAACACATGAGAATTACATATTACCAACAAAATCCACAACACCACATCATGCTTGGGAAATAAAGTTCCATAAAAAACCCATCAACTTATCAAACAATACATTCATACAACAAACTTTACAAGTGACATTCATTAAACACCAACATAACATCACACACAAGTAACTATCCTCAAACTACCACAAAGGAGTAACAAGCAACCAAAGAAAAGAAGAAAGGGAAGACATGCATTCACGTAAGTTACACCCAAAAATCATAAAATCCAACATACCAATCAAACACATGAAATATATCATTACAACCATGCCCTATTATAAACAACACCAAAACAACATATATTCATGGTGGAAATCATGCACGCACACGACATTCATATGCCTCACTCAAAAGTTAACTCCACCAAAACTTAAGTAAGAAAGCTAAATTTACATGTGGTAATTAAAAGGTAAAACTAAGGAAAAAAAGAATGAGTTTTATATAGGTCGTGGGTCCCTTCCTAACATCACCAACCAATTAAATGTGTAATATGCAATTTTATAAAGAACAAAAGTGAACGAGTATATTTAGTGTGCTTGTACCACTCACAATCAAAGAGAAATTAAAGCAAGATACATTTATGTGTGGTAAACTAATAGAAACAAAGCAATGCTGGTGATTTATGTGAACTGCATTTTAACCATGAAAAACCAATTGCATGTGGAAGTAGACAAGAAAGAGACAAAATTGGAAGAAAGAGAATGGCTAAAGAGAAGATAAGAAAGTTGTGGTTGCACCCTAAAATCACGTTACTTGATTTGTCCAATGGAAACAAAACTACCACTTAAAAGAAGTGGGACCCGCAGCTACAATAAAATATTAAATATTTTAACACATTCGCATGAGTACCTAATGAAAATCATGTACTGTACCTTAAATTGTAAAACATGAAAGTGAATTAAAAGGAGAAAAGAAACCAAAAGGAATTTATGTGGGACCCGTGGCTAAGAAAAAATAAAGAAACTTTGCATGCACACTCTTTCGCATGTGATCCCACCAAAGGCTTCAAGCACATATGTAACACTACCAAATTCACAAAGAACCATGCAAGCCATCTACATACACTCATAAGAAAATAAACCCAACTAACAATACTCCATGAAGAGTTAGTACCCTCAATGTCTTTACATGAAATGCAAAGTAGTAGCTACATGGATTTTCTTGGTTGCACCATCATGATTTCTTCTAACCACCGCATCATCTTATATCCCACTAATGGAACCCAATATTAAAAAAAACAACAAAATTGCACTCCCCACACTCCAAACACTATAGCTCACCTAAAGTGGACCAAACACAAAAAGTGAACAAGGAAGAACCCAAAACCAACTAAAACCCCTTAAAGTGAACCATGCAATGCTCTTTCTCTCTCATCCAATACTTAAAGCAATTTTTATAGGAAACCTACATACAAAAACATGTGCCCCTGAAAATAAACCTACGACTGCACGTACAAACAAACTACCAACCCACTGCCATGGACGCTATGAAAAATACCACTGATGCATCAAACAAAATAGTATTAAAACCAACAATAAGAACACGCAGACCCGCATGCATCAAAACATAAACATAGAGGAAGAAAGCCACAAAACCATACTCGTATGTACTAACACGAAAGATATAGCAGATTAGTGAAAGAGAGGAACATATGGCATTCAAGGCATTCAAACATCTATGGCAAACATAAAACACAATCAGAAATCAAAGTCATGCTTCAAACAACAACATAAAAAAAACAAACTCAGCTTCACACCTATAGTCCTCTATACAATAAATACAATGTGGCAACGCATACAAAAAGAAAAATAACATAAGTTGTTGGCTTCCCCTAACTACACCTGCATGCTTTTCAAGTTTCATTCATCAAGTAAATAAAACAAGGTCAAGCTTCAAATAAAACAGAAAGTAAAATCAGCTTCCCCTACCTTGTTAGCAACCTCCAACCTACGTTCTCTTTCTCCCGCAGTCTCTTCCATAGTTCCTCTATTGTCTTTCTCTTTTTTTGTTTTTTTTAAACTCTTTCAGAAATGAAATAACCTATAGGTTTCCCCTCCTTAGCCCACACTCTCCCTTTTATCCAAAACCCTAGCATTACCTATTTTCTTTTTGGTGATTCCAAATATTAACTAACAAATATATATCTTAAAATGAATATTGATCGTTTCTATTTTTAGTGTGGCATGAGAGTTCCATTTTTATATCACCAAAAATATGTGGAAGTGCCAACGAAAATGTAATGAACCAAAAGTTGTAACAGATGCAACTAAAGGAAGAGGGAAAATAAAATAAAAAAGACACGTGAATCTAGCAAGCAACTAAAAATATGAAATGAGTTTAAATTCCATTCCAAACAATCCCTACACCATCGTGAATGAGGAGAGAGAAAATTAATTGCAAGAGTTTCGTGGGCCCCACAACTTTAAGGAGAAAAAAGAGAGTTACAAAACAACAAATAATTGTCCTACCAGAGTCAAACCCTACTCCTACACACATTTCACTTGAATCCCACCATTACGACATATACTATCTCAAAATATAAGGTGCACAACAGATTTAAAATCACTCATATTCAACAAACCATAATTAAATACTTAAATTAAATAAAGAACAATGTAACTCACTTAAAAGAAATAAATACAACAATAATTTAAATCATTCAGATAATAAATATTCCATATTTCATAATTAAATAAAATAATTAGTTTAAATAAATCAACTATCTTAATCAAGTCATTAATTCCTTTCAAGGATTTCTATATATTCTATATTTTTTCGGATCTTACAGTATGTGCTAAACTCCTAGTCACATAGGAATTAAAAAAAAAAACACTAATTTCTCCTTCTAAATGTAGAGAAATGGTCAACCAGGGAATCAATCCTAGGAAATGGTTAAAAGTGTAGTGAACTAAAGTATGAAAACCTTAAACTATGTCTAACAAAGGGGAAAGTTAAGAGATTAGGTAAAATAATCATAAAAAACTACTCTAATGCATGTAAATGGTATATGAACATTTGAGATACATATATAAATGATAATGAACCTAAACTAGATAAAAAGAGTGGCTAAAATGATGGATAAAAGGGAAAACCAAAGGTGTTTGACAAAATGTTTCAATGAAAACCTAATTATGAGTAAGTTTTTCATAAAATATTGTAATGAACCATAGATGCTATTTTACGGTGGAACTAATTCCTACAGTTAACTAGAGTTAAAATTAATAAGAAAATGGGTTTAAAACTGATTAAAAATATTAAAATCTAGAAAAAAAATACAAAAACAAAGGTAGAAGCTATGAAATTGAGGATGTGTGTTCGTGAGTTACAATGCCCATTAGTCCGTTCTATATGGGACGGGTTGTGATTGTTGGCTCATTTCTATTTGACAAGCCAATCTAGCCCAACCTATTTCTTACGGACCACAGATAGACCAAACCAAAACTGACCGGCTGGCCCATTTTGCCACCCCTAACAATTACCCAAGCAAGGTTAACTTTTTTTTGTCATTGGAAACCCTATGCATTAGTGATTTACAGAGTATCTGGATAGCATTTAATTGGTGTGGCCAGCGTTAAACTTCCACATCTTTCATTTTTATTTATTTATTGTTATAACTTCAAGTAATAATAGTAAATTAAATTTGATCCAATAAAAAGTTTCTTTATTCAATCACAAATAACAAAAGGACAAAAACTACCACTTTTCTAAAGGGAAATGATACTTTAACTCAATACTTTTTACCCACTTTTGACTCAGTGAGGTGGCATCCTATGTGTACTTTGATAATGTTTTTTCATTTTTTTTCTTTGGTGCACGCTGGATAGACGTGATTAAAAGGCGCATGAAAATATTTGAATTTTGGCACAGTTTCTACCTTCCCGCCCATTGCCTTTTCCACTCTTCCATTTCCGATGGTCCTCTCTCTATCCTTTGCCTCCTCATATTTGTTCGGTTTCTTTTCTTCTTCTCTTTTTTGTGTTATTCAAAGGTTCTTCTTTTCTTTCACCATGGTTGCCTTCCCTCAGTTCCATCTCCACAACCTTCATAACTTTGCTTCGTAGTTCCTCCTCTCCACTCCAAGGCTTTCTATTGATAAAAGAATCTCGCATCCTTCCCCACTCCCATCAATATCCTGACATCCTACCTACCTTATATTGTCTACATCCTATCTCTCACTACCTTTCTTCTTCAAAAATGAAGTTTTCCTTTGTAGTTTGAGATGTTTGTCCCCAGTGGTTGAAATTAGGGTTCAAGTTTTAATTCATCAAATGAACTCGGTCTCTACAAGGAGTTTAATCATCATCGCTCTAAAAGCATGTGCGTCATCATTGTTAAGGATCTAATGAGGTTAGTCACATTAAAACCCTAACTTATTTTTTTCAGAAGTCGTGACCACATAACCTCTAGTGTTGATTTTCAGAATCGAAGAGCGAGAAAGATCTCAATATCGAAAATGAGAGAGAGGCGTGATGCACGAGTTTATGAAGAATCGAGGTTTATGGGAAGGCTTGTGATTCCACTTTTGTGTGTCTAGTTCTTCATTGGTGTTTTGACATTTGATTTATGGCACTGGTGTGGTTGCCATTGTCTTCTACACTAAAGACTCTCGCCGAAGTTTGGTGATTAGTTTTTTAGGTGTTTGCTTAGTGCTTAATATATTTCGACTTTAAATGGTGAATGATTGTTCTTCTAACTTGCCTTTTTTTCTAGGGTACTAGGTGCTTACCTCATTCCAATGTGGAAGGTCATTTTCTTGCTATAGGTTAGTGATAATTTCGTTCCTACTTGGAGTAATTTTTACTCCAATTGTGGTTCTTAAGGTTTATTGTTTAGGTTACTTTTAACTTTTGCATATGGATTGGACATTTTATTATTATTTTTATGAGATTATGTTTGTTGTTGGATAATAGTCCTATGACTTTTGTACTCAATGGGATTATGGGTCACAATTTTGAAGTTCTTCTACTTGTTTATGGTACAATATGTTGTTGCATGAATTAGGTAGAATTTGTTCTGAACAATTTGTATCTATCATGCAAGTATGTTGTTTCTTTTTTATATAGAGTTTTGATCTAAGTAATTTGTAACGAATTATGTGGTTTAGTGTTTCGTGCTAATTCATCATTGGAATTTATTCATTTGTCTTTTGTTTTGCTTTTCAAAGGATGGTAGAAAGAAATTGAATTTATAGATCTTCTTTTGAAGAAAGTCGATATACCCCTAAAAGGATACATTTTTCCTAGTCTCATATCAAATGTTGAATAGCATGTTCTAATTCAACTTGGAATGGTTAGGAATGTGGTAAGAAGTGAAACAAAAGAGAATGGTTGCTTGTAGGAATCACTTCAATCCCCAATGGCTACAATCCAACTACATAATACTTGAGGTTACCATACCAATTATTAAAGAAAAAACTTGGTGTAGACTTGTTCAATTTTAATTTTCAAATATAACCTTATATTGATCATATGATGATTGGGTGCTGCATATTCATGGGTGAGATTATGGTCGATTCGTACAATGAGAGTTAATTATTTAGTGCTTATGTTATGTGCTATGCTTAAGACATTAATTTTATTTGCACATGTCAAATAATATATGTATGAAGTTGCATACGTTATTCATGTAACTTTGCCAAAAGGTATTGTTTGGGTAGTGTTAAAAGTTCTTTTTCAGTTAAGAGTTAAAAATTAAATAGTAACAAGAGAAGTTAAAGTTGGACCACTTACTATATATATTGTCCATGACTTAATATTGTTTACTTTTTGCAAGGTAGAGTTGAAGATGATTTGGAGAAGAAAATTGACAAAATATATAAACAAAATACTTTTATTCTTGTAAATGTTTTCGGTGGGAGTTTCTTTTCAATATAAATATTCTTTTGTAAACATTTCAATGATAAAGAAAAGTGAATGTACTATTAAGATTTTGAGTACATAATGAAAATTCTTCCAAAACATAGAATATGAATATATCTGTTGTTGTTTTCTAATTTAAATTATAATAATATTATGTTATCAATTTTAGTATTTAAATTATGAAAATTATAATTATGTTCTTTATATGTTACAAATTAAAAATGTTACCTAAAACATTATACCACAATTTCATAAATGTGACGTAAAGGAATAAGTAATGTTAGGAACAAGGCAATAAAGGAAAGAATAAAGGAGAGAAAAATAGACACAGAGAATTTAACGTGGTTCGGCTACAATGTGTATGCCTACGTCCA